>PVMK01173228.1_pt1 | contig 10084 bp, 12 predicted proteins | sample 1853481 | NCBI WGS metagenome assembly PVMK01 (sample SAMN08533507, study PRJNA380276) | Marine sediment metagenome, whole genome shotgun sequencing project.
CATCTACCCGAATGCGCAGAGCACTTAGTCACACTAGGTCAGCTTCCCAGAACTGCCGTCCCTGACGAGGCGAATGGCCCCAAGTAGATGATCTTCACGCCATCGTCGAGCCTGGCGAGATAGTTCGCGGCAACCGCGTTTCTCTCAGCCTCGGACGCATCGGGATTCGCAACGATGTTGGCAGCGGCAGCTTCGTCAACGACGTGCACAACAGCGATCGGAGGAAAGAGCTCCACAACCTCCGCGATGAGATCGTAGAGATCGAGATCCGTCAGCGTTCCATAGGTCTCGGGATCAAGGAGCACGATCACGGTGTCACCGGAATCGCCCTCGATTCGCTCGACGATCTGATATTCGGGAGCACTGAGGACTGTCTTGGGAGCTGAGGTGGCGGTTGTGGTCGACTCGCTCTGAGGTTCGGTGGCAGCAACAGAAACCAACGTGGTCACCGGAGTCCTGGTGGTCACCGAAGAGTCCTGCTTCTCTGAGCCCTCAGACGTGCAGGCCACCGATACGAGCGCAATCGCCGCCACTACCGAGCCCAAACGTGTTGCGAACTGCATTATTCGATGCTACCCGAAAGTCTCAGGAGTGCGATGTCTCAAGCCACGCCTCATACGTCATGCCGTCCAAATATGGCTGGTTGTTGACGACCCGAAACAGCTGCGCTGCCCTCTCGTAGGTCACCGGGTCGGGTTCCTCGATGAGAAGATGCTGCGCCAACTCCATCTGTGGTCTCCACGCTCGAACGCCTAGGGCAAGGTCGACGCGAGACGGCCACTCCGGCGGACGCTCGGCAGTCGGATCCCACGCCGCCCAGAACGACGACATCTTCCTGGCGGCGGTTACACATCGGCGAACGTACTTGGCGCCAGGACGATCGATCTCGTAGAGTTGATCGATGTCGTCCAGGACGGTCACGATATCTCGTCGCGTACCAGATCGTCGAACGCGTTCCTGAGCCTCAGCGTCACAGGACCGGGCTCGAAGGACACATCTGATACCGCCGTCACGGGCATCACCTCGCGGACCGTCGACATGATGAAGACCTCATCGGCTCCCAGAAGATCGTCCCTGTTGAAACGCCCGACGGTTGTCTCAACACCGATTCGATCGGCCGCCTCCAGTGTCGCTTCTCTCGTGATCGACTCGAGGATCTGGCTGTCGAGACTCGGTGTGAAGAGCATTCCGCCCCTGACCCACGCGAGGGAGAACGTTGGGCCTTCGAGCACAACTTCACCGCTGCCCAACAATGCAGCATCGTCGAAACCCTTCGATTTGGCTTCAATGGTCGCGGCGAGATTCGGTCCGTACGAAAGGGTTTTGGCTCCGGTCAACTCGCTGACCCTTCCATCAGAGTGCCATGGGGCTTCGAGTAGATCAAGACGTATGCTCGGTTGCAGGTCGGGAACCGGTTCGAGGTAGACGATCGTGGCATTGTTCGATCCCAGTGCCGATGCATCAGTGCCGCCCGTGACATACACACGCACTACTCCATCACCGCCTCTAGCCGCCTTCTCGCACCATGCGTGCAATGTTGAGCGATCCACCAGCTCGATACGAAGATGATCGGCGCTTCGCGCGAGACGATCGAGGTGTCTATCGAGCCGAAAGATGGTCCCGTCGTATGATCTCATCGCCTCGAAGCACCCGTATCCGCGTTGAAACCCGAGATCGAACACCGACACAGATGCCGACTCGGGATCCGTCGCAGCGCCATTGATGAGAACCGCGCCAATCGTGCGTGACGTCATGGCTTGAACCAGTTCGTGATCGGAAGTCGACGATCTCTCCCGAACGCTTTCTGGGTGATTCTGACACCGGGCGCGGCTTGCCTGCGCTTGTACTCATTGCGGTCGACCATGGTCGCTATACGATGCACGAGTTCGTCATCGAAGCCAACCGCGACGATCTCATCAGCGGTCATGTCGAATTCGATGTAGCGATGCAGGATCGCGTCGAGTTCGACATACGGAGGTAAAGAGTCCGAGTCGCGCTGATCCGGCCTCAGCTCCGCTGATGGCTCCTTGTCGATTATCGCTTGGGGGATCACATCTCCCCTCCCGTTTCGCCACCGCGATAGGTCGTACACCATTGTCTTGTACACATCCTTCAGCACGGCATACCCTCCGGCCATGTCGCCGTAGAGCGTTGCGTACCCGACGGCCATCTCGGACTTGTTGCCCGTTGCCACGACCATGCCGCCGAATTTGTTGGACACCGCCATCAGGATGGTTCCTCTGATCCGAGCTTGGAGATTCTCTTCTGCGACACTCGTCTGTGTCCCAACAAAAAGCGGATCGAGCGCCTCGAGAAAATCGCTGAAGAGGCCACTATTGGAATCGTGTCGATTCGAATCCCAAGCCGATCCGCTAGCTCGTACGAGTGGTCGACTGACCCGGCAGATGAGTATCTCGTCGGCATCGTGATTCCGTGAACCGCGTCGGCGCCCAGCGAATCCGTCGCGATGGCAGCCGTCAGACGCGGAATCGATTCCCCCTGACAGCCCGACTATGACCTCGCGGAAGCCATTCTTGGTCACGTAGCCGAACAATCCGGCACAGAGGGCTTCATATACCTCCTCAGAGTCCTCGAGCGGAGCCGCCACAGTTGAGGCTTCGATCCGAGGTGGCCGGGCCCGTGTTCGGTCACCGACACGACGGGGAGCAGCGATGACTTGTGATCCTCGATCGTGAGATCTACGACGAACCGGTTCTCGACGAACTGGGGAGAGCGGTGCAGCAATGTCCCGTCCGGGGCGATGACCATCGAGGCACCATCGAAGACCAGTTCGTCCTGCCCCCCAACAGAGTTCACATAGACGACGTGGACGCCACCATCTCTCGCTCGATTCGTGAGCATCTCGAGGCGCTCAACACTTTTCCCTATGTGATAGGGAGACCCGTTGATGTTGAGAAGAACCTCAGCACCACCGACTGCTTGTCCCGTAGGTGGTCCGTTGGCGTCCCAGATATCCTCACAGATCGAGATTCCGGTCGCCACACCGGCTATCGCGTGGAGGGTCAGTGGCGTCCGACCTTCAGCGAAATAGCGGCCCTCGTCGAACACGCCGTAGGTTGGAAGGCGACTCTTGTGGTAGACACCTTTGATCTCACCCTCGGCTATGACTGCCGCCGCGTTGGTAGCCGAGCGACCCAGGGAGTCATCGTCGATTTGTTCGTCATCAAGACGGTCAACGAAGCCAACAACGGTCGCCGTTGAACCAGACGCGGACGCGAGACGTTCAAGGACCTCGATGTTCGCATCGACAAAACCCCGCCGAAGGACAAGATCTTCCGGGGGATACCCCGAAATCGCGAGCTCAGGTAGAACAAGAACGTCGGCCTGGTTCTCCTCAGCCCACTTCATTGCACGCAGAATCTTGCTCTCATTGCCTGGGAGGTCACCGACCACAAGGTCGAGCTGGGCGCCGGCAACCCGAAGACTGCGTGTCACAGCCCCTCCACGGTTTCGGCGATCAAATGGTCGACCACTTCGCGCAGCGCCTCAGGCTGTTCCGCTCCGTCTGCCATTGCGCGTCCGAACACTTCCAGCTGGCGATCCGCGCTGGTTCCGTTGGCGACGATCGATCTTGCCCTCTCCATCTGTTCGACAGAACCAAGAACAATCGCTTGGGCACTGACGATGTCGACGAGTTCGTCAATGAGTTGGGGCATCGGGACGAGCTCGGATCTGCCGAAGTCGATGAGCGGCTCGTCCACGCCGTATCGTTGGGCTCGCCATGAGTTCTCAGAGATCAGCATCCGCGAGTAGATCCGCCATTTCTGGTTGTTCATTCGTAACTCGTTCAGTGTCGCGACGAGCGCCTGATACATTGCGGCGATGACGATGCCGTCCTCGTAGCGGGTGGCGATGTCTGTGGAGCGCATCTCGAGTGTCGGGTATCGGGTGGATGGACGGATATCCCACCAGAGCTTCGAAGCGTCCTCGATGACGCCGGTGTCCACAAGTACCTCGACATGGCGCGCGTAATCCGACCAACTTGAGAAGACGTCAGGCAGTCCCGTTCTTGGCAGGGCTCGGAAGACCGCAGGCCGATAACTCTTCAAACCGGTGTCGGTTCCGTGCCAGAACGGTGAGGACCCCGACAACGCAAGCAGGTGCGGAAGGAAGTATGAAACCTGGTTCATCACGTCAATCCGAGCATTTCGCTCGTCGATGCCTACGTGAACGTGCATCCCGCAGATGAGAAGACGACGCACCACACCTTGGAGTGCCTCCGCAAGGAGGTTGTATCGGTCCCTGTTCACGTGGCGCTGCTGGCCCCATTTGGCAAACGGATGGGTCGACGCAGCAATGATCGCCATGTTGTGTTCAGACACGGTCTCAGATACGAACGATCTCATCACACGAAGCGATTCGCTGAGCTCGGTGACGTCCTCACACACAGGTGTACCGATCTCGATCTGCGAGCGAATGAACTCTGGGCTCGTTGCACCGATCGGAGGATCCAACAGCTTGTCCAGGAGGGCTTCGGGAAGGTCAGGCACGAGATCGCGAGAGTCGCGATCAACAACGAAGTACTCCTCTTCCATCCCGATGGTGAATCGTCGTTGCTCGATCGTCATGGCTCCTCACTGGTCAGCGTAAACGATGTGCTGGGTGTGTACTACTGCACCAACATCAATCCTGCGTCCTGGAGGGCATGTCGGAGTGCTTCTTCCTCACCTGTACGGACGGAGAGCGTCAGGACACCGCCACCCCCATACGGTGCGTGCCGCATCTGTATGTCTCGAATATCAACATGACACACGTCCAGGGCGTGGCCGACCTTCGCGATCTCACCCGGTTCATCTGCAAGGGCCACGCGCACCGCAGCAACGGGCGCGCCAAGTGCTCGTCGTGCCTCGCGCGAACGTGACAGGTACACAAGGAGTTCATCATCGTCGGCCAGAATGGCTTCCACGAGAGTGTCCAATTGGACCCGCAAACGGTCGACGGCCCCAAGGACGGCAGCCTTGTTCGATTTGAGGATCTCGACCCAGGGGATCGGCTGAGATGCCCCCACCCTCGTCAGATCGCGGAAACTGCCTGCCGCCAGATCAAACGCATCTGGCAACTCGGACACCGATGCGAGAAGACTTGCCGCAACAAGCTGAGGAAGATGGCTTATGGACGCAACGACCTCGTCGTGGGATGTTGCAGACATGAACAGTGGATTTGCACCGAGCGTCTCGATGACGCCGATCACCGCGTCTGTCGCATCATCCGGCGAACCTTCGACAACGACCCAGGTTGCTCCACGAAACAACGCAGGTGAGGCCGCTGTGGGACCGGAGAACTCACGACCGGCCATTGGGTGGGTTCCAACGAAGCGAGGAAGGTGGGCTGCTGCAACGTGAACAGCGGATTTTACCGCCGCAACATCCATCACCACCACTGAGGTCTCAAGATTGGCGAGGATCTCGATGGTTGCCTTCGGAGGAGCCGCGACGATGATGATCTCCGGTGGTGCGTCGAGGATTCCCGCGATTGAGTCCACGGCGATGCCGATCAATTCCCGCTCAAGCGCTATCTCGAGAGAGTCTCGATCAGAGTCGTATCCGACCACATCCCATCCATCTGCCGTGAGCCCGGCAGCGATCGAACCCCCGATGAGTCCCGTACCAATGACCCCTACAAGTGGCATTGGCCCGTTCCCGTGGGTGTTCGCAGACGACTATTGCTGTCAACCATGTCCATGATGTAAAGGCTAGATGACTGCTGCATCCCAGCATCCCTACCCGGCGCCATACGTGAGAGTTGGCGCCTGTCCTACCCTGACACGCATGCGAAGGGTCTTGATTACGGGAGCTGCGGGATGGACGGGTGGAAACCTCGTTCTGCATCTCGAGAACCAACCAGGCCTTGAGGTGTTCGCCGTGGATGACATCGATCCGCGTGTGGCCTTTAGGTCCGATTTCCGCCGTCTGTCTCTCGATCGCCTCACTTTGGCGAGATACGTCCTCGACGTCCAGCCACACGTGATCTTCCATCTGCAATCGGTCCATCCAACGTCAGAACGCGGCAAGAACAGCGAGTCTGAGGAGCGGAGCATTGGTTCGCTTGGACTCTTTGGTGCGATCGAACGTTTGGATACAGTCGAGAAAGTCATCGTCAAGTCCGATACGGCCATCTACGGCGCCAGCCCTCGAAATCCGTCCGTGCTCCACGAAACGACCCGACCCCAGGGCTCTCCAAGCAAGTTTCAAAGAGATCTCACGGAGATGGAGCGGTTCATTGGCGACGCAGCACTGAGACAACCCGAGATACAGTTCACCGTGCTCCGATTCGCGCCGATATTCGGTCCCCTGATCAGAAATCCGGTCAGTCGTTACCTCACGCTTCCCTCCGTGCCCACGCTCATGGGATTCGATCCCCGTCTCCAATTCATCCACGAGGCGGACGCCATCGGAGCACTTGAACACGCCTCCAACCACGACGTGTCGGGGACATTCAACGTTGCAGCGAGCGGTCAGATGTACCTCTCAAGGGTTCTCAGACTCGGGAGAAGGATCCCACAGCCACTTCCTGGCCGGATGTTCGACGCAGCTCTCTCCGGTCTCGCTCGAGTGAACGTGACTGTTCCACGTCATCTCAGAGGATTGCTGAAGCACGGCAGAATTGTTGACACGACGGCAATGACCCAGGTACTTGGCTTTGAGCCGGTCTTCACCTGCAGACAGACCGTGCTCAGCGCATACGGCCACAAATTCGAGGATGTGGCGTGACGCACGAACAGTTGTCCTCGATGACCAAAGCCGAACTCATGCAGGTGGCCCGCGGGTGCGATCTTAGGGGCCGCTCCTCTATGACGAAGGCCGAGCTGCTCAGAGCCCTTGATGAACAAGTCGTGTCCGAGACGGTCGAAGCGCCAGACAGCAAGGGACTCGGTGCGATCACCATTCCTGGCATAGCGCCCGAGGACCGTGCTGAGGCACGAGAACGCCGCGAGGCGCTCCAGGAGCGGTTGAGGGAGTTCGTCGATTGCGACCAGCATTGTGAATGGACGAGCATCGAGGGACACCCATGTGGACTGCCGGTCGTGGCAGGGACCCAGGAGTGCGGCCTCCACGGTGATGGAGCCATTGCCGACCGCGCTATCCCGCTCACCGGCGAACTTGGATTCGGTTCGTGGCCTCCCCTATGGCGCCATCTCTCCCTGGCAACCTATGACATTGACTCCTTCGGCCTTGATCCTGTGATCGCGGAGATGGCATGGCACGTTCTCAACATGCTCTACTACGACTACTTCAGAGTGGAGGTCGAAGGAATCGAGAACGTTCCCATGGAGGGAGGGGCCGTGCTCGTGGCCAACCACGGCGGAGCGGCGCTGCCCTACGACGGGGCAATGCTGAGCCTTGCGGTGATGAACGAGGCAGCCGTGCCAAGACGGGTTCGCGTTGTGGGAACCGAGATCTTCAACATGCTCCCCGGCGTCTCCCACCTCTACCGCAAGGTGGGTGCGGCATATGCCGCGAGAGACGATGCAAGGGAGTTGCTACGAAGGGGACATCTCCTCGGCGTGTTCCCTGAGGGCGAACGCGGCTTCATGAAACCGGTGTGGGAGGCATACCAGGTGGGGAGACTCGGTCGCGGCGGGTTCGCCGAGCTCGCGGAGGAAGCCTCTGCGCCGATCGTACCGGTCGCGATTGTCGGCTCCGAGGAGGTGCATCCAGCTGTGATGGTATCCAGGAAGCTGGCCACGCTCGTTCGCATGTTCTTCCCCGAGCAGCGCGTCGAGGAGATCGCGATCTCTCTCAATCCCATTCCCCTTCCGATCCGTTGGCACATCAGGTTCCTCCCACCGGTGCTGCCATCCGAGCCGGACCATCATCTCGATTCCCTGGATCGGCTGGAGCGAGCAGAAGACGTTCGCCGAATGATTCAGAGTGCCCTCGACGACATCCTCTCAGAACGCCGAACAGCCTTCTGAAGCTGACGACTGACGAGAGTGCTTGCAATTGCTAGCAATAGTTTGCAAAAGGCTATACACTGTGTGGTATGAAGACACCGCAACTCCCGGACGTTGGATCGTTCATCCGTGAACAGCGCGAAAGAAGCGCGCTCTCGATTCGGAAGCTCGCGGAGATGACCGGTGTCTCGAACCCATATCTGTCCCAGATAGAGCGCGGTGTGCGCAGACCCTCTGCTGAGATTCTGCGTTCGATAGCTGAGGCTCTCGCGATCCGTACGGAGACCCTGTACGAACGGGCGGGTCTTCTCGACGGATATGAGGCACCAGGTATCAGCACCGCGATCTCGACGGATACCAAGCTCACGATAAGCCAAAAACAAGCACTGATGGAGATCTACACGAGCTTCATCTCGAACGATCAGGAGGACTTATGATCGATCTCACCACCCAGAAAGAGTCCGCCACCAAGGCGGCAAAGGACATGTCGGACAGCACCGTTGAATTCGCTGGCAGAGCGAAGGATATTGGAATGTCCTCGGCGAGGACTGCGAGCGACTCCGCAAGCGACTACCTCGACAAGACGAAGGAATTCGGCCTGACTGCTGCTGACGCTGCACTGGAGGCATTCAGGGTTCTGATAGACCAGGCAATGAGCCTCACCGACAGGAGCATCGAGAAGGTAAGCGATGTTCAGGTCGGCCAGAAGAACGTGGGCGAGCGCGTACAGGCAACAGTTGATACGGTTGAGGAGCGGATCGATGTCGATCAGCTTCAGGACCAGGTTGCCAAGCTCCGCGACCAGATGGAGCACGTGCTCGTTTCCTGGAAGGACTCCTTCCGTCCATCCGCAACCGTGACGGAAGTAGTTGTTGAGGAGACGGCACCCGCCAAGAAGACGCCCGTGAAGAAGGCGGCTCCCAAGAAGGGAGCTTCGGCAAAGACCAAGACAACAGCCAAGAAGACGGCGCCCAAGAAGACCGCCACGAAGAAAGCTTCAACGGCCAAAAAGATGACCGCCAAGAAGTAGCACGACGCTCTTCGTCGAAAGGGGCGGGATCCACACGGATCCCGCCCCTTTCTTGTCGTATGTCGTATGTCGTGTGTCGATCTTGCCTGTCGTCAGCTATTGACGATCGGCTCCATGCTGCCTGCGATATCGATCCATCCCTGAATCATCTCGACGGTCGGTAGCCGCTGAACAAGTCTTCGCCGTGTGTTGACCTGGATCATCGAGACCATGAGATTGTCGGCATTCCTGCGACGTAGAACCTTGATCGTATCCACCCCCACGGCAGCAAGCAGGTCAGCGTACTCCGAACCGATGCCCCCGACACGCATCAGTTCCGCCTGTTGGGCCCATCGCAACAGATCGGCGGATGGGATACCAGTTCGCTCAGAAACGACACTTCGGCCCTTACGGGTGGAAGCCTGGTCGAGGAGTGAATCCGTTGTTCTGACACCCGACTTGCGGAGCTTCGTCGCATTCCGATGACTTATCGAACGTATTGCGGAGATCGATGCCATTTATGTCCTTCCCAACACGTATCGATTGCTGGCGCTTCTGCCGAGACTACCCAACTCTTCGGGCGCGTGTGAAAGTCATCTTCCACCCATCGGAAGATCTGCAGGAGTCGCGTAGACAGTCGGCGCAAGATGATCGAACCAAACTTCCTCCACGGAAACCCCGTGAGATGCGATCACGGCAAGAAGATCCACAGTGCCCTCACCACCCAGCAGGTGGTTCCAGAGCGTGTCATCGAGGACGACCGGCCACCCAACCGAGTAGCGGTACTTCGGAACCACAGCATCGGCGCCCTCCTTGTTCGCCGCGTCGACGAGCGCACCGACGGTTACCGCGTCAACGCCGGGTTGGTCACCCCTGGCAATCACACACAGATGGGTTGACCGATCGCGAGACGCAAGGTCAAGGGCCGCCCGGAGCGGCGAGGCACTTCCCTCTGACCACTCGGGATCGATAATCACGGTGTGCCCCCTGAAATCGATCGCTTCGGCTATCAGCGCGGCGTCAGCACCGAGAACGACGACTACCTCATCCACCGGCCAGGTCGCTGCATCGTCGACAACCATCTGGAGCATCGGCTCGCCGACGACGGATGCAAGGTACTTGGGACCAGGAAACTCAGGATTCGAATCCGCGGCGAGGAT
>PVMK01127856.1_pt1 | contig 10083 bp, 9 predicted proteins | sample 1853481 | NCBI WGS metagenome assembly PVMK01 (sample SAMN08533507, study PRJNA380276) | Marine sediment metagenome, whole genome shotgun sequencing project.
ATACCGATACCTTGAACCCTGATGAAACTTTAGGAAAGATAGTTATTTCATTCTGTGATATTTCATATGAAATATCAGGGTAATATTTTATTAATCTGCCCTTTATTTCTTCTATAGGATTCATTTTAATAAACAGGATTGTATTAAGTCAGCCATAACCATTAGTAGTTTATTACTGACTAAAACATCCTTGCCATTGTTTTGATTTTGTGAAACCCCAAGCCACTAAACAATACAATATATTATATTGAATCCAAAGTTCATATATCTTGCCATCATCTAGCATCTGATCTGGGTAATTACCGTTTTCCCTTTATGCTGGCAATCGAAATCGCTCCCCGGTAATTCTCACTTTCCCTTCATAGCAGACATTTTGATTTTTGCTCTGCCTAAAAAATTATATTTTCAGGAGACAGAAATTCTATAACTGATGTTAAGCTACATGCTACAATTCTTAATTAATGGTATTTTTCCAACTCTCTTGAATGTCATGGATTTTTCAGCAACAAAAGTGCTTCCGTCCACATTTACTGGAAAAGGTTTATCAGTATCTGGGACAAGATCGATTTCGTCCCTGGCAATAATGTACTCTAGACCCCAACGTGCTGGATCTTTCATGATTGTCCCAGTTCGAGCATGTTTTGCCTGAGTCAACAGTTTTAAAATGCCCAAATCCTTCAGGCCAAATATATAGAACTCCTCTGACACCAAGGGTTTATCTGAGAAAGGCAAGTCCGGCCCCAAGTAACCGTTCACTACAATTATTGCTTGATAAAATCCCTTTGTTGCCAATTTACCATCTGCAATTATCTGCCAATATTTTTTATGAATAAAAGGTGATTTCGCAATTTTCTCAATAAGTGAAAGAAACATGCCCGTTGTAAAAGGACCGAGATCCCCGAATAGTTGTCCTAAAATACCTTTATAATATTTGATATGCCTATTTTCAGTGTAATAAGGGATCCTTCCGAATATCTCAACACCACCATAACCTATGAAATGTCTCGGCTTTTCTTTAGTTGATTTACACTCTGCATGTAAAATGTCTGCAGACAAGTAGCTATCTTTAGAAATTGCTTCAGCAAAAACCTGCATAGCATTATCAATATCATCAGGCATTTTCAAGACTTTACCAATAAGATCTGCAGAGCCCTTTCGTAGAAATCCCAAGCGTATATCTGAAAGATTCACTTGAGAATCAATACAGCCTTCCAAAACTGCCCTAAAAGTACCAGAACCACCTGCGGATATAATGATCTTGTTGCCATCTTTTAACGATATACAAGAAGCCTCGCGAGCTGCATTATGGCTGTCAACCTCACAAAGTCTGACATTATCAAAGCCATGTTTCTTAAAAAGTGGGACAATTTGCTCTACCTTTTTCCAGTCAGAGATTGAACCGGATATTGTCGTTGCAATGACATCAATTCTTGGCATTTTCATCCCTTTGGACTCCTTTGATAAACGTCATGACCTCTTGTGCTAGTTGATCCAAATCTTTATCACCAGATATTTGATAAACAGGATGATTCTTGCTCAAGACATTACAGACAAGTTGATAGGCATTTTTGAGCTTAGTAAGTTTATCTATGTTTTCATGTGCCTGAATTTTTTCTCCCCGAGACATAATTCGTTTAATGCTGACCTCTGGGGGCACATCTAAAAAAATAACAACATCTGGAAGTTTAAGATGGTTGAGTTTTAATTTGCGCAAACCAAGCAGCTCTGGAAATTGTTTAAATATAATGTCATCACCAGGTAGATCATCATTTCCCCTTAATACCTCAAGAGCTTTTGAGCATACTTCTTCATTAAAGAAATTTTCTCGGTAAAGGACAGCCCACGCAGTCATGTTCAATAAAGGAGCGCCATCCATAAAGATAAAATCAGGACGATACCATCTCTCCACTTCCGAAAGCAGTCGATCTCTTAGAAGTAATTCTGCAAGTTTCGGTACCTTATAAAGAGTAAGATTTTTTGCACTTTTAGCTTTCCGTCCTACCCACTTCCTCAACTCATTAGTGATTAAAGGTTGAGTGCTGTTTGGCTCACCGTTGCTAAATAATTCAAGATCATCTCCAATAAAACAGCACTCACCTTGAAAAAAACTAATTAAGTGCCGTGATAATGTGCTTTTGCCGCAACCGTCAATCCCAATAACTGCAATAACAAAAGGTTTGCGAGGTTTATCAAGGCGATGCTGTCTAAAACCCTGCTCCTCTTCAGCTATTTTTTTTAGGTGATTGTAAAGTTTGGTTGTAATGTCACTACTTTTCCCCCGAAGAATTTGTGGAGGAGAAATTGTAATGTGATTTAATAACGGTAAAGGAAAAAGGGCTTTTTTAGGGAATGCCCTCTCAGGGCCTTCAAGATAAACAGGAATAACAGGTATATTGGAATTGTTTTTAGCAACTAAACCAATACCTCGCTTAAATTCCTGTATTTCAGAAGTTTCTCCCCTCGTACCCTCCGGGAAAATAATAATACTTCGGCCTTCATCAAGCCTCTTCTGTATCTCTTTAATAGTGGAGCTTTTCCCAGCATTTCGATCTATCCAGATAGGCTTAAAAAGGAAATCAACTGTTTTAAAAAGCCACGCTGGTTTTTTGAAGTAATCTTGCGCTGCCAAAGGATGTGTTTTGCATATTTTATCTGGTTGCAGGATCTGAAAAAGAAGAAGTATGTCCAGATGGCTATTATGGTTAGCAATAATAATGAACTGGTCAAGCCGACTGAGATGTTCTTTCCCTATTATGCTAACGCCAAAGACAAGCCGTACCAAGGGCCTTATCAATAAACGGTGAATAAGAACACATGGGGAAAATAAGATAGCCAGTCTCTTCATGTCAGGAAGTACCGCATATAATGGAATATGATAGGGGCCGCAAAAAGCAAAGAACAACTGCTGTTAATAAGGCGCCCCCTGCGAAGGTGGTCATAATCTTTGGCGATGCCTAAGTCGGCCTCTATGAAGGTCATTGTATAACGGCCTACCGCTACTAGAATAGGTATTGCTGCGCCGATTATTATGGAGTGGTGCCAAGGGATGCCAGTCCAGTCAATGAGTGAGACGGAAAGAACTACTGTAATGGGAATAGAGATGAGATACTTTATTACATTACCAGTCCATGGTCGTTTGCCAGATGAAGACAGGAGAAAAGCCACACCGTCACTAACTGTGACGTTAAGCACCAAAAGAACTGCTGCCCATGTTGAGAAAAGCATCAAATAGCCAATATGCCCGGTGCAATAAACAAAGAGGAATAATCCAAAATCAATGGCACCAACCGAGAAGACCGTTCCCTCGGTTTCCTTTCCACCAAGAGCAACAAGGAATGGAATAATAAGAAAAGTATATATAGGTATGGAGATAATGAACATGTCATACCAGTTAACCTGGATAAAATATGCCATAAAGGGAATGGCAAGATATGCTCCCCAAAGCCCCCAGCGGTCTTGAAAGCGGATGTCAACCAAAGATAAGTATTCTCTAAGAGCTACAAAACATACTGCTGCAAGAATCCATACTGCGATAGCAAAAGTGAAAAGCTCTGCCACTGTAAAGACAAGAAAATATACCCACAAATGTTTCAGGTAAGCTTCTACGCGAGCAGGAGGCCTTAGAATATCCTTAATGAAGACTAGTAAGGACATTCCTCCTAACACCCATACCAGAGGTGTAACAGGAATATTGAAAACCATTAGGTAGTACCCCCTTTCAAATTTTTAAAGATGGGCTAATGTCTGACCAACAATCTTCTGCCCTTGTTCCCATACTTTTAGTTTCCACGCATCATCATCTGGGTAAAACATCCTTAATAATTTAGTCTTTATTTTGCTTCTGCCGGGATATTCTTTAGCGCCATAATGATGAAGCCAACTCTCTTCACGTAAAGCCCCAAAGACCTTCAATGCGGAGAAAGTTCCAAATTCAAGGCTCACAGCGGTGACTTCTGTGTGAGGCAGCATTTTGGGAATTGCATATTTCAGGGTTGTTTGTAAATGGACCGAAATCGATTTTCCACTGGCTGTAGTTTGGGCGATATCACCCCACCATTCAACAGCTCGTTTATAGGCAGGCGAATGTTCTTTTTCATTCAGTATAACTTCGGCATTACCATATGGGCCGAGTCCTGTATGAAAATCTATAAAGACCACTCGCTCTGCATTTGATAGATAACGGCTGCTAATAGCTCTAATGGTCTTGTTTGACCATGTCTCGTTTTGGCCACCATAAAAGATGCCTTGCGGGTCCGTATATTGCCCGCCGCTTATAGCTTTCCTTAAATCTTCTTTTCCGTTTATTAAGCGATATCGGAAAAGTTCAAAGATCGATTTTACATTTGCCCAGAATGAAATGGAGTTAGGAGAGATAGCCTCAGTTAGTTCCTCATATCCTGGATTAACCGGATGAGGCTTGGAATGGTCAACAAAGTTACGGTTTACATCAACATTAACTTCGTTGAATCGCCGCAAATGGGCAAAACCGTAAGGGTTTATTGCGTGGATGAAAAGAATACCCAAGCCTGGTTTCTGGACCGAATTGAACCCTTCGGATAACAGGCCTGTCTGAATGGCTGAACCGGTAAAACCCTCAACTCCATGTGTGCCTGATCCTAGTACTAGAATGGTACTGGCATTGTTTGGTCCAATCAAGGCAACGTCTGTGAACAACGACTCTCCTTCTGGCCCGGTAAAATGATTTTCAAAACTTTCAATATGGGCTCCTGCAGCACGAGAAGCTTCTAGGAATTTCCTCCTTGCTTCTCCATAATCACTTGAGAAATAATTTATAGCCTCTACCCCAAGCAACCTATCTTGAATACAGTTTCCTATGCCAACAGGAACAAGCAGGACTGTAATGAGTATAGCCAAGGCACTTATCTTCATATCTTCCTCTATAATAATTTAAGTTTAAACATCTCACCCTAATGTTGCCCTTAATCATTCTCATGTTCAGCAAAAGTTACTATCACAAACGTTAATTCTTGCTGTATGAAATTCCTCTAAAACATCCTCCTTTTATGCTGTACATCATCTGCTCGATACAGGCCTTACCGGATCATTCCGGGCCACCTCCCTCTTACGAGCGGCTACCCAACCTTTCACGTTGGGGTGACACTCAGCCGGATACCGCCGGGCGCGAACGGGAGATGATGCTTGTTTTGTCATCTCTTTACTTTTATATGAGCAAATGACGTGCCAGAAAATTATTATTATTTAAGTATATGAAATTTATAGATATGTACAGATTATTGCAAAGAGCACCAGTGAGCAGAAATTAATTAATTGACATTTTATGAACATTGCATATACATACAATGTATGAAATCAAGAAAAGTAATCTTAAATTCAGAGGACCGAAGTTTTTTCAGCCTTGTAGAGGAGTTGGCATTTGGTAACCCGTTTGCCCCTGAGCGGGAAAAGATATTTCGACAGGTATCAGGAATTACCGAAGGAGGAGTTGGCAAACTCAAAGATTTGTCTAGACCCATTGTACAGGAAAAAATTAAAAAATTAGATTTGAAGGGGGCTGCCAATTTCAAGCTTTATTCAAATGAAGACAAAAGACTTGTTCGTATTGCCCTCTTGTGCGATGCATTTTACAGCTTCATCACTAAATTTGATGCACTTATCCAGGACCAGCTTGAATCTGGCTCCAAGCCAATTTCTGTTTCGTTCGCAGATGATGTGGTGACTTTGTTGAAAAGTAGAGGGTTCACCCATGAAGAGTCTATCCATTATTTGGCTTTCTTCTACCAGTTAAGACGTGCATTTTATTTCATAAATAAAAAACTGGTTGGCCAAAGCCAAACAATGAAGAGACTACGTTCCCATTTGTGGGCTAATATATTTACCCAGGATCCTCGTTGGTATGAAAATTTCTTATGGAACAGAATGGAAGATTTTTCCACTTTTCTAATTGGCGAAACAGGCACAGGAAAGGGGACAGCAGCGGCAGCTTTAGGGCGTTCGGGCTTTATTCCTTATTTGGAAAAAAAAGGCCAGTTTGCAGAGAGTTTTACTGAGAATTTTATTGAAATCAACCTATCGCAATTTCCCGAGACTTTGATCGAGTCTGAATTGTTCGGACATAAAAAAGGATCATTTACTGGGGCAGTTGAAGACCATAAGGGGGTTTTTGCACGTTGTAAAAAGTATGGCGCTATTTTATTAGACGAAATAGGTGATGTCTCAATAGCAGTCCAGATAAAACTGCTTAAAGTCCTTGAGGAAAGAAGTTTTACAGTTGTGGGTGGGCATTCTAAAGAACGGTTTCAGGGACGTGTTATAGCCGCGACAAACAAATGTCTTGATGACTTACGAAAGGAAAGAAAATTACGAGATGATTTTTATTATCGTCTTTGCTCAGATGTAATTTATGTCCCTTCTCTTCGTGAGCAGATAAATGAAGATCCCAATGCACTGGAAATTCTCTTGAGCCATACTATTCAGCGAATTATTGGTGAACCGGCTCGTGACCTAGCGGTTGAGCTGAAAAACATAATTTTCAGGGACGTTGGCCCTACGTATAAATGGCCAGGCAATGTACGTGAATTAGAGCAGGCTGTGAGACGTATTCTGTTGACAAAACACTACAAGGGGGACCTTTGTGAAGCTACATCCATAGAACCAGCTCAATTTATTAGAGATATTGAAGATGGAAGTTTAAGTGCTCAGGAAGTTATGACATCATATTGCAATATGCTCTATATAAAACATGGAACTTATGAGAAAGTTGCAAAAATAACTAAACTAGACCGACGAACCGTCAAAAAATATATCATGGCCGTCAAGCAAAATTGATACAATTTACAATTAAAGCGGAAGTCAAGATTGCTCCACGATAGAAACTTTCAAAAACGTCTTTTATAGTTGCCATGTCCAACGGACACCTTAACTATTTTTAGTTAATAGACACCAAAGATAAATTCAATTGTCTGAGAGCAAAAGTAAAATTCCGACACGATAGCGAGACTGCATATTTGATGGTGGCATAAAAAGGTTCGGGTGGAGACCGTCAAATGCTCAATGCAGGGATCGGCTGAAGTCCTGTACCATACAGGCCATGCGGCTTTGTGTGAAAGCCAGGTTGGCCGGAGTGGTTTGCCTGGAAAGGTGTGGGTGAACTGTGCGGGGATTGTAAGCTGTCTTGAGTTCCATCAGAAAGGCATGGATAGATTCTCTGGTCCTTGGAGTCTCACGGCCATAACTGTTCTGCAGTTCTTTGAAAAGAGTATTTATTTGCCTTGGCAACGTTCTGTAAGATAAATGGTCGTAACTGCCGGCGCATAGTGGTGTGCTGTTCATGGTGAAATATCGAACCGCATGGTTAATGCCGGGACGGCCATGCCGCAGGGTAATGCGCAACCCGCTTGCATCCAGGTTTTTCCTGTGGGCCAAGGTACGTCCATTCTGGTCGGGCAGGATTTTGTTTTCTATTTCCTCCATTTCAGCAATGACAGTTTCCTTTTCAGTGTCTTTGCAGGCCACTCTGTTTTTTGAAGGCCCTTGCCCAGGAAAGATAGTTTCGGAAAATAAGTAAATCCTCCAAGCCCGGAGGCGGTTGCTGGAAATTTTTCCAGAACATTACTGCATACCCGTAAAAAATAGCCTCAATCATCTGCTTTTTCGGCAGGGTTGAACTGATAAATTTAAGGCTGTAATTGCCAATAAATTCGATCAGAATCCGTGCCAGGATTTTTTCAAATGCGAGGTTGGTCTCTCTGTCCAGATGCTGCAGGTAAACTATCAAACAGTGGGAATCAGCTTTGGTTAGAAACGAATGGGCCCGGGGAAGAATAATCCAGGTGATTGGGTGGGGTACAATATCCCGGCGTATTTGCCGGATATCCCTGGCCAAAGCCGGGTGCATCCGGAGTTTGGGGTCTGTTACCGGTCCCATTGTCTTCCATGCAGGAGCAGAAATTCTGAATATACTGGAGGCAATATCCCGGTCAAAACCTACCCGGACAAGAATGGGCAGAACGCTTTGTTCAAGGAAATCATTGAACCAGCCGGGAAGCGGTCCATTACCCAGGTGCTGAACAGCTGATAAATACCTGGTCCTTGCTTTTTGCTCGTATTGAGCTATCTGGCTGCTTATCAGGCTCATTTCCCATCCTGTTAGAAAAAAAGTCCGCATGCAATATACCACAATGTGGCACCTTCGTTATTATACGACTATACAGTTACAATTGTCAAGCAGTTGATAAAAATGGAGGGATATTGCTAAGGCATGCGGAGGCTTTTATCTTTTGATTATACTGACTGGTCAGCCATTCTTTTTTAGTAATTCTATAGCGCTAATAAACTCTCTCGGTTCATATACTGGTAGCTTGGATTTTTTAAAATCCGAAAGATTTCTTGTTACAATATATTCAACCCCGGCATGTAAAGCTGCCTCATGCAAAACTGCATCTTCAAAATCCTTAAATTGGGATGCAACGGCATTTTCGAGCACTATACGATTAACCGGGGCTATTACGAACAGCGAGAGAAGAGACTGGATATGGCGGGTAGCAGCTTGAGGACCAAGTGCTTTAGTAGCAAGATAATGGATAGTGGTTACTGTAGTCGCACAAATAAACCCTATAATTTCTGACTGTTCTACTTTGGACAACAGGAAAGATGCATCTTCTGAAAATGACTCCCTGTCCAAAAGAACATCCAGAATGACATTGGTGTCAAATAGGGTTTTCATAAATATTTATCTTCAAGATGTTTTTTATAGTCTCTTTCATCTATTCGGCTTCCTTTCAAAGCCCCTTTAAGAGACCTTACCGTTGGGGTAAGCTCATACTCCTTCTTCAGCTTTTCATTTTTAATCATTTCAAACAAATCCGCAACGATACGTGATACAGACTTACCTGTCTTTGCGGAATATTTTTTTGCAGATTCAATTAAATTATCGTCCATCCGAAGTGTCAATTTTGTATTCATAATTGCCCTTCTAATGCACTGACGTGCCTTTTATGATTATTTATACGTCATTATCGCAACAGAGTCAATATATGTTTAGCCTTACCTGCAAATCTTTATGTCGTATATGTGGGAAAAAGGGGATAAATCTTCATTTGACCTCTGTTTATCCCTCACTCTCTCCTTTCTATTTGTTACAAGGTAAAAGATCTTTCCCGGGTGGCTCCATACTTCTGTTTTTTTCTGAACCTGCGTTTAAGCAGAATACGGTTAAGATAGGTGAAAGGCGAACGTGAAACCTTTGCTTTCCCTGCAAGGGTCGCAACAGGATCGAAAATCAGGTCAAGCAGGTGTGCGGTGGGCCCAACCGAACTCAAAAAATGGGCACAGCCGGCGCAGTAGGTAATGATGCGTTTTCCACCAACCTCCGCCTTGCGCATCTCGCACCAATTGCCTGCCAGGTCCGGGGCCACAAAATGTGCCCCGCCTCCTTCACCGCAGCAAAGCGTTTTCTTGCCGTGGTGCTTCATTTCCTCGTGCGACACGCCTTTTGCCTGGATAAGACTGCGGACCGAATGCTGCATGTCTTTTTCAAAACGGGCAACGCAGGAATCCTGGATTGTCACCGGTTCTGCTGCAAAGCTTTGAACCTGCCGGCCAGTCTTCCCCGGCCAGTATATCATAGACGCTTCGGGTGGTAAGTTCCTTGCCGTATTGGTTAAAAACAGCATAGCAGCTGGGACAGGCCATCAGGATGTTTTTGATGCCATGCCCAACCAGATAGTTTTGCATATCCCCAAACATGGCTTGAAAATAATCAGTGCGTCCCAGGTCATGGGAAGGCTTGGTACAGCAATCCAGGACGATGCCGAGGTTCGGGAAAGAGTTCTGCAAATGATCAAAAAGCTGCATAACCCGCTTTGGCCGTGAACCTGCAAGAGCGCAGCCTGGAAACAAGACTGTATCGCATCCTGTTGGCAGGCCGTAAAATGAATAGCGTTTTGAGGTGCCGCGTTTTTCAAAATTGAGCAACAGCCGCTGTTTTGTCAAACCAACCTTGCCCGCTGCAACTGCGTAACGCCGCATTTCAAGGAACATGCGCTTGGGATCAATATCTACCGGACAAACTGCAGTGCACAGGCTGCATAAACTGCACTCGTA
>PVMK01174937.1_pt1 | contig 10082 bp, 10 predicted proteins | sample 1853481 | NCBI WGS metagenome assembly PVMK01 (sample SAMN08533507, study PRJNA380276) | Marine sediment metagenome, whole genome shotgun sequencing project.
TGCTATCGGCCCAAACGAGAGATCAATACGTGCCTTCACGACATGAGTCTACGCACCCGGACAGGGGCCGATCGGCCATTCCACCTTCCATGCCACAGCGAAGCCGGGAGCGCATAACCGGCTGGGTGTGTCGCTGTGCGATGATGTGGGTGGTGTTGCACGCCCCGGTCGGGCGGTGAGACGCCGGTTGAGCTGTTAGAGCCAGCTCGGTTGGATCCCGTTCCGCCGTCCCGGTGGCGTGTGCCACCCCTTCTGCCTGAAGCGAGAGAAAGGGGCAGCCATGTCGATGGTATCCGGAGTATTCGGTGGTGTGGACACGCACGCCGATGTGCACGTTGCAGCCGCGATCGATGAGAACGGCGGCATGCTGGGAATCGGATCGTTTCCAACGGATGCAGCCGGCTATCGGTCGTTGACGGACTGGTTGTGTGGGTTCGGTCCGGTGATCCGTGTCGGTGTCGAGGGCACCGGGTCGTATGGCGTCGGCCTGTCCCGCCATCTCCACCGTGAAGGGGTCGTGGTGGTTGAGGTGGATCGGCCGGACCGTCAGAAGCGCCGCAAGCTGGGGAAGTCGGATCCGATCGACGCCGAGGCTGCAGCCCGCGCCGCCCTTTCCGGGTCGGCTACGACGACGCCGAAGCGTCGTGACGGCACGGTGGAGCAGATGCGAGTGTTGATGGTTGCGCGCCGTTCAGCACGCCGTCAGCGGAATCAGACGCTCAACCAGTTGCGCCAGCTCGTTTTCACCGCCCCCGACGAGGTCCGGGCCCGTTTCAAGGATCGATACAAGACCGGGCTGGTATCTGAAGCCGCTGCAATGCGGCCTCGTAAGGGTTCCGACCCGATCGTGTTCACGACGAAGGTGGTGATCCGTGGCCTCGCCCGTCGCATCCAGGACCTCAACGACGAGATGGGCACCATCGACGACGCCCTCGGCGGCCTCGTCAAGCAGACTGCGCCGTCGCTCCTCGACTGTTACGGCGTCGGTGCCGTCACCGCCGCCACGTTGCTGGTCACCGCGGGCGACAACCCCGATCGGCTGCATACGGAACGCTCGTGGGCGCACCTGTGCGGCGTCTCACCGGTTCCGACCGGATCGGGCAAGACCAGCGGCCGGGTCCGTCTCAACCATGGCGGGGACCGGCAAGCCAACGCGGCGCTCTACCAGATCGTCCTCACCCGCATGAGCAGCGACGACGAGACCCGCAACTACGTCAGGAGGCGACGAGCGGAAGGACTCTCGACTCGAGAGATCATGCGCTGCCTGAAACGCTACGTCGCCCGTCAAACGTTCAAACACTTGCCACGCGTCGCATGAAGATCCGGCGGGTGGGGTCTGACCCAGTATCCGGCTGACGCACCCTTTGTGGTGCTGTCCTCGTAATGACCTGTCGACCCCACCCGCTGTCCGCCAGGGCGGTGTGACCTCATAGGAGCCTGCCACCAACACGGTGTCGCTCAACCCAGTCCTGTCCACCCAACCCGAAAACACCTTGACAAACGAGCACACATAGGAGATTCAATCGGCTCGGGCCCCGCGCGTGGGAGAAGCGAGCGCCGACGTGGCGATATGGGCGGGTGCAAGCCGCCGCCGGATCCGCATCCGTCATGTACGTTCGCGGTCGGGGATGATGTCGCTCCTTCGGATCAGGAGCGCGATGCTCAGGATGCCCACCCAGACGGGAAATGCCAGGCCGACTGGCTCGCTCAGGATCGGCATGAAGAACATCACCAACGCGATGCCGTAGCCGAAGTAGGACAGCCACCGACTGAAAGCATTGCTTCGTAACGCAAGGGTCGATGTGCTGACCACAAACACGGCCTGGACTCGCAGCAGCACGATGAGCAGCAGACTCGTCCCCAACCCGGTTAGCGCAGCCAGGACGCTCGCATCCGGTACCCGGCCGTCTGCGAGATCGACGGTGACCGCACCGCTGGCGAGGGTGGTCGCGCCCACGAGCATCACCCCGGTGAGGAGTATCCCGCTTCCCAAGAACACCGTGGCGAAGAACCTGTCTTCGCGGTCTCCTACCCGTCGTCTGATGACCGCCACGAACCACAGAAACGAGACCGCGGACACGACCGACATCGAGAGACCGACAGTCAGCGAGGTTCGATTCGCAGGGTCTGCGTACCAGGCGGTTATCTCCGAGTCTGGGGCTGCCGGATCGGGTGGCGAGTTGAGCAGGAGAAGTGAGATGAAGGACAGCACGGCGAACACAAGACCGGCGACGGCTGCGGCCTCGATCGAACGGATCCGGTTCCCAACCGGGGAAGGCGTCATCGCAGGATCACCTCATTGTTGGATCTGTGGTTAGCGCTTGATGCGTTGTTTGAAGGCGGAGACACCCATGAAGAGCAGGGGCCGATCGACGATGTCGGGGTCCTCGCCAAGTTCGGCCCGGATCAGCGTGTTGAGCTTGTCGTTCATTGATGCAACGAGCGCGTGGTCGAAGGCCGCGTGGTCCCGGTTGGCGAGGTTGTCCATCTCGTCGGGGTCTTTCCACAGGTCGTAGAGCGCCACATCGTTGTCCCGGTACAGGTCATCGATCGTTGCCGGTTGGTTGTGCTCGTTGATGGCGTGGTACCGGATGAGCTTGTAGCGGCCGTCGTACACGCCGCGCATGACATGGCGAGCGTCGAAGTGCGAGTCGCGGATCGAATCGATCAGACCCTTGGCCTTGTCGAGTTTGCTCTTCTGCTCCTGATCGGCGGCTTCGTCGTCACCCAAGTCGATCATCCCGGAGGCAACGTCGGCAATGAATTCCATGTCAACCGCCCACAGCACGTCGTAGGTGTACAGCGCACCTGTTCCTGGTTGTGCAGTTGAGCCGCGAGGCGTCGATGTCGTTAGATCGCCCACGATGCCTGCCACATCGAAACCGCGGAGCTGCGGGTCACGTTGGGCTTGCTGCTCAGGGCTGACCCCGGCCCAGCGAAGCAACGTGGGAGCAATGTCGACGGACGTACCAACGGCATCGGTGGTGCGACCGCCGGGATGGTCGGGATGCACCACCACGAACGGCACATTCCACACCTCCCGGAACGGGATGGCCCCCTTCTGGCGCATCCCGTGCCCGGCGACCATGTCACCATGATCAGCGGTGTAGACAATGATGGTCCGGTCGGCCTGGCCGCTGGCATCGAGGGCATCGAGCACCGTCCCGATATGACGATCCACGTCACGGAGACAGTTCAGGTAGTAGTTGATGTATCGCTTCCACATGTCATGACGATCCGTCGGCATCTCCCCGTAGCTGATGTCACAGAGACGGCGGTAGTAACGAACCGCCTCTGGGTGCTGGTCGAGCGGGTCATCGAACGAGGCCGGAAGCTCCACCTCCCATTGCTTCTCATAGATGGGGTCGTCGGGTTCGGTGGTGATCTGCATCAGATCGCTTACCTGGGTGTCGCCGGTGCCGTCAGCGTCGAAGAACATGATGTCATGCGGGTTACAGAAATTCACCGCCAGGAACCACGGCTGCGACTCGCCGATCTCCCCAGCGCGATCCGTCAACCACGCCGCGGCGTCGGCTGCGATCTCGCCGTCACGCTCATACCCGTCACGGACCTCACCCCAGATCTCCCCAAAGTCCTGATAGTCGGAGAACCCGTACCGCTCCAACGCGTCCCGGGAATGCTCCGGCGCGATGATGCTGAGATGCCACTTGCCCTTGAACGCCGTGTAATAGCCAGCGTCGCGCAACATGTGACCGACAGTGCGAACCACCTCCGGATCGAGGTCATCGATCCACGACATGTTGGTGTTGTCCCACATCCCGTTCTGGACCGCATGGACCCCGGTGTACATCACCGAACGCGACGGAGTACACAACGCCGTGTTCACCTGGTAACTGTCGAAAACCAACCCGGCGTCTTCTAAGCGCTGCCGGTTCGGCAACTCGTAGCCCTCCGGACGCGGTGCATGGGCATAGGTCTGATCCGTCGTCAGAACGAGAATGTTGTATCGCCCAGAGTCATTCGAATCGACTGAATCCGACATGGCAGAGAGTCCCCTTCAATAGACCAATTCCCTCCCGAGTCTAGAAACACCAACGGCCTGAGGTAGAGGCGTTCGGCGGCGCATAACCGGCACTATGCGCTACCCCACCATTATCTGGAAGGTTGCAAGCTGGGTGGTCAGGACCGATGCCAAGGTCGCCTCGGTCGAGGTTCCGGTCGATGCTGCGGCGTTGTTGGATCGCTTCGAGTTGCTGTTCGACGAGACGCGCGATGCGCTGGTCTTCGGAACTGCGATTGTCGCAGCCATCGTCTGCGGCAAGGTGCTCCGGTTTCAGCCCGAGTTCAGGGGTCGCGTCTGGCACGCGGTGTTGGTCGGTTTGCAATGACGGCCACCGCGGCGGGTCCTGGTGCCGGGTCTCGAGTTCGATGCGTCTGGTGGTGGCGGGTTGGTCGATCCAGTCCCGACCGATGGCTTGGGTGAGGACGTCGACGGCGGTGCGGTTCTCGTCGACGGCGACGTAGGCATGGTTTGCGAGCCGTCCTCGGGTCATCGGGGTGTACACCCCGCGGCTGTCCGTCGGTGTATCGACGAGGAGAAGGCCGGTGTCGACGGTGCGGCCTTGAGTGGCGTGACTGGTCTGGGCATACCCCAACTCGACATGCTCAGCCGCGTAGCCGGCGGGCACCGGGATGGTGCCGGTGCGGCCAATGATCGTCAGAGTCTTGTCCGTGTGGATGGTTATCGATGGTCCAGTGGTCCCGGTTCTTGATCATCAGCCCCCGGTCGGTGCGCAAGGTCCGGTCGTTGCGTCGGGTGACGACCTGGTCACCGACCAACAGCCGCTGCCCGTCGACGTCGAGTCCGATTGTCGTGGGGTCGAGTTCACCGTTCCGAATACGGCTCTGTTGAGCGAGGTGGTTGAGGCGGGTGACGGTGTCGATGGTGTTGGCCATCAACGCTACCGACTCGCCCCGGCTGCGAGCCTGACTCCAGGCGTCGAGGATCCCGGTTTCCATGCCGCTGCGGGTGCCGTCGTGGAGACGCCCCCGCCGCTCGTACTCGACCAACACTCTCGGGTCGCCGTTGCGGAGCCGCAGCGACGCTTCTCGTTCCCACCGGCTGGCGAAGCGGTGCACCTGGTCCAGTTCGATCGCTCCGTAGGTGTCGATGAGGTGGGCGAACATACCGCCCCGACCCACCGCGGAGAATTGGCGGGGGTCGCCAACCAGCACCACCCGCCACCGACTCTGCTCAGCCAGGTCCGCGAGTGCGGCGAGTTTCGGGGTAGAGACAGTCCCGGCCTCGTCCACGATCACCGTCGACCCTGCGGGCAGGTCAAAGACCAGACCCGGTGGCCGGTCGAGTCGGGAGTGTTCGTGGAGGAGCTTGTCCAACGTATCGGCGGCCATGGCGGTCTCGGTGGCGAGCACTTCAGCAGCCGCCGCCGTGGACGCGACTCCGAATACCACCCGACCTTGTGTCTGTAGCTCGTCGACCGCGGGAGCCAGCGCGGTGGTTTTCCCGGTGCCGGCGGGACCCACGATCAGCTCCAAGGGCGCCAACCCCGCCACCGCGGCGCAGGCTTCGGCCTGGCCCCGACTCAAGCCGTGACGGTCCACGATGCCGGTTCGCCCGGCGGGCACCTGAAGTACCTGGTCGTCGGGACTGCGACGTTTCTGTGCCCACTCCACCAGCCGTTCCTCTTCGTCGAGGATGTGCTCGGTGGTGAGCGCCCGGTGGACGGCGGCTTCGGTGACAGGTCGCCCATCGCGTCGCAGCTCGACACCGGCCGGTACCGGAGGCGACAGATCGACACAACGAGTCACCGCGGTGTCGTCGGGCGAGACGTTGCAGGAACCCGGTCAGTTGGTCGGGGTCGACGGTCACCTCGGTGGGAACCTGGGCGGCGAGTTCACGGACCAGTTCGGCGGGACGCCACGTCGACTGGCGCTCCGTCAACGCTACGAGTGCCCGGTCGACCATCGCCGCCGCCGTCTCGGGGTCGATGCCGATCCGGTGTCGTTGCCGACTCGTCACGCCGGCGACTAGCTCCGACGGTTCGACCCCCAATGCTTGCAGGCGTATCCGCCAGCCGTGGTGCAGCTCGCCGGGCGTGTGGGCGTGATCCTTGGCGGGGCGGCTGTCCACCGCGGCTTCCCGTTCCAGGCGCCACTGCTCCCGTCGGGTCGGTTCTCTCTCGAGATCGGTACGGAACCGGGCCAGCTTGTGTTCGAGACGCCGCTCCACGTCCCCGGAACGTTGCGAGAACTCGGCCAACACCGCCGGGTCGATGTCCTGCATCTCGGCGATCCCCTTCACCGGTTGGAGCCACCGGACACCGAGGCGGCGGGTCAGTTCGGTGCGTAGGGTGGCGTGATACAACGCGGAGAGGGTGCGTTGATCCAGCTTCAAGGTGCGGGCATCGAGCGCCAACCACCGCCCATCCGGTGACATGACCCGGTTGGCGATCACCGCATGCGTGTGCACCTGGGGGTCCAAACGGCGGCTGGTGTGCTCCCGGAACACCCCCACCACGATCCCTTCGGCGTCGACGCACACCACATGGCCCTGTCGCCGCATCCGCGTGTGGGCCTGGGACTCGACCCAGCCCAACACTGCGTCCACGGCCCGGTCATGGGCCTCGGTCACCTCACGGCGGAACTGAGGGTCGCCGATGCCGAAGAGCACCGACACCGACTTCGGCGCCGAGAACGTCGCATCGAACCCTCGAACCGAGGTGTCCCCGAACCGGCGACCCAGATCCGATCCGGTCGCCGGGTCCTGTCCAGCCATCACCGCCAGAAACGACTCGTCGACTACCCGACCGGCGAGACCCAACCGCTCCGCGCCCCTGCCCCACCACCGCCCGGGCGATTCACCACCATCGAGGTAGTACGACGGCAACTGTTCGGTGTAATACGTTCCCGCCGATTCGCCCTTGAGCGTCGTCACCCGCACCGTCACAGCAACCCTCCCGCCGGGTTCGAACCGCAGGTGTGCACCCGTCTGTCCTCTCCGTGCAAAGACCTCACACGGTCCGGACGCGGGTGCGCTGCTCGCCGCAGGTGCGGGTGGTGCTGAAGGGCGTTGGATCCGGGAAGCGTGACGTCGCCAGCTGGGTGGCTGACCATGGTGTGGAGTCCGCGGTGCTGCGGAGACAGGGCGTTCCTCTTTGCGATCTGGTTCATGTCTCTGATCGTGGAGGAGGACCATTGACGCAGAGTTGACCAGGGCCTCCGGTTCGGCACGCCGGTCGGGGAATCCAGATCCGGAAGCCTGACTCGCGGTTCCTGTTGCCTCTTTGATGAGCGGGACCTCTCGGTCGATCGGCGGCCCGGCCGGCCCCCGACATCCAACCCGGAAAGGGCCTGCCATGGGTCCGAATCCCGTTGCCACACCCGGATCCACCGGGACAACCCCCTCGACTCTCCCGCCGCACACCATCATCGATCCCGAGGATCCCAGCCGCCACGTTGCTGTCTTCATAGCCGCCGCTCTCGGTCGGTCGCTGGCGCACCGGGCAGGGTGCAACGTCTGTATCTCGATGCGCGGAAACCGAGTTGACCTGGCCACTGCGACTCGCCGTCAAGGTCCGGCAACTCTGCGTCAACTCTGCGTCAACTCTGCGTCAACTGTTCAGGGCGCGGGTCGAGCGGCAGGGCGGCGCCGGTCACCCGTTCTTTCGACCGGTCAGCGAAGCCGAAGAAACCGTTGCGGTGCAAGGGTTATCGGGGTTCCGTCAACTCTGCGTCAACTGGGTCGAGGGTTGCGGGCAACTCTGAGGCAAGGGTCAAAACTCAAGATCAGGCCATGCAACCACCCGATCGGCTGCTCACCGTCCAAGACCTTGCCGACTATCTCGGAGTTCCGGTGCCGACAATCTACGCGTGGCGATACCGCCACCAAGGCCCACCGGGGTTCCGGGTCGGGAGGCACCTCCGCTACCGACGAAGCGACCTCCACGAGTGGATCGACCACCAACTCAGGGAATCCGATGCTTTGAGGTGAGTCTCCGAGGGACGAATGAAGAGTCGAGCGGGGTGCGTGTCGCAACCATCAGATAGGGTTGATAGGGACGATGAGGTGGTCGCTGTGGCTCACATCAGAAGACATCCGAATGCCAAGGGTCGGTGGCAGGTTCGTTACGTGGATCCCTCTGGCCGGGAGCGATCGAAGAACTTCCCTCGGAGGTCTGACGGCGAGAGATTTCTCGTCACCGTCGAGGCCGACAAGCTGCGCGGAGACTGGGTCGATCCACGTCTCTCCAAGATCACCTTCGAACAATGGACCGGTCGGTGGTGGGGCACCACTGCGCACCTCAAGGTCTACACCCGAGACGGCTACCAGAGTTTGCTCCGCGTCCACGTGCTGCCGCGGTTCGCTCAGTGCTCCCTGGGGAACATCCAGCCCGTCGATATCCGTGAGTGGGTATCGGACCTGAGCCGCTCCGGTCTGTCCGCGTCCCGCGTTCGTCAGGCCTCCTTCCTCATGAGGCAGATCGTCCGCTCGGCGGTCGAGTCCGGGTACCTGGCCAAGAGTCCGTGCGTCGGAGTCAAGCTTCCCCGCATGCAGGTTCCCGAGATGCGGTTCCTCACGGCGGAGGAGTTCGAGGTGCTGGCGTCGGCCATGCACGAGCCGTATGACGTGCTCATCTACACGCTGGCCTACGGAGGCCTCAGATGGGGCGAGGCGACCGCGCTGCGCCGAGGACGGGTTGAGCTGCTGCGCCCTCGGCTCCATGTCGTGGAGGCGCTCTCAGAGACGTCCGAGGGCCTGCTGTTCGGGCCGACGAAGACGTACCAACGCCGGACGGTCGTGGTTCCGGGATTCCTGCGTGACCGGCAGGTCGCGCACCTAGCGACCGAAGTCGGGCCCGAAGAGGCTGCGCTCGTCTTCACGTCTCCCAAGGCTGAGCCACTTCGGCGGGGCAACTTCAATCGGCGTATCTGGCGACCTGCTCTCGAGACCGCAGGCCTCGACTACCTCCGGCCCCACGACCTCCGGCATACCTGTGCCGCACTGCTGATCGCTGAGAACGCCCACCCCAAGGCGGTGCAGGCGCACCTCGGTCACTCTTCGATTCAGGTCACGATGGACCGCTATGGGCACTTGTTTCCGTCCGATGCGGAGGCTCTCGCGGACCGCCTGGACGCCACGCGGGGACGGGCTCTGACGGACACTAGACGGACAGTCAGCCCATCTGAGGTCGTTCAGCTCCCCACCCAGAAGGCAGATATCCCTTGATACGTAAGGGTTATCTACCGGCGCCCTCGGCAGGATTCGAACCTGCGACACCCGGTTTAGGAAACCGATTCGGGGTTGGTGTGTGACCGGGGGGAATGCGGGGAATCCCTTGTCAGGGCTGCCTTTCCGGTTCTCGACGTTTCGTATCTCTGGGGGTTGTTTCTCGTCGTCTCGCGCGCTGGACGCGCGATGGAACCGGACTCGTATGGTTCGCGGCGGGTACCCGTCGCGTTCGTCCACGGGAAGGCCATGGAGCGGGGAGGCAGGGCTCCGAACGACTGCAGGGCCCTCGGCAAGGGTGGGGGCAACTCTGCGTCAACTCTTGGGCAACTCTCCGGCAACTTTGCGTCAACTGGTTAGGGCAACTGGGCAACTCTGCGTCAACTCTGCGGCAACTTTGCGTGAATGCTGGGGGTGCACGGTCGGGGGGTGACATCAACGGACTCGAAGACCGACCAGAGCCGCTCCGACGCTGTGGAGCGGCTCCACGGCGAGTTGACCGAGTCGTTGCACGCTTTGGTCACTTCGGAGGACTGGCAACAGGCTTTGGCGGTCGCGGCGCGGCTTCATGACTACTCGTTCTCCAACACGCAGCTGATCTGGTCCCAGGCGGCGGCTCGGGGTTTCACCCCCAGCCGGGTGGCCGGGTACCGGATGTGGCAGCAGATGGGCCGGCAGGTACGCCGTGGCGAGCGCGGGATCGGGATCCTCGCCCCGATCGTCCGCAACATCGAAACCGACGGCGGTGATGAGGAACGGCGGGTGGTCGGATTCCGGGGGGTGCATGTCTTCGACATCTCCCAAACCGACGGTGAACCGCTCCCCGAGATCGCCACCACCCTGGTCGAAGGTGACCTTCCCGCCCACTGGAACC
>PVMK01126710.1_pt1 | contig 10081 bp, 10 predicted proteins | sample 1853481 | NCBI WGS metagenome assembly PVMK01 (sample SAMN08533507, study PRJNA380276) | Marine sediment metagenome, whole genome shotgun sequencing project.
GACTACGCTCTTCCGATCTTAGCGTAGTCATGTTGCACCGAGAGCTGTTGCTCTACGTCCTGCAAGAACCGCAACAACACAACGGTGACCGATTTTGCGTTTGTGAGCACCCGAATACCGAGGAGAATCAAATGATAACAGTAGTGATCTCGGCATGTCTGATAGCAGATCCCAGCGTGTGTAAGGACCATCGGGTGCCCTTGTTGCGCAACATCGACCCTAACCAGTGCGTGCAAAGTGCGCTGCCTCACTTCGCGCGTTGGGCGGCCGCGAACCCTGACTGGACGATCAAGCGCTGGCGCTGCACGACAGCCAGTGTCGAAGAGCTATGAGCGGATTGCCCGTCGGACGGTGGAGAAATACCGCTGATCTCGAGCACAAACTTTTGACGTATCGCACGACCGAAGTCCTTGTAGCCGTTTGCCGGGAGCACAAATGATCCCGGGCCGCCTTTGACGTTTTTGCGGTACCAGTCTTCAAGCGGCGACGTGCCTCGCTGCTGCGGAAGATAGGATTCGACAGGAGGCGCTGATTGCCCCTGCGCACGCTCCAAGATGGGAAGTCCATTGACAGTCACGCCCCACTTCACCAACTCGTCACGCGCTACATCGACCGGCTCCTCCGCATTACAGTTGTCGGGACCGTCGCCTGACACATCGAGCACGATCTTGGTCGCTTGGGCCGGCACCTGCGGCACAATCTTGTCGGACACGTTGCGCATCATGCGCGCCATGCACGTAAACTCCCCGTCTTGACGAGGGAGTTTGCGCACACGCGCTGCTGTTGCCCGCGCTTCTTCGGCATTCGTGATCCGCATCCACGGCAAGGTGAACTTCGGACGGTCCGCCCAAGTCACCATGGAGAACAGAATTCCGCCCTTCGCGCCGCCGATGATCCCCTCAATTACGGCCGGGTCCTCAAGCGCCTGGGCGATGCCTTCCATCTGTAGTCGATAGCGGTTGTCGTCGACCGAATTCGACACATCGACCGCGACGATAAGGGCAGTATCGACCGCCTCACCGCCCTGAGCGGCGGCGAGGCCTGCGCCATAGAGTGCGGAAAATAGGGTCACTGCGACTGCTGCCAATATGTTTCGCAATCCCGCACGGCCAGTCTTACTTCTGCTTCTTTGCAACATGCTGCCCATGACCCGTGCTGATTTATGGTTTCACTCTTTGCAGTAGAATACGGCAAGAAAGGTGGACTGGACCAGCGGAACGAAAGTCCGGTGTTGCCGCACCTCATTCGCATTGCGATTGTCTTTAGTCCTAGAGTCCGAACGGGTACGTGTCAGGCAACCCCTCTAGATCCGCCGTCGCGAACGGGGTGACCGCCCGTGTCTCGTCAAACCAGATGTATTCGTCGAACTGGCGCGGCAGTACAGCCTGGAAGTAGTGGCTCGCAAGTTCCGTCTCGGGCCGGTAGATCACACCGATAGCGCGCTCAAGCCGCGGCGTTTCCAGCTGCTCTCGCAATCCAGCAATCATTTTGGCGCCGAGCGCCAGCATGAAGTGGCGGTGGCCCGTCTCCTCCGACACGGCGTGGCACTGGCGCTCATAGCTCTTCGCGATCGCCGGACGGACGGACTTCACCTCCATAGGGCCATCCCAGTTGGAAGCCGCTGCGACCGTTCCACTGTTTGTGCCGAAACCTATGAGGTATGCGCGATCACCAAACTCGCGGCGGCACAACTCGCCCAGATTGAGCTCGCCCCGGATCGACATCTCAGTTGCCGTCGCGTCGCCCACATGAGAGTTGTGCGCCCAGACGATCGCCTTGCTGTCGGGCCCATGAAAATTGAGAAGGGACTTGAGCGTCTCGAACATGTGCGTGTCGCGCAAATTCCACGAAGCGCGCGATCCATAATACATGGTGCGATAGTAGCGCTCCGCGTTGGCGACCAGCCGCGCATTCTGCACTGCGTCGAGATAGCGTTCTCCATCCCGCAATTCATACTCGCGGCGGCGCGCCAGAATGCCGGCCAACATCACCGTCACATCGGTTTCGCACGTCCGGTAGCGCCCGGTGAGCGCAGCGCGGCCGTAAGTCGCCGGATCGGCTTGCCACGGCGTCAAGCAACCATAGCGTTCGCGCGCCACCGCTGCTGCCGCGGGGTCCACGTCGTCTAGATAATCGAGAACCTGCCGTATGGAATTGTACAGGCTATAGAGATCGAGACCGTGAAATGCGACGCGGCGCTCCCGCTCCTGGTCGCCGTTGTACTCTCGCAACAAATCGACAAACGTTCTCACCTCGTCATTTCGCCACATCCACTGAGGAAAGCGCGCAAACGCCGTCCACTCCGATGCTGGAACCTCGGAGTGACGCACGTAGTGATCGATGCGCGCCGCGTCCGGGCCAATCACCCTCAATCGCCACGAAGTTGAAACCCTTTTCAGTGATCAACGCGCGGGAGATCTGCGCGCGCATTTCGTAGAACTCGGAAGTGCCGTGCGTTGCCTCGCCAATGAGCACGATGCGCGCGTCACCTATCCGCGCTAGTAGCGGTTTTAGATCGACAAAATCAATTGAGCCGAATGGCTCCACGCTGGCGCCGATTGCATCGACCAACTTGGGATCGACACCCTGCGTTCGCGTTGATCGGTTCGCACGCGCGGCTCGCTTGTCATGTTCGCCGGCCCAGCCTTCCTCGCCAAGCAGTGGAACAAAACGTACGTCGGCGATGTCCTCCGTCTTGTAATCGTCCTCACTCATACGAGTGACGCGGATGAGCTCCTGCGCGCGGGGATCGCCGCCGACCGGGATCACCAAGCGTCCGCCTATTTTAAGCTGTTGCTTCAAAGACTTGGGGATTTCCGGTCCACCCGCAGCCACGATGATCGCATCATAGGGTGCATGATCGGGCCATCCGCGTGTGCCGTCGGCATGAAGAACATGCACGTTGTCGTAGTGCAGGTCCTCCAGCCTGCTCGCCGCCTTTTGCGCCAACTCGCCGATGCGCTCGACCGTATAAACGTCACTTGCGATCCTTGACAGGATGGCTGCTGCGTAGCCCGACCCCGCGCCAATCTCGAGCACCGTCTCGCCCCCTTCGAGGCCCAGCGCCTCGACCATGAATGCCACAATATACGGCTGCGATATTGTCTGGCCTTCGCCAATTGGCAGTGGGGTATCCTCGTAGGCATCATCACGCAGGTGGGCGGGAAGAAACTCTTCGCGCGGCACCGTCCTCATGGCGTTGAGCACCAGCGGCGAACGCACGCCACGCGCTTCAATGTGGTGTTCCACCATGTACCGGCGTTCTTCTGCGAAATCGGGCATGACCGCTAGGTGCTCCAGGCGCGCTGGAAATACCGAACCGCTTGGTCCTCAATGCTTATGCATCGGCGCGCTCGCATACTGTTGCCATTCCTCCGCGCCCCAGCCTTGACGCGGATCAATCCATGTCGCCCATCTTGAATTCAGCGACGACAGGGGCGTGATAAGAGGCCGCGGAGTGGATCGCCTTGCCGTAGCCCAGTGCTTCGTCACCCAGCCCTTCGTTGTGCACTTCGATGCGCCGGAAATGCCCGTAAAGGCTCCGGCTTGCCAGGATGTGATCGAGCATCTGCGCGCGCCCATGATGCAGCACGCTCCATCGCCGGTCGGCGGCAATCGCCCGGTCCAGGACGATGAGCGACTGTGCGGCCAATTCGCTCGCGCCAACGTCCTCCTCTGCCGCAATGGCAAGACGCAGGGTTGGCCCATAGTCTTCTGCATTGAAATCACCTGCAACGGCCACGAGCCTTGCAGGGTCCCGGGCAAGAAGCTGCTCCACGAGCAGACGCAGCTCGAGCGCCTGCGCCTCTCGCTTCAGCGCCGACAAAAAGAACCCTTCCGCCCAGCCGCCAGTGGAGCGCCAGGAGAACGGCCCCGTTTTTTGGCCCGCCACGGGGCTCGCCAGCGGCGCGCGAAGGTGGACATTGATTACGGTAACCGTGCCGCCGCGGGGAAGTGCTATCTCCGTCAACAAAAGCGGCCGATCAAAGCGCACGGGGGCCTGTTCGCCGCGCCCGGGTTGCGCAGTAAGCCCCGTGTGCATTGGCGGTGGCACAAGCTCGTGCAGCACCTCACGCTGCTCAACGATCGCAAAGCGCGACACCGTCACAAGGTTGTGCACATCAGAAACTCCACGCCCACTTGGCCCCGTAGTCGTCGCGCGGACATAGTGCTGATAGGGTGTCCCTTCCAAAAGCCGTTCAAGCGCGACGAGCTGGCGTTCGGCCTGACCAGGGACGTGCTGGCCGTTAACCTCTTGCAGGCAGAGGATGTCGGCAGCGACGCGCTCAAGTGCCGGACGCAATACCGCAGCCCGGGTCTCTAAGGCGACGTGAGCCTTTGGCCCCAGGTCGAGGCTTTCCAGATTGAAGGTCGCAAGGCGCATGGATTTGCACGCCTACCACGCCCTACCCCATTGTCACTTGATCGGCGTCAAGGTTAGATCACGCCGGCCTCGCGATGATACCTACCCGGTCGCGGTCGAGTCCTTGTTTCTTCTCAAGACATCCCGCGACAGTGTCCGCAATTTTTTGCCCAGGCACGAGATCGTAGGGCAGAGAAAGACGAAACCATGTATGCGCATATTTTGATTGCCACCGATGGCTCCGAGTTGGCCGAAAAGGCCGTCGAACAAGGGTTGACGCTCGCCAAGGTGCTTGGCTCTAAGGCGACGGCAATCAACGTCACCGAACCCTGGACGGCGGCTGTGTCGGGCGAATGGGCCGTCGCCTTCCCAGTTGAGGAGTACGAGAAAGCCGCCGCCGCCAATGCTCAAAAGATCTTAGACCGCGTGAACGAAGCCGCCCAGCGCATTGGAATCGCGTGTGAGACTGTTCACGTCAGGGATCAGTTCCCCGCGGAGGGCATTGTTGAAGAAGCAAAAGCACGCGGCTGCGACCTCATCGTGATGTCTTCGCATGGCCGGCGTGGACTCGCCAAGTTCGTTCTGGGCAGTCAGGCCAACCGGGTTCTCACGCACAGCACCATCGCGATGCTCATCTGCCGCTGATCAGCCCAGGTCCGTTTATTCTGTCTCCGGGCCGTGCTTGAGTTGCTCAGGATAGCTCGCAAGAAAATGGCGCAGTGCTGCGAAAAGCTCGCGCGCGTGCTCGCGGTCTCCTCTTTGCAGCGCTGCACGGATATCCTCCACGATCATCGTGTGGATTTTTTCTGGGCCGCGGCGCTGCTTCAGCAGAGTTTCGGCCAGCGCCGCCGCTGCGATCTCGGGCACGTGCTCATGTTCCGCGATCGCCATGACCTCGGCCTCAGTTAGTCCGCTAAAGGCAATGCAGTCTTCCAGTGTAATCATGGTCAACTCCTGCGGCCGCTTACTGATCGCACACAATGACAAAAATCATCCTACTCTCATAGTACCCCAGGCAGAGCGTTGATCCAGCTCAATTGACCGTGGGGGGGTCATGCTTGGGGCCTTGTCGCCCTCATGCAGCAGGCGGAACAGCAAGCACATCTGAGGGCGCCTCTGTCAGCACCCACTCGGCAACGCTTCCCAGCACCGCTTGCTGCAACCCGCCACGCGCATGGGTGCCGACCACGATCAAATCCGGCTTATGCTCTTCTGCGTATTTTAGAATGACGTCTTCGGCCCAGCCGCGCTCAGCCACAGGCACAATCTCGGTGACATTTGGATCGAAGGCCGGCCCCAGCGACTGGGCGACCTCCGCTAGAAAACCCTTCAATACAAGGCGGCGCGTCTCGGCTGCGGCTTCGCGCGCTTGCCGATCGTCGCCGAGGATGGACCGCCGCCGCGAGCCATAGGCCGTCAGCGCCACGAAGCGTGCCTGCGGAAATAGGCGGACCGCCAGCTCGAGCGCTTTTCGCGACGCAGACGAGAAGTCGACCGCAACCAATATTGTGTTGTAGGCGCGCTCCGCTTTCGCCCTCACCTGTAGCAGCGGAAAGACACCATAACGCAGCACGCGATCGGCCGTCGTACCGAGCATATCTTGAATAATGCTGCTGGGGCGATGGGTACCAATCACGATGAGGCTCGCGTTATCCTTGCGCGCCTGCTCGATGATCGTCTCGTAGTCGCGACCCCGCACCAACACCTGCGTCGCGTTGGCGACGCCCTCTGCCTGTGCCTTCGAAACCAGATCGCACAGCACATCGGTGGCAAAGGTATCGTGCGCGGTAGCGACCTCAGGCGGCAACGCATCGCTTGTCACATGGAGAAGCGTGAGGGCTGCCCCGCGCGATCGGGCCAGATCCACCGCCCGCGAGAAGGCGTTGCGGCTGCGATCGGTCAGGTCAACGCCGACGAGCACGCGCAGCTGGGATGTGGGCGCCCGGTCGCTCATCCTGAAGTCTCCGATTGTTCGCGAGTGGGCGCGCCCTATCGCCAAGCAGGCGGCCGGATTACACCGTTAAGATAGCGGCCAGATGCTTTGGCAGTTCTTCTATAGGCGTGTTCGTCAAATCGTTGTCGAGCTCTGCCGAAACCCGTTCCCTTCACCGACTTGGAAAGCGCGGATCTGAGATCGCCGAGCGTCACTGGTGGCGCAACTAAGACCAGCCGGTCAAAGGCGTTCTCGGCCAGGCGCTCCTCGATTAGCGAGGCAATACGCCCTGCAAAAGCCCGTTTGAGCTCGCGATGCGGATCTTGAGCCGGATCGATGGCATGCCGCATCACGTCGGCTGACTCGAAGGTGCGACCCGGCCTGTCGCTCGCAAGGTCGCGGCTCGGCGCATGGTCGCCCTTAAGCACGCCCCCTTCGACGGGCGCGATGCCTTTGCCGGGGCCAAGATTGGCGAAGATGCGCGCGCGTGCGCCATCGGCAATCAGAATCCAAGTCGTCGTGGGCTTCATTTTGTCATCCCTGATCAATAGTAGGGCTCACGCCTAAGTCTCAACGAGAACCGCAAACCAAAATATGACTTAAGTCAATTATAACGCCTCGAACAGCCCGACTGCGACAAGAGATACGATATCCTAGACGGATGCGTCGAAGATCATCATCACATAGGCCGCAAACAGCGCCAGGTGAACAACGCCAAAGAGTACGTTGGTGCGAGCACTTACGAACGTCACGATGCTGACCACAAGGGTCACCGACAAGATGACGATATCTGAGCTGTTCAGCCCAAGCTCAACCGGCTTGCTCATCACCCAAGAGATTGTGAGAATGGCTGGAACCGTCAATCCAATGGTGGACAGAGACGAACCAAGGCAAATATTGACAGCGCGCTGTAGGTGATTTTTCCGTGCGGCCTGGATGGCGCTGAGGCCCTCTGGGGTCAAGATCAGCGCGGCAATCAAGAACCCTCCCAAAGCAAGCGGCGCACCCAGTCTTTCAATCCCGAAATCGACATAAACAGCAAAAGTCTTCGACAATAAAACAATCGGCAGCATAGCCGCGAGGAGCCCAATGCAGTGGTGCCGTATCGTCTGAACACCAGAACCATGATGGTCCTGCAACGCTTCCTGGATATCGGAGGCGCCGGGTGCAGGTTGTTGGAAGATGTCGCTGTGGGTAACGGTCTGAACACCCAGAAACACGCCGTAGAGAATGATCGACATTCCAATTAGGAAGGCCGCGTTCAGTTGCGACAGCTCCCCGCCGGGGGCCGCGGGCGAAAAGCGCGGCAGGATCAGGGAGAGAACAGCGAGCGGTATGAGGACGGCAAGATAAGCCGTCGCGCCTTCCAGATTATAATTCTGAAAACGATGCCGCAGTCCGCCGGTCAGAAGGCTGAGCCCAACGAGGCCGTTCAGCACGATCATGATGACCGAAAACATCGTATCGCGCGCCAGCGTTGGCTTGTTGGAACCCGTAATCATGATGGAGGCGATCAGGGCCACCTCGATGCCAATGACCGACAGGGTCAAGATCAAGGTGCCGTAGGGCTCGCCCAGGAGTGTTGCAAGGCCCTCCGCGTGCCGCACGACAGCAAACGCCAGCCAGAGCATCACAAAGAAGAGACCTGTGAACACAGCCGCCGAAATCTGCCAGCCGACACTTTCCGGTGTCAGCAAGCCGCCAAAAAGCGTGACGCAAAGCAGCGTCAAATATCCCACTATCGTAGCTGCTTCGCTCCGGATTAGCGCCATATCGATCTTGCCTCAGTTTCTGACAATGCGTCACGGGGCCAATAAAGATCCAAATTGGACCGATTAGAACCGGCAAACGCAATAGACATTCCTGTCATCGTTCAACTAAGCACCTGCCGGCCAGACCACGAGGCCCAAATCCCCCGCCGCAAACCGGCGACGAAGACGGGTTACGTTTAGTCCTCGTGGCTCTGGTGGAGCTATCTCCTGACCGTCCGAATGGCCGCTTACTAAGAAGGCAAACCACACCTTCCGATTCGCGTAGATGCCTCGCTGAGAGGTCGAACAGGCGATCCATATTTGATTGCGAGCCATGCATTTTGTGGTCGGGATGCACCATTGCGTCGACGATTCAATCCGAACTCTGCGATTCGCCATGCGAATCGATGTTTAAGGGGCCTGAGAGTGCGCACATGACGACGCGTAGGCGTGATGATCGATGTTGTGACCGCCGCAAATAAAAAATGACCGGTCAGCGTGCAACAACCCAATGCGACCTACGATGGGCCGGCCATACTCCAATGACCATAACGCGGTGATCTCCACCACCCGACGAACCGGAGAGACTGTCTCTGCGAGTTCGATTCCGTGTCGGCCACAGCGGACCTTTGCCAGTAGCGCTGCCAGACTCATCCTTCTGATCGCTGCGGCATCAGCGGGAGCCTGCGCCCTCGGCCCTGATTATGAGCCGCCGCCAGCGCCAGTACCTTATGACTTCAAGGAGCTACCGGGCTGGAAGATTGCCCGGCCCAGCGACGGAATCGACCGGGGCGATTGGTGGACCATATATGGCGATCCGACGCTCGATTCCCTGGAGCGCCAGGTCGAGGTCTCGAACCAGAACATTGCCGCCGCCGAAGCCGCGTACCGCCAATCCGTCGCCCTCGTGCACCAAGCCCGCTCCGTGAACTACAAGCCGACGGCATCGTCCATCGCAAGCTATTTCCCGAGATCCCGCCCCGAGTGGAATACTCGCTCACAGATATAGGCCGCGATCTCCTGCCAATGATCCGGGCCTCGTGTGAATGGAGCCATAAACACCTGCACGGCGCCGTGGCGGACCACGATAGCGTTCAGTGCCGTTGTCTTAGAGATCTCGAAGCCGTTCAGCGCGATCGTTTCAGAACGCGAGGCGAGAATTTCCCCTCGCTGCAATCGGATGTCGGTGCTGGCGCTTAACGACCTCGCAGGTCAGCTATCGGAGCGCCGCAGTTTCCATGCGGCGCGACCTGCGCCATCCAACAAGGTCAGAGCATTGCAAGAATGAAACTGCAGTCACTTGTGACTCGCCGCGGGGCGAACCCGCGAAATCAGGACGAAGACGTAGAATAGCCAGCTACCAATCGCAGACACCGCTGCTGCCACATACGTCCAAGCTGCCGCCCCCAATACCTTCTCAACCCCGGTTATTTGTTCCTTGCCGCGGATTATGCCTTGGCTGACGAGCAAGTCTTGCGCCCTAGAACTGGCATCGAACTCCACCGGCAATGTGATTAGAGAGAAGATAAAGGACGACCCGAAGAGAATGACGCCGGACCAGGCAAGAGTGGGAAAGCTCAAAATTATCCCACCAATAAACAGCCACGGGGCAACCTTCGACGCTAGTTGCACAGCCGGCACGATGTACGTTCTCACCTCCAAGGGAAAGTAGTCCACCGCGTCCTGCAAGGCATGTCCGGCCTCATGAGCGGCTATTCCCGCTGCAGCAACGCTCGGCGTAAAATACACCTCTTGGCTCAGTCGCAGTGTCTTGGAACGCGGATCGTAATGATCGCTCAACATCCCAGATGTCGGCTCAACGGCGACGTTCTGGAGGCCTTGTGAGTCCAGCAACCGGCGCGCCACTTGGGCCCCGGTAATGCCGCCATCTGTTGTGACCCGAGAATATTTCGCAACGTTCATTTTGATGCGCGACTGCGCATATGCGCCTAGCAGCACCCCGGGAAGAACGAATATCCAAAACAGCGGATCTTCAAACATATGGCGCTTTCCGGCGGCGGAATGCAGTTGCAC
>PVMK01114953.1_pt1 | contig 10080 bp, 8 predicted proteins | sample 1853481 | NCBI WGS metagenome assembly PVMK01 (sample SAMN08533507, study PRJNA380276) | Marine sediment metagenome, whole genome shotgun sequencing project.
TACGGCATCCTGCGCGAAGCGCTCGTCGCCTCGATTGGCAGCCGTGTCTGCCGGACCGAGCTGTGGTCGGTCAGCAGTATGACGGGTTGGCACACGGAGCTGCCGTCGGTTTTCGAGATCCAGCCGGTGGATACACCCGAACACCGACTACAGGCACTCGATCGCCTGTCCAACCTCGCGGTTTATGTGGATACCGAGATCCGCAACCTGCGCGAAGGCCTGGAGGCGGGGTACAGCGCACCGCGGCTAAACGTGCCGGCCGTCATCGAAGAAAGCCGCGCACTGTTGGCCGAAGGCAGCCCGCTGCTGAGCCCGGGGATCCGCGCCGAAGGTTGGGCTTTCTCCGCACGGCTGCTCGAAGTCTTTGATCGAGAAGTCGTTCCAGCCGTACAGCGGTACGCGACTTTCCTCGAAGACACCTACCTCGAGCGGGCGCGCGAGAGCATTGCGATCAGCGGCAACCCGAACGGCGAGCAGTGTTATCCGGCCGCAGTGCGATACTTCGCGACCATCGAGCCCACTACGGCTGAAATTCATGCGCTCGGCATCGAACAGATCGCGGCCATTCGCACCGAGATGCAGGAGATCATCGACACACATTTTCCGGGCGAAACCATCGAATCGCTGATGACCCGGCTCAACACGGATCCGCAGTTCACCTTCAGGACCCGCCAGGGTGTACTCGACTATTCGCTTGCGGCATTGGGCGCCGCTCGGGAGAGGATGTCCGATGCCTTTGGTCGGCTCCCCAAAGCGGATGTCGAAATCAAACCCTACCCGAAGTACCGAGAAGGCAGCGGGACCGGCGAGTACCACTCTTCATCGGAGGATGGCACCCGGCCCGGAATCTACTACATCGCGGTCGTCAACCCGGAGCAGAGTTCCATCGCGGGCCAACTTTCCGTGCTCTATCATGAAACCTATCCGGGACATCACCTGCAGGGAGCCATCGCGCTAGAGCTCGGTGACCGGGTTCATCCGCTCGCGCGATACCTCGACAATTCCGGTTTCGGAGAGGGATGGGCGCTCTATTCGGAGCGGCTCGCGGACGAACTCGGGCTCTACGCAGGGCCGCTGGACAGAATCGGGATGCTCTCCGACCAGGCCGCACGCGCGGCCCGGCTCGTCGTCGACAGCGGCATGCACACGATGGGCTGGACGCGCAAGCAGGCCGTCGACTACATGCTCGCCAATACGGCCTGGGCTCCCAGCGACATCGAATCGGAAATCGATCGCTACATCGCCTGGCCCGGACAAGCCAATGCCTACATGCTCGGAATGCGCGAGATCCGGCGGCTGAGAGACCTCGCCGAGGCAAGCCTCGGCGAGCGATTCGACCTCCGCGCCTTTCACGATCGGGTTCTCGAAAACGGCAACCTCACGCTGCCCATGCTCGAGGGATTCCATTGAAGCCTGGATCGCTGCGCAATCGAAGGACGCCTGAACCTCGCGGCTACAGTCGACATCCCAAACGAAGATGCCAAGACCGGATCGACGTCAAAGCGTCCACCGTGTCAATCGGCCTCGTAAAAATCGCGAGCGGCGTCTTTGCGAACGACGATCGTAGCCGTGGGCCTTCTGCCCCGGAGCACGGCAACCGGATCCAAGCCTTTCGGTACGCGCAACAACTCGGTGCCACCACCTTCCACTTTGGTCCGGAACGCGTGGACTCGATAGTCCCGCACCGAAACGCGTTTGAACCAATCCGTGAGCAACTGCGGCGCGCCCTTCTTGAAAAACATGCGGTTCGGCAACCAGACCATGACCAATGGTCGAGCGCTCGAAATCTCGTCGATCACATCCTGCTGGCGGTCGCGCGCATCCGGATACGGACCGAAGAGCGGAAACAGGTAGATGTAGCGCGTCGCCGAAGTGCGTCGTGCGTAAAACAGCAACTCGGGCTCCGCGCCGAACAGAAATACAGAGTCGTCGCTTTCAGTGATCGATTCGATCTCACTTGCAATGGCAGGCATATCCGCGAAGGGATTGTGGGGATAGATCGACCGGATCGCGGCCGCTGGGCTCATCGCCCAGAAGGAGAGCGCGGTCAACACGAGGGGCCCTAACGCCAGGCAACCGACCGCCGCGACGCGCCAATACGAGGGTCCGCGGCTTCCGCGAACGGTCCATATCGCTGCGCCGGCGAGCGCGGCGATCGCGGGCAGCAGTTGCTGGAAGTAGTGGGGGAAGTAGTGGCCGCTGGCACTCACGCCGGCGGCGCTGACAATCGCCCAGCCGGCGAGGAAGAGCGCCGGAAAACGATCCCTTCTGTAGGCCAGCCCGATCACTCCCAGAGCCGCCAGCGACCAGGCGATGCCTTGCGAGGGCAGCAACGGCGTTCCATACGAAACCAGCAGCTCGAGGCGTCGAGACAGTGGAAGCGCGCCCGCGTACGAGAGGTTGTGCAAGAAGGTGGCGCTGACGGCCGCGCCGAGCGCCCCACGTACCTGAAGCCAGGCTAGGATCGGGCCCCATACCAGCGCGACTCCGACGCCCATCCAGGCGGTGAAGGCGGCGAGGCGCCGCCAGCGATCCGGTCCCGCGCACCCGCAGGCCGTAGACCAGCAGGAAGAACGGAATGTGCAACACGGCGACCTGCTTGAATGTGATGGCGATCCCAATCGAGACGCCAGTGGCGATGGGATACGACGATCGGTGTCTTCTCCAAATCGATCGCGCGAAGGACGAGCCATGTTGCAACGACGATACCGGGCAACATGAAGAGCTCGGTATTCGCGATCGACCCCTGGATCATTGGGTCTGCCGACAAGAACGCGAGCAAGAGCGCAGACATCAAACCCGCACCGACGCCGAGTAGCGCGCGTACGAGATAGAACAGCGCGATGCTCGAGGCAGCGGAGAACACGGCCGCGAGCGCTCGAATTGCAACGACAGCGTCGTCCGAAAGGCTGAGTGCCACGCGGTAGGCGGCAAAAATGCCCGGGGGTTTCTGGTCGAACCAGTCGAGATAGGGAGTCTCGCCGAGCGTCATACGCCAGGCGATGTACGCATAACCGCCCTCATCACGCTCGAGTGGGAGATCCATCAACGGCGCCCGGATCGCGATCACGAGCAAGCCGATGGATAGCGCCAGGACTACTTCAGCTCTTTTTGACACGACACCCGTTGGATCGACACGGCACCTTGTTGGCTTTGACGGCCGCTCACGAGCCTGAGGATAGGCGAAATGAGCGCGCCTTTGGGCAGCCCATCGCGCCGATATCAGCCAATCGCCCGCAGGCAGCCGGACATCGATCTTCGAGGTCTCGAGGCCGCGCGGGGTGCGGAACGCGAAACGGCAGGTGTGCTGGAGGCGGTACTGGAATTTGATTACCCTCGGAACTCGGGGACATTTCGCATCCATCCACGCCACGAACGCCGGCCCATTGCATCGGAGCCCGAACGGTGAATACCAGAACCTGCCAGACTGGCGTTGTCGCACTCGCCGCCGCGATGGTGCTCGGATGTGCTGGCCCCAAACCCATCCTCTACCCGAACGCCCATTACCAGCGCGTCGGCGAGCGAGTCGCCCAGAGCGACATCGAAGGATGTCGAGAAAGGGCGGATGCAGCGGGTGCCAATCGGGACCCCAGCAAGGTCTCCCGGACCGCGCGGAGCACTGCAGCTGGCGGTGCGATCGGTGGAGCCGCCGGAGCCGCGGGCGGTGCCGTCGTCGGCCACGCCGGGCGCGGAGCCGGGGTGGGCGCAGCGAGCGGCGCTGCAGCCGCGCTGATGCGCTCGCTCTTCTTCCAGCGATCCACGACGAGCGAAGCCCACATCACCTACGTCAACCGCTGCCTCGAAGACCAGGGTTACGAGCCCGTGGGATGGCAGTAACCAGCGCGCTTCACTCTCGCCGAATTGCCGGATCAACACTGGGGACTGGTCCGCTTCGAGGCATGCCCCCGGGCCGGATTCGGAATCAGTGTCGCGCGGCCGCGATGGCGGCAGCATCATCCACCATTCGGCGCAGCGTTAGATCGAGGCCGTCCCCGTATTGCACCGCGAAGCCAGAGGGGCTGTGACGAGCGACGCGCCCCACCAGTTCGAATGGGCTTTGCGCCTCGAACGCAGCGGGGGGATAGAGACGGATGTAGAGGATGATCGGCGTACCGACATTGGGTTGCTTCGGCGTCTGCTCGATGAGGGCACCAGAGTACGAAATATTGGCGACAACCCCGGCCCCCTCCACCCGGTCGTAGGAGTAGTAGGTCTCCAGATGAATCGGAACGCGGTCCGCGCGCGTCTCGGTCGTCATTGAAATCATTTACCGCTCCTTTAGCTTCTCTCCAATCAGCAGGAACTCCGAATCATCTTACCATCACCATACGAGTAAAAAAACCACGGCTCACCCAAGCGATCGAGAGGCGGTTAGAATGTGCGTTCCCGGGTCGCTGGGCGGATCGGCGCTTGATCGATCAAAGAGGAGGCGAAAATGCGGCACTGGTTGGTGGTCGCGGCCGTGATGGGGCTGGCTGCGACCAATCCCGGTACGGCCGCTGCAGAAGAGAATTCGAGCCAACGGAAAAGACTCGACGAACTCTTTGATCGGATCTGGGACTGGCAGCTGAATTCGTTTCCGGAGTTTGCAACCCATGTAGGCGTTCCCGGCTACGACGACCGCTGGACCGATGTTTCGCTCGAGGCGATCGCCCAACGCCAACGCGATCAGCGGCAATTCTTCGCAGAGTTGAAGGCAATCGACAGCTCCGAACTCGACGCAGACGCACAGCTCGATCGCGAACTGATCCAAAAGGGCCTCCAAAGGAGGATCGAGGAATTTCGATTTCATTCAGAATATCTGGCCATCAACCAGCTAGGGGGAGTCCACCAGGAAGTTCCGCAATTGATGGCGTCGATGCCCTCGAACACGATCAGCGATTACGAAAATAGGCTCGCGCGCCTGCGTGCGGTACCCGTTCTCGTCGAACAGACCCTCGTGTTGCTCGACCGGGGGTTGTCGGCCGGGATCACTCCTCCGCGAATCACGCTGCGAGACGTGCCTCAGCAGGTACGCAACCTGATCACCGAAGATGCAGCCGATAGCCCCATCCTGAGTTCGTTCGCTGAGATCCCCGATGCGATTCCTGCGAAGGTGAGAACGAGGTTGCAACGTGAAGCCGAGCGAATCCTGGTCGCGGACGTCTACCCCGCCTACCGCGACCTGCTCAAATACCTGGAACAAACGTACCTGGGCAAAGCGCGGGAAACGATCGGTCAATCGGCGATGCCGAATGGAAAGGAGTGGTACGCGTACAACACCCGATACCACACCACCACGGATCTGACGCCAAAGGCAATCCACGAGATCGGCCTCGCAGAGGTCGAGCGCATCCGCGGAGAAATGGAAAAAATCATCCGGGACCTCGGGTTTGACGGCAGCTTCACAGAGTTCGCCGAGTTTCTCCGCACCGACCCCCAATTCTACTTCGACACGCAAGAGGAATTTCTCGCCGCGTACCGGGCCATCTGCAAGCGTGCAGATCCAGAGCTCGTGCGCCTCTTCGGCCGCTTGCCCCGACTGCCCTACGGCGTGAAGCCTGTACCCGCCTACAAGGACATGTCGGCACCGACCGCCTATTACGAGCCGGGCTCCCTCGCTGCGGGGCGACCGGGAGCCTTTTTTGCGAACACCTACGACCTGGCAACCCGTCCCAGCTGGGAGATGGAGGTATTATCCCTTCACGAAGCGGTACCCGGACACCATCTTCAGATCGCGTTGGCCCAGGAGTTGGAGGGAACCCACGACCTGCTGAAATACAACTTCTACACCGCGTTTGTGGAAGGTTGGGGGTTGTATGCCGAAAGCCTCGGCGGCGAGATGGGCTTCTACCAGAGTCCGTATTCGAAATTCGGGCGGCTCACCTACGAAATCTGGCGCGCGATCCGGCTCGTGGTCGACACGGGGATTCACGCACTGGGGTGGAGTCGAGAGCAGGCCATCGATTTTTTCAAGCAAAACGCGCCCAAGACCGAGCACGACATCGTCGTCGAGGTCGACCGCTACATCGTCTGGCCCGGCCAGGCGCTCGCGTACAAGATTGGGGAACTCAAGATCCAGGAGCTTCGAGAGCACGCGCAACGGCGACTCGGGTCGACGTTCGACGTCCGATCGTTCCACGACCAGGTGCTGCTTCGCGGAGCCATGCCGCTAGACGTCCTCGAACAGCGGATCCATGATTGGGTGGAGCGGATCAGACAGCAAAATCTGAAACCACGAGGCGCCTGACGCATGCGAACCATCGATGCCAGAAGTACCTCCGGCGCTAAGATTGACGCGCTGTCCCAACCATCGAGGAGATCTTTGACAATGCGCAAAGCCACACTCGGATTGATCTTGCTGACAGCCACCGTAATCGGCTGTGCGCCATCGCGGGGAGGATCTCCGCTCGCATTCAGTGAAACCGATGTCCCGCGTGAGCCAGCGATCTCGAGCAACTGGACACTGCCCGCGAATCGGGCCGAGGAGATCCTGCGCAGCGCACCTTATGACATCCGCACCGTGCAGGGTGCGGGCGCAGGCGTGACCGGCGCGCGGAAGGTCGACGTGCTTTTCGAGTTCACAGAGCAGGACGAGGACGAAGTCTACCTCTGGGAAATCGACGACGGCGTGAGCCTCAAGGCAAAACCCTTCCCGAGCCCGAGCCTCGATGGCTGGAACAACAATCCGCGCAAGGAGATCGCCGCCTACGAGTTGCAGAAGATTTTTCTCGAGCCCCGAGACTACGTGGTGCCGACAACCCTGGCGCGCTGCATTCCGGTCGAAAACCTCCTTCCTAATCGACCCGATGCGCGACCCACCCTCGAAGGGACGGACTGTGTACTCTTCGTGCTCTCTCTCTGGCTCGAGAACGTGGCCGTTCCCGATGTATTCTATGACGAAGCGCGGTTTCTTTCGGATCCCGCATACGCGTATGCGTACGGGGTCTTCAACATTCTGACCTACCTCTCCGACCACCTCGACAACCGCAAAGGAAACTTTCTCGTCTCGAAAGACGATCGCTTCCCGCGCGCCTACGCGATCGACAACGGCATCGCGTTCGGATCCTGGATCTACAATTGGTTCATTCCGAGCAGCTACGCGTGGCGCAAGATCGTGGTTCCAGCAGTTCCAAAGAGCGCCGTCGATCGATTGCGCGAATTGCGCCGCGCGGACCTCGACCGCTTCAGCGCCCTCGCCGAATTCCACGAGAATGAGGATGGCCACCTCGAAGCCGTGCCACCGGGCATGAGCCTCGATTCCAGCCAGCCCGTCAACATCAGCGGCAAGGTCGTGCAGATCGGCCTCACGAAGAGCGAGGTCGATGACCTCTGGGAGCGGATCGAGACGCTGATCGAGCAAGTCGACGAAGGTCGCCTGGCCGTCTTCTGATCGGTGCCTGACTCCCCGAAGTAGGGCGCACACCAGCAACTAACGCGCAACTTCGCCCCGCGAAGTTCCAGTTGTCGGTAACGCATTTCCCAGTTTTGGTGACGCATTTTCGGCGCCAAAAATTCGGGCGCTACCTCGGTGGCTTACGCCAGATCTCCACCTCGGAGTGCGGCCCGGAAATTGCAATCAATATACGGCAGCGGGGCAGACGGAAGCCCCATATGAGCGGAGGGTCATTAGCGGAGGGAGACGGAGGTCACGAGGCCATGCGCTTTAGAGCGAGCTCGTCACCACTCAGGAAGTCACTCACAGCACCCATCGGGGCACTACTGGTCAGTGCAATGCTGATCACACCGGCCGCGCCCGCGTACGCCGATGACGACGCCACACACACTCAAGACGAAAAGAAAATGAAACGCCAGATTCTCAAGAGCCTCGATGAGCCGAAGTTCGACACGGAATCGTCGGGCGATTTCTCCGAAAAGCCGTGGTTCAGTGGCTTTCGCGTCAGCAAGAAGGGCCCAATCCAATACAGGCAAACCCTCCAGATCGGAGGCGATGAGGTTTCGCTCAAGATCTATGGCCCCGTCGTCAAGAAGAAGCCCGGTCTGAGATTCAAACTAGAGGGCCTTCACGTCGGCGACCATCCCTTCAGAATGGAGGGGTACGGAAACACTAAGGGGGGAGGTATCCGCTTCAACGTCCGATTCTAAAGGCGCGCCTCAGCAAGGAACGATCCCCGAAGCAAAGCAGGTAGCGGCGGTTCGCCCTAGACTCGTAGGGCATCTTCGACAGGAGCCGCCCGTGCAGATTGCGTTTCTGATCTACGAAGGCCTCACCGCACTCGACATCATCGGACCCTACGAAGTCTTCAACCAGATTCCCGATGCGGATGTCCGATTCGTCGCAAAACGATCCGGATCGATCCGGGTCGACTCGGGTGCGTTTTCGATCGGTGTCGATCACGAACTCGCAGATGTGCAGCGACCCGATGTATTTGTGGTTCCCGGCGGAATCGCGGGGACCTTCGCCGCGGCAAAAGACCCAGAGATCCTCAACTGGGTGCGCGAAGCCCACGCCGGTTCCCGCTACAGCACATCGGTCTGCACGGGTTCGCTGATCCTCGGGGCCGCGGGCCTGCTAAAGCAATCGAACGCAACGACGCACTGGGCCGCGAAGTCGCTCCTGGAACAAACTGGAGCCACCTATATCGATAAACGCATCGTCGTCGCAGACAAGATCATCACCGCCGCCGGCGTTTCCGCCGGAATCGACATGGCACTTTACGTGATGGCTAAACTCGTCGGCGCGGAACTCGCCAAGCTCGCCCAACTCAACATCGAATACGACCCCGAACCACCGTTCGACGCGGGGTCTCCCGCAAAGGCCGGAGAAGCGCTCGTGCAGCGTGCGCTGGAGGAATTTGCGGAAGAACTCTCGTAACCAGGCGGATCGAAAAATGCGCTCTTAGCGTGGACCAGGATCATTCGCTGTTCTGCAGAGCTTCGATAATCCGAAGATGAGAAAGCCGCAGAGCATACCCGGCAAGCCTTCGAAGACCGCGTCGTGGAACTCGAACCCAATTCGCCACACGAGCACCGACACCACCCCCCCGATCATCATGGCTGCCCCCCAGATGGGTGAAACCGGCTGGTTGAGCACGCGCACGACCAAGAGCGGGCCTAGTGAAGAGGCCAGCAACGACCAGGCGAACTCCACCAGGGCAGATACTCCGTATTCGCTGCCATACAGCGCAATGACGACGGCCAGAACCGTGACACCGACCGTCGCACCTCTGCTCAAGAGATAGTGGTCGGATTTCTGGCTCGGAAAGATATCGTGAGCGATCGATGCCGAACACGAGAGTACCTGAGAATCCGCGGTAGACATGGTGGCCGAGAAGAGGCCCCCAAGTACGACACCAACGAGAACACCGGGAAGCAATTGCAGGGCGAGTTGGGGTAGCGCGAGTTCCGGATCGAAGCGCCGACTCGGAATATCGAGCAGGGCCCGGCAGGTCAGGCCGACGAGAATACAGCCCACCGAGAACGCCCAGTACCAGGCAAAATAGATCGTGCGCGCCTTCTTGATCTCCTCCGGATCTCGGATCGCCATTGCGCGAATCATGATGTGTGGTTGCCCCACGACGCCCAGGCCCGCGCCGAACCACCCGAGCAAAAAGGGCGCGAACCCGAATCGTTTCTCGGGAATGACCTGCACGAGCTTGGGGTCGATCGCGCGGAGCTGCGACCAGAGCCCCTCGAACCCCCCGAGTTGCTCGAGTGCGACTACACTCAGGATCAACATCGAGATCAGCATCACGATCGACTGTACGGTGTCGGTCCAGATCGAGGCGCGAATGCCGCCGGTAAAGCAGTAGAGGACGATCACGACAGCACCGAGAATCGCCCCGGTTTCGTGCGGCCAGCCAAACATCACGTGGAGGGCCTTGCTGCCCGCACTCAGCTGCGCACCCGCGTAGGTGCCGAGGAAGACGATCGTGATCAGACCGGCGATCAGCGCCAGAAGGTTCGACCGCCGTCCCTTCTCGTCGAGTGCGAGAAAACTCGGAATCGTGTCCACCGAGGCTTCCTCGGAGCGCTCGCGGAGTTTCTTGTGGACGACGAGCCAGGCGAGCCAGTCCCCACCCACCCAGCCCACCATGAGCCACGCCGCCGAAATACCCTCGAGGTAGGTCATCCCGATGA
>PVMK01160093.1_pt1 | contig 10079 bp, 9 predicted proteins | sample 1853481 | NCBI WGS metagenome assembly PVMK01 (sample SAMN08533507, study PRJNA380276) | Marine sediment metagenome, whole genome shotgun sequencing project.
GCCCAGATTATCCGGTACAAAGGCCAGCGAAAAAACACCTCTCTGGGTTCGGCGACCTACGATTTTTACAAAATCTGTTTGCAGGACCATATCATCCGGTCAACCCTGGAAGGCAAACCGGATATCGGGCTGTTTCCATTTTCTCTGTATATCATCACCCATGAGCTAATCCACATCGTGCGCTTCAGCAAATTCCTGCAAAGCTTCGAGGCATCCGCTAAAGAGCGTATGGCGGAGGAAAAGCGTGTTCACCAGAAAACCCATGAGATATTAAAGCCGGTCCAAATTGAAGGCCTGAAGAATGTTCTGGAATTTTACAACGATTGGCGGGTGACGTATGAGGATTTGCGCACGCCCTAACCCGGATCCGCCGAAGGCGGAGCCGGACAATTGAAGATTGAAGATTGCAGATTGAATATTCAGTCGTAATAAGATAGTGAAGATATTCCCATACTCCGTCTTGGCGGAGTCACAAAATACATAAACCTAACTACTATGGTACTACGCTTGTTCCGAGACCACGCTCGGAAGAAGTGGCCCCTGCGGGGCGGCAATGGCACAGATTATAGGTTTCGGGTGTCAGGGAGTTGAGGTGATAGATCCTGAAACCTGAACACTGACACCTGAAACCTCTGAATTTTTAAGCCTGCTTAGGTTGACAAACTGAGGTCGTTAACTATATTAAGTCCGCTTGCTCATCGACAAAGTATGTGCAATGACAGTGACGTATAATAGCGGAGGTCCATTTTAAATGCCTATTTACGAATATGAGTGTACCAAATGCGGTAAAATTGAGGAAATGCTGCAAAAATTTTCAGACAAACCGTTGACCAAGTGTCGAAGCTGTGCCGGAAAACTCCACAAACTTGTTTCTCAAAGTACATTTCACCTTAAAGGAACAGGCTGGTACGCGACCGATTACGCCAATAAAACCGGAAGTCCCACCAAGCCATCGAAAAAAGATCAAAAGAGCAAATCGGCTGAGTCTAAATCATCCGGGGCCGGATCGGAAAACAAAGAGAAATCCAGCGCCAAAGAGAACTGAATTTGACTAGACAACCCCTTTGGGATTTCTAAAATCAGCCGCCAGGCAGGGGTGCCTTGCCCCATTACCGCAGTTTCAAGCAAATCATGTAATTTTTAAAAAATTTCCGGCCCTATCTCTTTACAAATTCGAAAGGGTGATTATTATTCAGACAAAAATCAATTCCCAAAAAACCTTTTCTAACATTTTAATATCATAACAATTTTTCTAAGATAGCAAACATCGAAGGGGGGTGGAAACGAGGCCGTCGTTTGAAGCGGCGAATTGTGTGGGACTGTGAAAAATTTTTTAGTGTTGCAACAGTTGAAGAAACAATATTTTGCTAATGTAAAAGGAGATTTTAAACCATGAAATTGAGACCATTACAGGATCGAATTTTAGTTCAACGTGTCGAAGAAGAATCGACCACCAAAGGTGGGTATCATTATTCCGGACACCGCCAAAGAAAAGCCTGCGGAAGGAAAAGTCACTGCCGTCGGCAACGGCAAAGTCGGTGATGACGGTAAAAGAATTGCCCTTGAGGTAAAAAAAGGTGATCGGATCCTATTTGGCAAGTATTCCGGAACTGAGGTAAAAATCGGTGGTGAGGAATATTTGATCATGCGGGAAGAGGACGTACTTGGTATAATTGACTAAAAAATTGGAGGGAAAATAAAGATGTCTAAATTGATTAAATACGATATGAAAGCTCGTGAAGCGATGCTTAACGGGGTGAAAACTCTTGCGGATGCGGTTGTCGTTACCTTGGGCCCCAAAGGCCGTAACGTGGTTCTTGATAAATCCTGGGGCGCTCCGACCGTCACCAAAGACGGCGTGACTGTGGCCAAAGAAATTGAATTAGATGATAAATTTGAAAACATGGGCGCCCAGATGGTCAAAGAGGTCGCCAGTAAAACCAGCGATATGGCCGGTGACGGTACCACCACGGCCACCATCCTGGCGCGAGCCATATATGAAGAAGGACAAAAGCTTGTTGCCGCAGGCAACAATCCCATGGCAATCAAACGCGGAGTTGATGCCGCGGTTCTGGTGACGGTAAAAGAGCTTCAAGATATGAGCAAAGCCACCAAGGACCAACGCGAGATTGCCCAGATCGGCACCATCTCCGCCAACAACGACGAGACCATCGGTAACATCATTGCCGAGGCCATGAACAAAGTCGGCAAAGAAGGTGTTATTACGGTAGAAGAGGCCAAGAGCATGGATACCACCCTTGAGGTGGTTGAAGGAATGCAGTTTGATCGCGGCTATCTTTCACCGTATTTCGTGACTGATCCCGAAAAAATGGTCACCGCCCTGGATAGCCCTTACATTCTGATTAACGAGAAAAAAATCAGCAACATGAAGGATCTTCTCCCGGTTCTGGAACAGGTGGCCAAGTTGGGTAAACCGCTTATGATCATCGCCGAAGACGTAGACGGCGAAGCCCTGGCAACCCTGGTGGTCAACAAGCTCAGAGGCACCCTGCAGGTAGCTGCCGTTAAGGCTCCCGGCTTTGGCGACCGCCGAAAAGCCATGCTGGAAGATATCGCCATTTTGACCGGCGGCCAGGTGGTATCCGAAGACCTGGGAATCAAGCTGGAAAACTTGACGGTTCAAGATCTGGGCACCGCCAAACGCATAACCATCGACAAAGACAATACCACCGTCGTTGATGGCGGCGGTTCGCGCTCAGGCCTCGAAGGCCGGGTGAAACAAATCCGCGCCCAGATTGATGAGACCACTTCCGACTATGACCGTGAGAAACTGCAGGAACGCCTTGCCAAATTGATCGGCGGGGTAGCCGTGATCAATGTCGGGGCGGCCACTGAAACCGAAATGAAAGAGAAAAAGGCCAGAGTTGAAGACGCCCTGAATGCAACCCGGGCGGCAGTTGAAGAAGGTGTTGTGCCGGGTGGCGGTGTGGCCCTGGTGCGCTGCCTGGAGGCTCTCGGCAAAATGAGAATTAAAGCCGATCAAAAATTGGGCGTTAAGGTCCTTATGCGCGCCATTGAAGAGCCGTTGCGCCAGATCGCCAACAACGCCGGGGTAGAAGGCTCTGTGGTCATCGATAAAGTCAAGGCCGGCAAGGATGCCTTTGGCTATAATGCGGAAACAGACACCTATGAAGACCTGCTGAAAGCCGGTGTCATTGATCCCACCAAGGTGGTTCGTCTGGCCCTGCAAAATGCAGCCAGCGTGGCTTCCTTGATGCTGACCACCCAGGCCATGGTAGCCGATAAACCGGAAGATAAACCGGAAGCCATGCCCGGCGGCGGTGGCGGTGGCGGCGGCATGGGCGGCATGGGCGGAATGGGCGGAATGGGCGGCATGATGTAGTCATTTCCCGTCGAATAGCAAAAACAAAAAGTCCTTACGGCATACTCGCTATGCCCGTAAGGGCTTTTTTTTTGACAATTGATCGATAATCATGTAATCTTATTACAGAAATAACAACTAAGATACTAAGGGAACCGGAGTATTAGATGAAGCATAAACAAAAATCGATCCAGGCAATCATTTTTTTTCTTTTTCTTACCTTACTAGCGGTACCCCTGTCCCCGGCCGCCGCGGAAACAAATAAGACCGTAGCATACGAAACCGGGTTTTACTACACCGTTCAAAAAGGCGACACCCTTTGGGACCTTTCCCAGAAATTTTCTGATACACCCTGGCAATGGCCGGAATTATGGAAGGAGAACAACCAGATCGCCAATCCCCACCGCATTTATCCGGGAGAACGCATCCGCCTGTACCGCCGCCGGGGCGCTCATGGCTCCGGTGAAGGTAATCAAGGTGGTCAAGGTGGTCAAGGTGGAAAAAAGCCGGTCGAGGATGGACTTGTAATGACCAAAATGCTTGACTTCCAGTATTCTGCTATCGAGAGGGTCGGATTCATTCGCAAAGAACCCGTCAGCTTACACGGCACTATATTCAAGGTCGAAGGCCGTAAGGAAATGATCAGCACGGGTGACCTGGTCTATATCCGGCCGGCAAAAGACTTTTCGCTTGCGCCAGGCAATAAGTATACAATCTATCGTACCCTAAAGCCGATCAAGAACCGGCAGACCAATAAATTCATCGGCATCCAGCACTATTTGTCCGGCGCGGTGGAAATTACGATCAAAAGACCCGAATTTGTTCTGGGCCGAGTTGTGGCGGCTTACCGACCCATTAAGGTCGGAGATCAGTTGATGCCCTTTCACCGGCGCCTGCCGCGAATTGAAATACAGGACAGTCCGCAAGGCTTGCAGGGCCAAATTATCGATGACGAGGAGCATACTGCCATGTTTGCTGAATCCGCGATTGCCTTCATCGATAAAGGAGAGCAGGAAGGGGTTGCGCCCGGTCAGCTATACTGGATATACAAGCAGGAAAAATATCGTATTAATCCCGAAGATAAATATGATGTCACCCTCACCCCGGTCCTTTTAGGTGAATTGCTCGTCCTGCACACGGAAAAGACGACCGCTACCGTGATGATCACAGACTCACGCCAGCCTATCCACGCCGGAGACAAAATCGCCGCCCCATTTAAAATAGACTGAGTTGGATCCATACTAAAAAGCGCCGTGCCCCCCGAAGGGCATGGCGCTTTTTTTATTCCGATCAACCTTATTTACTTTCAAATGGGATCGCATTGACCTCACAATCCTCATTGCAATTTCATATAACCCAATCGGTTAACGGTAATCGTTTGGCCGTCGGTTTGATTTGCGATCGGTATCGTTTTCTCGGCCGTCATTCCATCCGGAAGACCGTGACCGTTAAACCGCGTTCGGTTGTTGGTAAAAGTTAAATTTGCCAGATCAATATGAACCCCTGCCGGCAGTTTCCGATCCCTGAAAACGTCCCTACCGGCTGCGACACAGGTGTAATTTTCATCGCCGTTTTCATGGAATACGGTATAGCGGTCCTGGCAAAACTGGACGGCGACAATCGAATTTTCCCGAATGGCCCTTATTTTAGCCATTTCCAGGTCAGCCATCATATTGGTCACCGCACCCCTGAGGCGATGCCCTCTGAGCCACTTCAGATAGGGCGGTAGCACGGTGGCCGCAATAACCGCCATGACGGCAATAGAGACGGCCAGTTCGAAGACAGTAAATCCTGAATTTTTGCGCATGTTCGTCAGTTCCTTTGATAAATCAACTATTATATATAGAATACAAAATTTGTGCCATTTTATTATTTTTCGAATAAAAGGCCCGGCCATTCCGTTGTCAAAGCAATGCTGAAACGCTTTATTATATTGAAATAATATAATAAATACAATGAATTGGGTGAGAATAAGTGGCGGGTGCCTTGTTGGTTCGGACAACAGCCAGCCGTCAATACCTTATATCGGTTCCTGGTGGCGCTGAGTTTAGAAATTATTGAATAATTTTTTAGAATTAGGGGGTTATGTGCACGAGTCGGAGGCTTTCATATGCAAGGCACCTGATAGGATTTGGATTGAGGGATTAAAGGATAAAATAAATAAATTAAGATAGATAGAATTCCTTCAATTCCTAAATTCCTCAATCCCTTAATGCCTGAATTAGACCTAGTCCAATTTTCATCCAATCCCACGACAGCTAAAGAGTCACAGCTATTTTCCAAGCTGAATAACGAGGCCTGTAATTACACTGATGAAATTACAATTTCATCAGTGTAATTACTATCCTGCATAATCAACGGCATTTTTCAAAATTTGAAGCCCGGCAGGAAGACCGGTTTGCGAGGCGGGGCCGCCGCGTCGTTCGAATTCTCTGCGGCGCGTCCAATCCGGGTGGTTGGTCCAGTGATTGTAGGCTTCCGGATGCGGCATCAAACCGAATATTCGCCCGGTTGGATCACAGATCCCGGCGATATCAGCTATTGAGCCGTTGGGATTGTCAGGAAAGTGCCCATTGGCCGGCCGGCCGTCGAGCAAGGCGTATTGAAGGGTCACCTGGTTATTTTCCATCAGGCGGGCCAGGGTGGCTTCATCCGTATAAAATTTTCCTTCTCCGTGGCGCACCGGAAGTTCGGCCAGATCAAGGCCGCGGGTAAAAATGCAGGGAGAGGCCGGATCCACTTTAAGCCTCACCCATTGGTTTCTGAAGTTTCCGCAATCATTAAATGTGAGGGCCACAGACCGTTTTTGATAGTTTCCCTCCAAGCCCCGGCAGCAGGCCTAAATTGGCCAGGGTCTGGAATCCATTACAAATTCCTAGAACCAAATTATCTTTTTCAACAAACTCTAGAATTTGTGCGCCGATATTTGTCTTTAGCCGAACAGATTGAATCACACCGGCGCCGTGGTCATCACCCCAGCTGAACCCTCCGATAAATACCAGAATTTGGAAATTTTTCAGATTGGCCGTACCGTCAATGAGGGAATTGATATGCACCCGCTCAGCGTTGGCACCGGCCAGCTCAAAAGCGTAAGCTGTCTCATTATCACAATTAAGTCCATAACCGGTCAGGACCAGTACGTTTACATCTCTCATAACGAAAGCCCTTTTTATTTTTTTACCACGGATGCCCACGGAATTTCACGGATTGTTATATTCTTATTTCAGGGTTATGGAATAACTACCTGTCCGTGAGTTTCCGTGTCTTTCCGTGGTAATACTTTTTTCAGTCTTCTGCCGTTTGTCGTCTGTTTTCTTTCCGCATTCCGCATTCCGCATTCCGAATTCAAAACTCCGCCCTCTTTTTTTCTTTCCGCATTCCGCATTCCACCTTCCGACTTCTTTTTATATCAAATTCCCAAAAGGCTTTTTCCAGGCCGCCTTCAATTCAGCGACGGGGCACCGAAATGATCGTTTGTTGTTCCAGCCCCCGGACGACGATGGCCGAATCGTCGGTGACCGTACCAATACAGGCGCAGCGGTCTCCTTTGAAAATCTCTTCAAATGGCTTGCGGTTATCCGGGTCTAGGGTCACAATGAAACGGCCGGCCGATTCGGAAAACAGCAGGCTGTCGTCACGCAGGCCCTCGTTGCCGGGCACCTTGGTCAGGTCTATATGCACACCCTGATTGCCGCCCAAGGCTACCAGGGTCAGGTGCACGGCCAACCCCCCCCCGATAGATCCCGTGGGCTGAGGCCACAAGACCATTTTCTATGGCCTGCATCAAATGGCGATACAGCGGAATAACTTCATCGGGCCGCACCTCGGGAACATTGCGTCCGATGTAACCCAGGTGGTCATAATATTCCGAGGCACCCAGCTCATTGCGGGTTGTTCCCAGAACATACACCAGATCACCGGCAATTTTGCTGTCCATGGTCACACAGCGGGTGACATCTTCAATCACCGAAATGGTCGAAAATTGCAGTGTTTCAAGGGCCGATACTTTATGGGTTTCGCCATAACGTCCCTGGCAGATTTCCATCGACATACATGCTATCTTTGCCGGAAAGCAAAGGTATCTCATAGGCCATACAAATGTCTCGCAGGGCCCGGCAGGAACGCACCAGTTGAGCCGCTTTGAATTTGCCATCCGGATTCAGCTCGGGATCGTATTGGATATTCGGCCAGCAGAAATTGTCTACACCACCGATGTGGTCAAGATCACCTCCCACGGCGATTATGCGGCGTACGGATTCATCAATGCTGCAAGCCGTCATGTGGTAAGCATCAATAACGGAGTATTCAGGCAGCAGGGCCTGGGCAAAGGCAAGGCCTTTTTGAGAATCAAGCACCGGCCGGATAACGGCCGCATCGCTGTTGACGTCGCGGTTTGCACCAACCAGGGGTTTTATCACACTGGTTCCCTGGACTTCATGATCATACTGGCGGGTAATCCATTCCGTCGAACAAATATTGGGCCGGCCAAGAAGATCTTTCAACAAATCGGAATAATCCTGCGGGGGTTTAAGGACCGGCTCACCCAGACCGCGCTGCTCAGGCGAAATCCATTCGGCCTCAAACTCCCACTGGGGAAAACCGGATTGGAGCAAATCAAGATCCACATAGGCGCAGGTCTTGCCTTCGTAGGCGATATGAAGTTTACCTGAATCCGTATAGCAGCCGATGACGGTGCTCTCGACGGCATGCTTTTCCGACAATTCAAAAAACCGCCCACGATCATCGGGATGGATGGCCACCGTCATGCGTTCCTGGGATTCTGAAACCCAGATCTCCCACTGATCCAATCCTTCATATTTCAAGGGCACTTTTTCGAGGTCGACCTGGCACCCGTTTGAAAACAGGGCCGACTCCCCCACTGATGACGACAAACCGCCACCGCCATTATCCGTAATAAACCGGATCAGTCCTTCGTCTCGCGCCTGAAGCAAAAAATCATGCATTTTTTTCTGGGTATAAGGGTCTCCGATCTGCACGTGGCCGGCGGGTGTGTGTTCTGAAAAAGTTTCGGAAGCCGCAGTAACACCGTGAATTCCGTCCTTTCCCACCCTTCCGCCGCACATGATCAGAAGCTCACCGGGCGATGTGTGCTTTTCTTCGGCGGGTTTACCATCGACTAGGGACGGCATTATTCCGACCGCAGTTACAAATACCAGACATTTTCCTAAATATCCCGGATGGAAACGGACCTGACCGAAAGTGGTCGGGATGCCGCTTTTGTTACCACCATCACGCACGCCCTCGATTACACCGTCCAGAAGTCGTCGGGGATGAAGATGGGGTTTAAGTGCGCCGTCGTAATCTCGCGCACCCACGCAAAAACCGTAACTGCCCATCACCAGTTTTGACCCCTTGCCGGTTCCCAGCGGATCGCGATAGACACCCACGATGCCGGTGATCGCACCGCCATAGGCTTCCATGTTGGATGGAGAATTATGCGTCTCCCCCGTAATCACATAGTGATGATCAGCGTCAAATCGTCCGGCGCCGGCATTGTCCCATAAAACCGATACCACCCAGGGCTTTTTGGCCTTTAAGGCTAAAGTCGGCGCTTCGATGAAGGTCTTAAATAAGTTATCGACAACCTCAGTATCACCCGTTGACCGGTCCAGGTAGCGAAACAGTCCTCGAAAAGTGTTGTGGTTGCAATGATCGCTCCGGGCCTGGGAAATATATTCCAGTTCAAGGTCGGTGGGATCACCCAGGCCCACCCTGGCCGCACCTTGCGGGTATTGTCATTCAGAAAGTAAGCCGGATGGTGGGAATGTCTTTGGGATTCAGCGCCAGGTTGCGTTCATCACTGATTTTCTCCAGGCAGCGGTCACTGTCCACCGCTATCCTGGCAACCGTTGGCACATGGTCGAGGATGACTTTGGGAATTATGAAGCCGGTTCCTTCTGCCGGGTCCCACTGCCGGGCGGAAAAAATTTTCCATTGCTCAATGATGTTATTGGCCAGAAGTTCCCCGGCGATTTTGTCCAGGTCTTCAGCCGTCAGCCCTCGCCTTTAAGACAGTACCGCTTTGAGGTATAAACCAACCGTAGCCGGCAGCCAATCGAATGCCAGTAAATCCTCAATGGCTTCGACTGCTGTGCTTCCGGGATTGTCTCTGACGCTCGAAACCGACCCAGATAGTCCAGTCAAATTCGATGTCCAGCGGTTGGTACGAAGAAATTTGAGTAACCGGGTTGGTAAAGATATCCGTCTGAACGGCGTTTAGCTGCTCATCGGACAGTTCGGCATCGATGGTTAGGACATGGATGGTGCGCACACTGTGCACCTCGATGCCGAAATAATTCTTGGCCTTCTGGCAAATCCCCTGCCCTTCGGCGTCGACAAGATTTTCCTTTAAAGCAATCTCAAGTCTGTGTGCATATGATTCCGTTTTGATTCCTATGATTTTATTTCAAGTGTTCCGCCAGGTAGAGCAGCTATCAGGTTCCCAGATAAAGTAGGTTTCAGGTGTCGGGTGTCAGGATTTCAATGATTTAGGAATTAAGGGATTCAGGAATTGAGGAATTCTTGTATCGGAGAATTTAATAGACAGATTACAAAAAATTCCTAAATTCCTAAATTCGCAATTCCTCAATTAAAGGATTACTGACACCTGAAACCTGACACCTTTAACCCATATTAGAAATAAGAACCGCCAAATAATAGGGGTTTTCTATCAGCCATGACATTAACTGAAAAAAATACGCGAAATATCATTATA
>PVMK01129322.1_pt1 | contig 10078 bp, 8 predicted proteins | sample 1853481 | NCBI WGS metagenome assembly PVMK01 (sample SAMN08533507, study PRJNA380276) | Marine sediment metagenome, whole genome shotgun sequencing project.
ATCTCGGCAGGCACGTATGCCATCCTCGCGTACCTCGCCGGTCTGACGCTGTTCGGCAACGTCGTCGCCGGATACCTCGACATCCCTCACATCGAGAGCGCCGGCGAGCTCAGCATCTTTGCGGCGTCCATGGTCGGCGTCGGGTTCGGCTTCCTTTGGTACAACACATACCCCGCCCAGGTCTTCATGGGTGACGTGGGCTCCCTCGCTCTCGGCGGCGGGCTCGGCGCGCTGGCGGTTCTGACCAAGAACGAGCTCCTTTCCGTGATTCTCTGCGGGATCTTCGTCGTTGAAGCAGTGAGCGTCATCCTCCAGGTTGGATATTTCCGCCTCACGGGCAGGCGCATTTTTCTGATGGCGCCCATTCACCACCACTTTGAGAAGAAGGGTTGGCCCGAGCCGCGGGTCATCGTTCGATTCTGGATTATCGCGATCATGCTGGCAGTGTTCAGCCTAGCCACGTTGAAGCTGAGGTGACCGTGGAGCTCTCCGGGAAAAACACGATGGTGGTCGGGCTCGGCGAAAGCGGGCTGGCCGTCGTGCGCTTCCTGGCGGAGCGTGGTGCGCGCGTCGTGGTGAATGACCAGCGCGACCGCGAGGCGCTTGGTGCTGCAGCAACCGAAGCCGAGACCCTCGGGGCGCAGCTCGTGCTGGGCGGGCATCCCGACAGCGCCTTCGAGAACTTGGACCTCATCGTCGTATCGCCGGGCGTGCCAGCGCTCGTGCAGCTCGATCGAGCCGAGCAGCGTGGTGTGCCGGTGGTCAGCGAGATAGAGCTCGCCGCGCGCTTCATCGAGGCGCCGATCGTCGCGATCACCGGCACCAACGGTAAGAGCACCGTCACGACGTTGATCGGCGAGATGAGCCGCCGCCTCGAGCGTCCGGTATTCGTTGGGGGCAATTTGGGCCGCCCCATGATCGAGGCTGTGGGCACCGACGCCGGAGCGAAGGGCGGTCTCGTCATCGTCGAGCTCTCGAGCTTCCAGCTCGAACGCGTGTCGCAGATGAAAGCGCACATCGCCATCTTGCTCAACATCACCCCCGACCACCTCGACCGCTACCCGTCGTTCGAAGCCTGCGCAGCCGCCAAAGCCCGTATTTTCGAGCGCCAGGATGCCGACGACTTCGCGGTGCTTCCGGCCGACGCCGCCGATCTTCGGGGGCTCATCGAGGACGACGGCACGGTGGTGCTGTTCGGTGGGCGGGCCGGTGACGTTCGTGTGATCGACGGGGTGCTCACCGACTCGCAGAGCGGCCTTCGTGTACCGGTCGATCAGTTGAAGATTCGAGGCTCACACAACGTGTCGAACGCCTGCGCGGCCGCGCTTGCGGCCCGTTTGCTGGGTGTTCGCGACGACGACATCGCTTCGGTGCTCCGTGAGTTCAAGGGCCTGGCCCACCGAACGCAATACGTCCGCTCCGTCGACGGCGTCGAGTACATCGATGATTCGAAGGCCACCAACGTGGGCGCTGCGGTTGCCTCGATCGACGGTTTGACGCGGTCGAAAGGCAAGATCGTTCTCATCGCGGGCGGCGTCGACAAGGGAGGCAGCTACCAGCCACTTCAGCAGCGCATGTCGAAAGAGGGACGGGCGGTCGTCGTTCTCGGCGAGGCTGCCTCGCTGCTGGAGCGAGCGTTCGCAGGTTCTCCAGTTGAGCTACGCCATGCATCCTCGATGAGCGACGCGGTCACGCACGCTGCTGCACTGGCCCGGCCGGGCGACACGGTGCTCCTCGCGCCGGCCTGCTCGAGCTTCGATATGTTCCGCTCGTACGCCGAGCGTGGCGATCGCTTCCAACGAGCCGTCGAAACCCTGGGAGAGCAACCATGACACGCGCGTCGAAACCAGCCCCTCCGATGGAGCCAGGCCCACTCGACGTGACGCTCGCTGCGACGCTCGTTGGCTTGATCGCGTTCGGCGTGGTGATGGTCTACAGCGCAAGCGCCGTCTACGCGAACAACATGTTCGGCGACGGATACCACTTCCTGCTCCGACAAACGATTTTCGCTGCCGCCGCGTTCGTCGTCCTCATCGTCTCGACCCGCGTCAACATCAGCTTGCTCCGGCGCTCTACGTACCCAGTCCTGTTGATTGCCGTGGTGCTGATGGTCGCCGTCGCGTTGGGACTCGGCCGCAATGCAGGCGGCGCAACGCGTTGGCTCGCAGTCGGCCCCGTCAACGTGCAACCCGCCGAGCTGGCGAAGCTCGCCATGATCATGTGGCTGGCCCACTCGCTGGCGAAGAAGTCCAACCGGGTGCGAACGTTTTCGATCGGGTTCCTGCCGCACGTGCTCGTCGCCGGCCTCTTGATGCTCCTGTGCCTCGCGCAGCCCGACTTCGGTAGTGCGGTGATGATTGCGCTCCTGACGTTCGTCGTGCTCTTCGCCGCGGGCGCGAAGGCGGGTTACCTGCTGGGTTGTGTGCTGTTGGCCGTCCCCGTCGGGTACGCCGCCATCGCGTCATCCCCCTACCGAATGCGCCGCATCCAAGCCTTCCTCGAGCCGTTCGAGCACAGGCAGGGCGCCGGCTACCAGATCACAGAATCGTTGATGAGCTTTGGCTCCGGCGGTTGGACGGGAGTCGGTCTGGGCGACGGCCGCCAGAAACTGCTGTTCTTGCCTGAGGCGCACACCGATTTCATCAGCGCGATCATCGGCGAAGAGCTCGGCTTCATCGGAGTCGTGCTCCTTTGCGCCGCCTTCGGATGGGTGGTCTTTCGCGGCCTTCGGGCCGCGTGGCGCGCGCAGGACGAGTACGCCGGCTATCTCGCAGTAGGCATGACGCTGTTCATCGGCCTTCAGGCATTTACCAACCTGGCGGTCGCCATGGGGCTCCTACCCACCAAGGGTCTTGCACTTCCTTTCGTCAGCTACGGCGGCTCCTCACTCCTGGTGAACGCCGCCGCGGCCGGCATCATCCTCAACACTTCGCGCTACGGCGTGTCGCGGGCGAGGGAAGCCCCGGCGCTCACCAAACCCAAGAAACCCCAGCCGAGGCTACGAGTGGCTACGGGAGGTGCACGATGATCCAACGCATCATGGTTGCCGGCGGTGGCACGGGAGGACATCTCTTTCCGGGGCTTGCCGTCGTGGAGGAGCTTCGGCAACGGGTCCCTGGGATCGAGGTGAAGTTCGTGGGCACCGCACGCGGGATCGAAGCGCGCATTCTTCCGGCTCGTGGCGAGGCCTTGGAGCTGCTGAAAGTGACCCCGCTCAAAGGTCAGGGCATGAGCGCACGGTTCAAGAGCTTGGCGCGCATTCCGACGGCGATGAAGGAAGCGTCGGCTCTCATGCGCGACTTCGAGCCGGACTTGGTGCTGGGCGTCGGCGGCTACGCGTCGGGTCCGGTGCTGATGTCCGCGTTGCTTTCGGGGCGACCGACCGCGGTCCTCGAGCAAAACGCCTACGTCGGGATGACCAATCGTATCCTTGCCCGCTTCGTCGACCGCGCCTACATCGCGTTCGAGCAAACCGAAGAGGTGTTCGGGAAGAACAAGTCCCGACTGACGGGCAACCCTGTTCGGCACGAATTCGTGGAGCACGCGCGCCTCGCGATCGCCGATCCCGAGGGATTTGAGTCCCGCGCGCGCACCGTGCTCGTCCTCGGTGGGTCGCAGGGCGCCCGGAAGCTGAACGAAGACATGCCGCGCGCGCTCGCTCAGGCCGGCCTTGCCCGTCGTGACCTCGACGTCGTGCACCAAACCGGGGAGTCGATGCGCGACGAGGTCGAGGCGACGTATCGGGAGCTCGGTATCCGTGCCAAGGTCGTGACCTTCATCGATGAGATGGCGCGCGCCTATTCGAACGCGGCGTTGGTTGTCGCCCGCGCGGGCGCCACGACCTTGGCTGAGCTCTGCGCCATTGGTCGTCCATCCATCCTGATCCCATTCCCGTTCGCCGCCGATGACCATCAAGCCAAGAATGCGAAGGCGCTCGAAGAACAGGGTGCGTCGATTTGCATTCGAGAGTCGGAGCTCGAGGTCGATGCGTTGGGGGAGCTCATCGGGGGCCTGCTGGACGATCCCGCCAAGCGGCAGGGGATGGCACGAGCCGCGCGAGCTCACGGTAGGCCCGATGCCGCGGCAGCCATCGTCGACGATATGATGGGCTGGCTCGGAGGCGCGGAGCCCGTGGGAGAACCCGCGGAGGCGCCCGAGAGCGAGCCGCCGCCGGGCGTGCGCTACTCTGGGCTTGGCACGTCGCCGATGCTTCGTCTCGGCGGTTCCGAAGTCGCCTTGCGCCCCGCGACCCATCGCCCGCGCCGCCCGGTTGTCGTCGATGGAGCCGTGTGGGAGTAAGCGAGCATGTTTCGCGGCAGAATTCGGTCCGTTCATTTCGTAGGCGTCGGCGGTGTCGGGATGAGTGGCATCGCCGAGGTGCTCCTCGACTCGGGCTTCGAAGTGACGGGGTCCGACCTCCGCGACAACGAATACACACGTCGCCTCGCTGAGAAGGGCGCGAAGATCTACGTGGGCCACGAGGCCGAGCAGGTGACCGACGCGGACGTTGTCGTCTTTTCGTCGGCGGTCCCCCCAACCAATCCCGAGCTCGTCGCGGCCCGTAGGGCAGGGGTGCCTGTGATCCCCCGGGCGGAGATGCTCGGTGAGCTGATGAGGCTCAAGGACGGCATTGCCATTGCAGGCTCGCATGGAAAGACCACGACGACATCCTTGGTAGCGACCGTTTTACGTGGGGCGGGCCTCGACCCGACGGTCGTCATCGGGGGGAAGCTCAACGCGCTCGGATCGGGCGCGGCCAGGGGCGCTGGGGACCTGCTGGTCGCCGAGGCCGACGAGTCCGACGGCTCCTTCCACCATCTCATTCCTTCGGTCGCCGTGATCACGAACATCGATGCAGAACACCTCGACCACTACGGAAGCCTCGAGGCCGTGAAGGAAGCATTCGTGGATTTCGCGAATCGCGTCCCGTTCTACGGGCTGGTCATCGCGTGTCTCGATGACTCCAACGTGCAGGATGTCCTGCCGAGGCTCGACAAGCGCATCGTGACGTACGGGTTCTCGGCAAACGCGGACTATCGAGCGCGCAACCCCGTGTTTTCCGGCTTGTCGGTCGGCTTCGATGTCGAGCATCACGGTAAAAGCTTGGGTCAGTTCGAGGTTCGTATGCCGGGTATCCACAACGTCTTGAACGCGCTTGCAACGATCGCCGTCGCCGACGAGCTGCGGGTCGACCACGACCAGGTTCGTGCCGCCTTGCGAAGCTTCGAAGGCGTGCAGCGGAGGTTCTCGATCGTCGGTGCAGAGGCAGGTATCACCGTGGTGGACGACTACGGGCACCACCCGACTGAGGTGGAAGTCACCCTCGAGGCTGCCCAAAAAGCCTACGACTCTCGTATTGTCGTCGCCTTCCAGCCGCATCGTTACACGAGGACGCGAGACCTCTTCGACGAGCTGACCAGAGCCTTCAACCGCGCCGATGTCCTATTCTTGACCGAGGTCTACCCCGCGGGTGAAAAACCAATCGAAGGGGCTGATGCGCGCCGACTCGCCGAGGCGATTCGCGCGCACGGGCATCGGGACGTGACGTTGGTGGAAGACCGGAAGGACCTAGCTGAAGCGATTGGAGAACGAACTCGCCCTGGCGATGTCGTGATCATGCTCGGCGCCGGGGACATCACGCGCACGGGCCCAGAGCTCCTCGAGGTGCTCCGCCGATGAACCGCAGACGGGCCCCATCGGCAGTCCGGAAGAAGCCCGCGCGCAAGAAGCCCATTCAAAGGAAGCCCCCCGAGAAAAAGAAGGCCGCGAAGCGTCCTGTTCGTAAGAACGTGACGGCCAAGAAGGCGGCGTCGAAGAAGTCCACCCGCAAAGCGGCTCCGAAGAAGGCTGCGCGCAAGAAGGTCGTTAGAAAGGCAGCCCACGCGGACCGCGCCCAGAATCGACGACGGCCGGTCCCGAAGAAGCCGCGTCGCACCGAGCCCAAGAAGAGCTGGCTCGAACGGGCAGTCTGGGTGCGGGAGAACCTGGGCGGCTGGATGATTCAGCGACGGGGCCTGCTGCGCCGTGCAGTGCAAGTCGTTCTGGTCGGACTCGCGCTGGCCGCATTGGTTTGGCTCGGGGACCAAAGCGTCCAGTATGCCCACAGCGCCAGTGCCTTCGCGATTGGGGAGATCATCGTCGAGGGTAACCATCAGCTCGAGGACATCGACGTCCGCCGGGCCGCAAGGCTCCAGATCGGTTCAAACATTTTCGAAACTTCAAACGAAGATGCCCGAAATCACTTGCTTCAGCATCCGTGGATCGAGGAGGCGAGCGTGGTTCGGAAGCTTCCCGGGCGCATGCGCATCGAAGTCGCGGAGCGCCAGCCGGTCGCTTTGGTCGCCTTGGACCAGCTATACCTGGTGAGCCACGAGGGTGCAGTCTTCAAGCGCCTCGGCGTCGACGATCCCGTCGACTTGCCAGTCATCACCGGAATCGCGTCGGAGCGTTTCTACGACGACCTCGACTACCGCACGGCAATCCTCCTCCGCTCGATGGCGGTCCTGCAGGACTACGAGGGTGCGGGCCTCGCGAAGCGGGAGCCTGTGTCGGAAATTCATTTTGAAGGCGTCCACGGAATCGAGCTCTTCGTCGGCAAGGACGGCATGAATGTCCGCCTAGGCAACGGCCAACACCGCCAAAAGCTCCGCCGCCTCCGCCAAGTCCTCGAACGACTTGCCCGAGAGAAAACGCGACCTTCCTACGTATACCTCGACAACGTCCGAAGTCCCGAACGAGTGACCGTCCGCCTCCCCTAGCCAAAAAGGGGTCAGACCCCTTTTTGAAAGGGTTAATTCTCGGCGGACGAAAATCGCATTTAGGCCCATTTTTTTCTGCACAAAAGTTGTCTCGCTAAATCGCGTTTCGGTATGGGTCAGAGAGAGGCGACGGATGGCGGAAAACGAGATCATTGCAGGGTTGGATCTGGGGTCGACGAAGGTCTGTGCGATCGTCGCAGAGCAGTCGGAAGAAGGCCTAGACATCATCGGGATAGGCTCCGTACCTTCAAAGGGTTTGAAGAAAGGCGTCGTCGTCAACATCGAGTCGACCGTGCAGGCGATTCGGGCGGCGGTGGAGCAAGCCGAGACGATGGCTGGCGTCGAGATCAATGCGGTCTACGCCGGCATCGCCGGAAGCCACGTGCGGGGCATGAACCAAGACGGGGTCGCCGCCATCGCCAACCGAGAGGTCGCGATCGAAGATGTCACCCGGGTGCTCGAGCAGGCCAAGGCCGTACCTCTGCCCGGCGACCGCCAAGTCATTCACGTGCTTCCACAGGAGTACATCGTCGACGAGCAAGACGGGATCAAGGAACCCATCGGCATGGCCGGTGTCCGGCTCGAAGCGCGCGTCCACATGGTGACTGCCGCGTCGACGTGCATAGCGAACGTCACGAAGTGTGCGGAACGTTGTGGACTCTTCGTCGAAGAGGTCGTGTTGCAGCCGCTGGCCAGTGCACACGCGGTGCTGAGCGGCGACGAGCGGGAGATCGGCGGCGTGCTCATCGACGTCGGTGGCGGAACCTCGGACATCATCATCTATGTCGACGGAGCGGTGGTGCACACGAGCTCGATTCCCATTGGCGGGATCAACCTCACGAACGACGTAGCCACGGGTCTTCGCACTCCGATGGCCGAGGCGGAGCGCATCAAGATCAAGTACGGCTGCGCCGCATCGCGCATGGTCGACGACGACGAAACCATCGAGGTGCCTTCGGTCGGGGGTAGGCCCCCCACGTTCGCTGCCCCGCAGGGTGCTCTGCGACATCATCGAGCCCCGCGTGGAAGAGATCTTCGCCGCATGTCGTCACGTCATTGCCGAGACCGGCTACATGGACATGTTGGCTTCAGGAGCGATCGTCACTGGTGGGACGACTCTCCTAGATGGATTGCCAGAGCTTGCCGAGGAAGTGCTCGGCCTACCAGTGCGTCGTGGAGCACCCACGGGCATTGGCGGATTGGTCGATGTCGTGAAGAGTCCGTCCTACGCAACCGGCGTTGGGTTGGTGAAGCACGGAGCGGAACAACTAGCGGGAACGTCCGCGCCCGAGCGCACAATCGAAGTGACCGCGAGTCGTGGACTCAGTCGCAAGATCGGCGCCTGGTTTAGAGAAGTGTTTTAGGAGGAATCGATGGCTATCTCGATCGAGTTCGCAGACGACGCAGAACTTCATGCACGTATCAAAGTCATTGGCGTCGGTGGCAGTGGCGGCAACGCGCTCAACACGATGATTCAAGGCGGACTCGACGGCGTCGAGTTCATCGCGGCCAACACCGACGCACAAGCGTTGGACCGCAGCCTTGCTCCTGTGAAGATTCAGCTCGGCCCGCAGCTCACGCGCGGACTCGGGGCAGGGGGCAACCCGGACGTCGGTCGTAAGGCGGCGCTCGAAGATGTGCAGCGTCTGTCCGAGGCTTTGGAAGGCGCGGACATGGTATTCATCACCGCCGGAATGGGTGGCGGCACGGGCACAGGTGCAGCTCCGATCATTTCACAGGTAGCGCAGGACCAAGGTGCGTTGACCGTGGGCGTCGTCACGCGGCCTTTCCTCTTCGAGGGACGTAAGCGCGCCAAGAATGCCGAGCGCGGTATTCAAGAGCTGATCGACACCATCGACAGCATCATCACGATTCCGAACCAGCGGCTGATGTCGCTCGGTGACGACGACATCACCATGCTCGACGCGTTTGCCCGCGCCGACGACGTGTTGCTCCAAGCGGTGCAAGGCATCAGCGATCTGATCGTCAATGCCGGCATGATCAACGTCGACTTCGCGGACGTGAAGACCATCATGGCCAGCAACGGACGCGCGCTGATGGGCACCGGCATCGCGAAGGGCGACCGTCGTGCGCTCGAAGCCGCGGAGATGGCGGTGAACTCGCCACTCCTCGACGAGGTGTCGGTGCAGGGTGCAACCGGCATCCTCATCAACTTCACCGCCAGTCCCGACATCAAGCTCCGCGAGATCAACGAAGCTGCGGGACTGGTTCAACAGGCTGCGCACGAGGAAGCTGAGATTATCTTCGGTGTGGTCACCGATCCGGCGTTGGCGGACACCGTCAAGGTCACGGTCATTGCGACCGGGTTCGACAAGATGGCTGCCACACCGATTCCGCTGGGTCTTCACCAAGCCATGTCGAGCAATCAGGGCTCCAATAGCGCTTCGGCCAATAGGGCTATGCGAGCCGCACCGCCGCGAGCCGAGGATTTCTCTTCGACCCTCGAGGGAGTACCAGCCGCCGTCCCGGAGCAAGCGGGAACTAGGGCATTCGGCGCGAGTGCGCTTCATGATGAGGCGGTTTTGGACATCCCCCGCCTACCTACGCCGCGGCACGCCTGCGGCTGAGTAGGCTAAGAGTTATTTCATATACTTAGCTTGAAGCCCGGCAGTGTCCGGGCTTTTCACTTTGGGGCTGACGCGCCGGGCCGGGGCGCCGCTACGGTCACGATACGTAAACGTTACGTAAAATGAGCAGGATTCACTTTGCAAGAGCGAACAAACCCGGTAGCTTGCTTCACAAGGGTGTCCCGGATTGTGTTCCAATTTCACCCATCTAGCTTAAAAACTGTGGGTCTGGCATACTTTTGGATGGGTCGATGAGGAAGAGTGTTCAGTTGAGCGCGGGTGAGCGAGGTAGGTGTCCCTACTTCGGTGTGCTGTGCTTCCTGTGCGCATTCATCAGCTTGGTTTTCGGAGCCCATAGCGCTTCGGCCGACGTGCCTCTGCCCGCGATCAAGACGACGCCTCTGGCTGCGCCAGCTGCCGTGCTGGGCATGACCAACCCGTATCTCGTTGCCGCCGCGATGAAGACCCCCAAGGTGGAGGCGCGAGGCTTCACCCTGTCGCGTGATATCCGCGACCTCGCCGCACAGGTCGAGAAGCTTGCACGCTACGGCATCGATCTGAATCAACGCAGGCTTCCGCACACCGAAAAGCTACAGCTTCGCGTGGATACCCGAACCCGGGGCTTCGGCGGCATCCTCAAGATTTGCTACCAGCGGTAGCCCCGTAACATCGGCGCTGCGCGTCGATCACGGGGGCAGCGTCAGTGCCGGCGTCAGTGGCAGGGGCAGTGGC
>PVMK01157661.1_pt1 | contig 10078 bp, 15 predicted proteins | sample 1853481 | NCBI WGS metagenome assembly PVMK01 (sample SAMN08533507, study PRJNA380276) | Marine sediment metagenome, whole genome shotgun sequencing project.
GTGGACGAAAAAGGTACAGAGGCAGCTGCGGCGACGGCCATCGCCCCTAGCTTAGGGCGTTTAAATGACAATGCCATGGTCCCGTTCATACCGGAGTTCTGGGCGGACCGGCCGTTTTTATTTTTGATCCGGGATATCAAGACGGGGTGTATTCTGTTTACAGGGCGTATGATGAAGCCATAATGAGATCGCTTTTAGTAAATTAAGGAGTATGTAAGTGTCAGGAATTTCTGCAATAGTAATTACATTGGCTCTGGTGTTCTATTCTATTGGTGTATGGAGTGAGCGATTTGCAGGAAGATTGAAGGTATGGCATCTTGTTTTCTTTTGGCTGGGAATCGTTTTCGATACCTGGGGTACCGGGCTGATGTTTGAGAGGGTAGGTGGGATGATGTTTGATGTGCATGGACTGACAGGGGTGTTGGCAATCGTTCTGATGTTCATCCATGCGGTGTGGGCAACGGTAGTTTTGGTGAGAAAAGATGAGAGGTGGATCAATAGTTTTCACAGATTCAGTGTGACGGTGTGGGTAATCTGGCTCATACCGTATTTTAGTCCGGTGTTTTTGGCTATCGGGTAATTGTTTTTAGGCAACCTAACCGTTCGTAACTTTAACAAAGCCAATAGTCAACAGTACGTGTTATGTTCTTGACTTTGAACTTTAAACTGTGAAATAAAGTAGTTAATAGTATTTATTGCTAATATGAACTTTTAAGGGAGGCTGCAATGAATCAATTAGATGGTATGGTACGGGCGGCTAAGCTGGATGTAGACTTTTATGAAAAAGTTGAAGCCGACAAGAGCTTTTTTGGTCAGGCAATGGCGGTGGTTGTACTGTCAAGCATTGCAGCCGGGATTGGAAGCATAGGACAAGCCGGTGCAGTGGGTATCTTGACCGGGACAATTGCAGCACTTATTGGGTGGTTTATCTGGGCTTATCTGTCCTACTTTATCGGTACCCGGTTTTTAGCAGAACCCCAGACCAAGGCTGATTATGGTGAGTTGTTAAGGACCATCGGTTTTTCAAGCTCACCCGGAGTAATCAGGATTTTGGGCATCATTCCCGGATTGAACGTAATTGTCAATTTGGTCGCTGGGGTATGGATGCTTGTTGCGATGGTGGTTGCCGTTCGACAGGCCCTTGATTACAGCGGTACTGGCCGTGCTGTTGGGGTTTGCATTATCGGCTGGATCGTTCAAATGGTGATTTTTGTATTAATATTTTCTATCTTCACATAATGCAGTATTTGACATGATGTTGAGCTTAGGACAGTTAGAGCTCATTTCTTGATTGATACAAAAGACTTCACATAATCACTGGCGACCTTCACAAAACCCAGAATCAAAGTTAGTGTGCCATATGTTGTGGTTTGACAGGTTCATTTATTCCGTATCTCACATTATAATCTTTTTGATTGATCTGTAAGCGCTATTTTATTATAGTTTTACTACTTTACGCTTTCTAATCAGATAAGGAGATAATAACGATGGACAAAATATTAACTTACATAGTGACGGGTGTTTTGCTAACGATGTCTTCTCTGGCAAGTGCAGATATTCTACCGGATAAACCGACCGTACTAATAACCGGCAGTAACAGGGGGATTGGTTTTGAATTTGTGGAACAATTTACAACGCACGGCTGGAATGTCATTGCAACGACCCGTAATCCCGAAAAGGCAGAAGATTTAAAAGCTTTAGCGAGGAAGCATAAGAGCATTACTGTTGAAAAACTGGATGTGACTGATCATACACGGATTGAGACTCTGGCCGCCAAATATAAAGACCAGCCAATTGATATATTGTTGAATAATGCCGGTCTTACGCCAAAATATAAGTCGGCTTTTGCCCCTCTGAAATTAATTGATTTTGATATTGCTTTAAAAAGTATGAAAGTGAATGCTATTGGTCCGTTAAAGATGTGTCAAGCCTTTATGGATAATGTGGCAATGTCAGATCATAAAAAGATTATTATCATTTCCAGTAAGGTGGGTTCGATTTCTGAGAGTCCCAAGATGGTTATGTTTTACAGTTACCGCGGCAGCAAAGCCGCTTTGAACATGTATATGTACACCCTTTCGTTTGAGACCCCAAAAAAGAATGTTATCCTGACCTTGTTGTCACCTGGCATAGTAAATACTACCGAAGGCACTAAGATACCCAATGCGATTGAGAAAGAAGAAAGTGTCTCTAAGATGATGAAGGTAATTGAGGCCCTTACATCAAAAGATAATGGCAAGTTTCTTTCATATGATGGGTCTGAAGTGGACTGGTAAGGGCGTGTTGTTGCTATGACAGTGTTGGTTGAAAAGATGATGCTTAATAATAATAAATTTGGAGGCAGGAAAGAAAGTTTTTTGTTTCCCAGTTAACGGCCAACAGTACCTTTTGCAGAGGCTTTAAATCGCAGCAGATAATATGGCGGTTTTGAAAGATCTTTACCCATGTTAAAGACCATTGACAGGTGCAGCTGATTTGCAACCACGTAAATATATCCATCCGGACCGAAACTCATGCCGTCAGGCCAGGAAAGAAGCTTTTTGTCCTGGTGCAGGATCTGGTATTTTCCTGACGGTTTGACTACACCGATGGCGTAATTGGTCAGGTCTGTAATATACACATTGCCGGAATTGTCGACCGTAATACCGTCGCAGATTGGCCGGTCACCATAGCGTTCTGCTCGAGCGGCAAGCTGGGTAGCGGTTAAGCTTTCATTTGCGAGATCAGCTGTGCGAATACGCCATAAGCTGGTGCTTTGGGAGGCGCCGTAATATACCCACTCCGATTTTGGGTCAATGGTTATCGGGTCAGCGCCGATTGTCGGCTTGCCTTTACCTTTATCGTCAACAGACATGATCTTATCCCCGATCTTTATCGGCAGGGGTTCGGGGACAATCGATGGATGTCCTTCCAGTACACGGCGGGATATGCCTGTGTTGATATCCACGACCACCAGGGCTGTGTTTTTGGGATGTGCAACATCAGTGATGTATATTTTATTATGTACCGGATCAATCGCCAGATCATTGAAAAAAGAATTATAAACCCGGCCCGGCTTTGAAACGTTTATGATCTTATGCAGTTTGTTTTGCCTGCTGTCCCATGCCACTATCCGCGAAAAATCATTTCCATTATCAATCATCCATATTATCCCCTTAAGATCAGACTGGATTCCGATAACTGAGGTGAGGCCGATACCATCCTTGTCCGGTGCTGTAGCCCATTGTTCATTGGGGAATGGTTTTGTTGTCCCGTCGGACAGAACCTCGATTACCCGATAATGAGGGAAAAAAGAGTCCATGTTCGCTGACAATGAGGCGCCTGTCAGGTGTGACCGCAATATTGCCCGGACCCTGGGAAAGTTCGGCAACCACTTCCAGACCTTGCCCCAATGTGTTTTGTGTCCAAAGCAAGATGCTTAATAATAATATACTGAAGCGTATTGTTCTCATTATTTCTTCTCCACTTTTTTATGTTGGCTGCTATTATTATCTGTTAAAGCCTTTCCCTCAAAACCTTTTCCTTTGCCTGCCTCGTAAGCAGCCCATGCGCCGGCCACCCGGCCGCTAAAGATAGAGGGCCCCAGCATTGTGCCTTCCAGACAGGCTTTGCCCTGTATGTGTCCTCCGGCCATGCCTGCCAGTTCGCCGGCAGCGTATAAGCCGGGAATCGGAACAAGGCCTTTGTTTACAACCTGACACTTGATGTTCGTTTTTACGCCGCCCAGGGTCTTTCGTACGGCAGGGAAAAACTGTATTGCGTAAAAAGGGGGCAGGGCGATTTTTTTGAGACCTTTCACCTTTTTCCCGAATTCAGAGTCTTCGCCTTTTTCAACAAACGCATTGTAGCGCTCAACAGTTTCATTCAGTGTATCCGGGTCCACCCCCATCCGGGCTGCCAGTTCCTTTAAAGAATCCGCTTTCTTAATGAACGGACTTTTCGCAAGCAGTTTTAGTTTTTTCTCGTGCATACGGGAAAAATCCGCTGTATAGGACGGGTCGACGACAAACATTGATCCCACGACCTCCGCATCATGAACAGACCATGCAAATGAAGGGTCCTGAGCCATGACCGCCGGCGTGCCGGATGCTCCTCCGGAAAGATCTTCATTATGGAATCTTTTACCCTTTGCATTTACCCAGATGCCGTTGTCGCGGGGCATATACCTCACGACCAGCGCCCGCTCTCCTTTTGAATCTTCATAGTCCGGCGTAGCGTAGGTATAGGCCCAGATGTTTTCCATATGGGTCAGATAGCCGCCTGCCTGTTTAACCATTCTGTGACCCCTACCCGTACAATTTTTGTTTCCTGCCACATAGAACCGGTAGTCAGCTATTGCAGGTGCATAGCGTTTTATCTCCTCGTGACTTCCGGCAAAACCGCCGGTTGCCATTACCACGGTTTTTGCGTGAAGCTCAATTTTCTCGCCTGTTTTGTGATTAGTTCCAGCAACACCGATAACCCGGCCGTCTTTTTTAAGGATATTTTCGATTTGTATATTATAAAGCCAGTCTTTAACTCCTTTTGCTCTCGCACTTTCATATAGTTTTAGGGCAAGCTGTTTGCCGAAACCTTTGGGTCTGTGCCAGCGCGGTACGGAATTGCCTTCGTTAAGACTCACGCTTACCCATTCGATTCCCAGACTTTCCAGCCATTCGTAGAGATCATACAGGCTGTGATCTATATAGTAGCGGGCCCACTCTTCATCTGCTTCACCCTGTCCCCAGCGAATCCAGTCCCGGAATGCCAGATCCGGAGAATCCTCAAATCCTTTCTGCTGCTGCAGCGGTGTTCCCAACAGCAAAGCATCCGCCTCCAGACATGGCAGCCGTTCCTCCGTAGGCGGAAGCCATATCAACAACGATTACCGAGGCCCCTGCACTAGCCGCTTCATATGCCGCAGCCATTCCCGCACCCCCTGCGCCTACAATAATCACGTCTGCTGCTGCGGGTTTCTGCCTGAACCGGCAAGGCTTGTGTCCAGACAGAAAAAATGCAAAGCATTGTAAAAATTATGCTTCGTGTTTTCATACGCATCAACTTTTCTTGTGATTATAAGTTATTTACTTTATACTTTTTTTGTTCTTGCGGCAGCTATAGATATGTCCGGATGCCAGTTGCTGCCGGCTCCTTGTCCTCTCTGGGCAATGATAGCATCAATCAAGTACGGCTTCCCGTCTTTTGTTGCCTGGATTGCCCGCTTCATGGCAGGTTTTATCTGGTCAGGGGCTGAAATCCGTTCACCTTTAATGCCAAAGCTTTCAGCAATACCCACAAAATTAACCTCAGGATCGCCCAGATAACAGGCCATATCTTTTTCCTGATCTGTCGGGCCGTTTTGAAAGGTTTAACATACTGTTGCGCGGCCGTCATAGCTGCGGTTATTAAACACCACAATTATTACCGGAACATCATAACGCGAAAAACTCCATAAGGATTCAAGCTGGCAAAAAGCATTGTTCCATCACCAACAAGGCAGACGACCTGGCTGTCGGGCCGGGCAATCTTAACCCCCAGTGAAGCTCCTACGCCCCAGCCAAGGGCATATCCCGTGGTTTGCCCAATGAGAGTCTTTTTTCCCCTGCGCAAAATCCATCCAGTAGTAAGCGTCCCTGGCATCCAGTTCTGAAACAATTACAGCATCGTCTTCCAGCATCTTGTCCATCTCAAATGACAGACGTTCCCAGGAAAGCGGGGTGCTGTTCCAGGTTTTTTTAGCACGGTCTCTGCGTATTTTACGCATCTTTTCAAGCTCAGTCGTAACCTTTTCCATTCGTTCGGTTTTTAAGGCATTTATTTTTGACTTTGTCAGCATTCCCTTCGATTTGATCGAGTCAAAGCCCTGATCGTGTGTTTCATGTCTGCGGCAATAGCAACATCGGTTGGATAGATATTTGCAATATCCTGATATTCCAGGCGGGCATGGATAACCTTGCATGAGGGGGACACCGGATTTGTGATGAAACCCGGATCAGGCATAAGCGCTCCCAGATTCAAAAAAGTATCAATACTAACAGAATAGTTGTTTGGACCCATGCCGTAAAATTCCGCAAAAAGAGGATGTTTAAAAGGAAAATCACCGTAACAACTCACTCCCTGGGCAACTGGTAAGGAAATAAGTTCTGCCAGTTCAACAAGATCATCATTGGCTTTTGCGCGAGTTACCTCAGGTCCGACCTGTATCAGTGGAGTCCTTGCTTCGATAAGCATTCTGGCGGCTTTTTCAATTAACTGCGGATTTGGTTCGATCTCAAGGGGTATCTTGAATCTATTGCTGGGGTATATCGTGTCCCGTACGTTACCTTTTGCAAGGATGTCTATGGGAAATCTTATGTAAACAGGCCCACCCGGCGGCGTTGCTGCAACTTTGAGCGCCCTGCGTACCATCTCACCTATTCGTTGGGGATATTTGACATGCCAGCGCCATTTGGTAAATTGACCCAGAGGTTCAAGCCAGTCATCAACCTGCTCAAACATGTCGCGTCCCAGGAATTTGCAATGGCCGCCGTCTGTTAATACGACAATTGATGAGCGGTCTTTCCAGGCATTATAGAGGTTGTTCGAGGCATGGGGTATGCCTACACCCGGAATGAAAAGTGCAGCTGGTTTACCGCAGGCAAGTTCATAGCCCTGGGCCATGCTGGCGGCCTGGCCTTCCTGTAAAGCCAGAATCAGTTTCATGTCAGGCCGATCGATCAAGGCATCGTATAATGCATATTGACCGGTACTGTTTGAATTAAAGATATAGGTAATGCCTGCTGATTTCAGGGTCTCAAGCAGAACTTCTGCGCCGGTTCCCTTAAAGCTTTTACCTTCAAAGGGGATCTCCGTATCAGCATGGGCAACAGAGCCCAGTACCGAATCTATGCTCTTCATACTTAATCCCAACGCTGCCATACTCTGGATAAAACTGCGGCGTGAAATTTCCCGGTCAAGAAACTTTTTTAAGAGTTCTTTCATGTTTTCCTCACTTTTATGTGCTAAGAATTTTTGCAACCCGACATTTCCTTCACAAACTCTTCGCGAACTTTGTGTCAGGAGGATAAATGTATGTTTCTTGTGTCTATATTCCTTGAGTCTGCGTTACCAATTCCCAGCTTTTCAGCGGACCAGATAATGCCGGCTTTTTCTTTTGTTATAGGCGCAATACCCATTTCTTTCCTTCTGGCATTTATAATTCCAAGACCGGTTAAATCCGTTGCTGCCCGGTCCTGACTAATTATAATCTTGTGGCTTACTCCCTGTGGAGCATCGTGTGCAGTCCCGTTATAAACACCCATCAGCGCATCAGCAACAACAAGCTTGGTCTTTTTCATTAATACATCACCGGCATTTACTTCCGCGATCTGCGGGTTTGCATTGTGCGCGTGCATCTTGACAACAACGTCTCCAAGGTCAGGAGGGTAGATTCCAAGCATTGTCTGTTCAGAAAGGCTTATTGTTCCATACATATTCTTCAGCGCCAGTGTTATTCCTGCAAAATAGGAGGCTTTTAATACCGGGACATTAATCAGATAGTCTATGTGCTGGCTTAATATTCTGCTGTATGCTCTTACCAGTCCCACAGATGGGATCTGGACCGTACACTCCGGATCAATTCCTATGCTATCGTCATGATAGGTACCATAACAGCGGTATCCCTTGTCTGTTGTATTAATCTTGTATCCGGCAGCAGTGAGATACTGTTCCAGGTTGTCCCATATTAGAATATTGCGCAGGTTGATCCCGGCATCTACCATACTGTCTATAATAGCGTAGGCTACTTCAGGATGTGCAGGTATTTTCGGGTTAACAGAATTGACTTTCAGGCCAATGACTTCCTTTTCCTTTAGCTTCGGAAATATTTTAAGCCATCCTTCCTTTGAGGATTTTGTATTTGTTAATGCTTTTATTCCCTCGTCTATCATTTCACGTACGCGTACAGGGTAGATTTTATAGCTGTCAGTAATCGCTTTAAATTTTCCGAAACGGCTACAATAGATTTTGGTAGAGGAGGTTTTTTTGTGGCAGCAAAAAGCGCTGAAGGTTTGACAGTTAACGCTGCAGCAGCCATTGCAGAGTTTTTAAGAAATGACCTTCTGGATACAGGCCAATGAAAAGAATTTTTTTTGTCTTTACGCTTCATTTCAAGCCTCCTGTGATAAAGTAGTGAGAGGTTTTTGCGGCCTTAACGTGGCATTTTATTGAGCCTTAATGTCATTGTACACTTTGTGTATTATCTTCTTAAAATTCTGCTTATAAAAAGGGTTTTCATTTTCAGGGAAGGGTATTGATTCAGCTGCTTTTTCAGGAGGTATACCGGAATCAACATATTTTTTCACCTGTGCTCTGAATGCTATGAGCTTATCGATTGCTGCCTGTATATCCTTTTTCTCTGCTATATCCAAATGGCCGGATATGATTTTCTCAATATCCAGAGTCTGAATCTTTTTAAGAGACTTGATATGTTTGTCGATATTGGCATCATCCCGGTAATCAGGCAACCCTGATCCCTTGATGAAAAGATCACCGCTGAAAAGAACCTTTTCTTTCGGAAGGTACACAACGATATCTCCACCAGAGTGTCCGCCACCGAAAAACTTAAGTTCAATAATTTTATCTCCCATATGAAGAGTCATGTTCCGGTCAAAGGTTATGTCCGGGGGGGGTAAGTTTAAATTCACCCAGCTGCTTTGAGGCTCTCGTCAATTATGCCCTCGTCCTGCTCTTTTCTCCTTTTCGCAATGATTTTTCTGGTAAATTCATGAGCAATAATCGGGGTTTGAGGAAAGAACGTCTCGTTTCCACCAACATGGTCAGTGTGCCAGTGAGTATTGATAGCATATTTTATCGGTTTGTCAGTAACTGATTTAATCTCTTTTATTATCTCATTGGCAAAGAACGGAATAAGCTGTGTGTCAACAACCACGACCCCCTTCATCAGTAACAATGTAGCCGCAGTTTGAGAAACTCAGGCTGCTGATCAGGTACACACCCGGCGCCACCTCTTTACTGCGTCCCTCTCCAGCTGCCGGCAGGCACTGAAAATGAGCGAGAAACAGCACTATTAAAAATACCAGGGAATTCCTGTACCGGATCCATAATAACAATCTTTTTCCAAAGGTTTAAATTAGTTATCTCTTACCTTCCTTTTATTACGTATCAAAGTGGAATTAAGTTCCTGAACCACTGGTCAGACTTTTTAACATCTTTTTGGCCCAGTGATGATTGGGATTAAGTTCCAGGGCCTTTTTATAATTTTTTTCTGCGTCAGCTGTTTTCTTTGCCTTGTCCCAGAGAGTTCCTATGTAGTAATAGGCATCTGGAGTGTTGGGGTTTTTCTTCAAGATTTTTTCAAATTCTGCTACTGGTTGTTCAGGCGGAGGCATTGGCCATCCTCCTTCGGCAACTTCAAGCGCATTAATTATCTGAACATCCAGGCAGTCAGGGGAGAGTTCTTGAGACCTGGTATGCGCTTTTTTCCTGTCTTGTATAAGCATCATGAGTTGAGGGAAACCCGACATGAGACATTTTCCTGCGCAGGATTTTATATCTTAGGATATGAGTATCTGCACTGTCTTCTTTTATGCTCAAAGAAGTCTTGATCAGATCTAAGGCCGTGTCGATATGATTCTCGCCTTCTCCAGTCTGGTCAAATTTCTCACTGCTCTTGATATCCAGACAGTCAGCAATGGCAAAGTGGGCTCTTGCACTGTAATAGAGTGCCAAATGGTCCTTAGGATTCTTTTTTGCCATATCGTCCAGTGTGTTGATAGTTTTTTCCAAAAGCTGGACATCCAATTTTTGCCAAGCTTCTTCAACATTTGCCGCATTGCTTTTGAGTACGTCTTCAGCATAAACCGTAGTAATGAAAGTGAAAATTACCATTATGGCCGTAATGCAACGTAATACTGTTTTTTTCATGTCTCCTCCCTTTTTGTTTTATTTTATTATTACAATTAAGCCGGCACTGAATTATCTTTTACCAGGCCTTTTCATTAATCATCAATATTTTTCAGTAAACGTGAATGATAAAGAAAATAATATTGACTTATATCTAATAATTAGCACATGCATCTTTGTCAAGAAATAATTATAA
>PVMK01127093.1_pt1 | contig 10077 bp, 11 predicted proteins | sample 1853481 | NCBI WGS metagenome assembly PVMK01 (sample SAMN08533507, study PRJNA380276) | Marine sediment metagenome, whole genome shotgun sequencing project.
TTCTAAATTAAAGTGATCAACAAAGACCCCCCACCGTGTTTCGCCGTCAGCGGTAGAGCTATGGAAGGTATGGTGGTCGTAGGGCACATTTTTATAATGTAGGTCCATCACCAATCTGATGGACCCACATTATAAAAATGTGCCCTACGACCACCATACCTTCCATAGCTCTACCGCTGACGGCGAAACAAGGTGGGGGGAATTTGTTGATCACTTTAATGTAGAAAATATAACAGATAGCGGCACTCATGTTCCTGCTCCATACGCACAAAAATCAATTTATTTTCTGCCAGATTGCACCCCCCAGGAACCAACGGGTGTAACCGGGGGAAGAAACTTTGGAGTGCTGGCCACAATACCGGTCTTAGTTGACTAACCCTTTTAGACATCAATTTTTTGTTAAAGGATGATCGATGCCCATTGAAAATACTTACTCAGTCAAATTAAATTTAAATGATTCAAATTTAAACAAAAAAATCTATAAGATAATTCAGTCCATTCCCGGCTTCGAGATCTTGAATAGCAGCGACTCGCAAAGACCCCAACTGCTTATCTGCGGAGTAGGGAAAAATCCTCAAAGAAGTTTGGAATTGATTCAATCATTCTTTGAGGACGGGGATGTGGGCGAAGTCCTTATTACCTCGGAGTCTACCTCTCCAGACATGCTAATGCAGGCCATGAAAATGGGTATAAAAGAATTCTTTTCCCAACCCATTGATGAAAATGAAGTTCGGCAGGCTCTGAATAGATTTAAAGAAAGGCAGTCGGGAATTGTCAAGCGCACCCCCTCGTAAAAGCGGAAAAATCATCAGTATCTTTGGAAGCAAAGGTGGAGTGGGCACCACCACCGTTGCAGTGAACCTGGCCATCTCGATGGCACAAAATGATGCCGACTGCTCCGTGACCTTGCTGGACATGAACACGTTGTTCGGCGAAATTCCTTTGTTTCTGGAGATGTCACCCAAGTTCCACTGGGGGGAAATTACCAAAAACATCGAGAGGCTGGACAACACCTTTCTGTCAAACATTCTCACTGATCACCCGAGCGGAATAAAGGTTTTGCCTTCGCCGGCTTATCTGAACGGTCATATGCGGCCGACACCGGAGATCATGAATCGGCTTTTAAGCCTCATGAAGCAGATGTTTGATTATGTTATCGTGGACTGCGGTCAATCAACCGATGATACCTCCTTAAAAGTACTTGAAATATCGGACATGCTGCTTCTGATTACGATTCTCAGCCTGCCATGCCTGGCCAACACGAACAAACTCCTGAAATCTTTCACGGATCTTGGGTATGTGCGGTCGGAAAACATCAAGGTCGTGCTGAACCGCAGAATGAAAAAAGGTGAGATCTCGCTCGATGATGCGGAAACCGGCATTGGTAAAGAACTTTACTGGACGATTCCTAACGATTTCGGGACTACAATGGAAGCTATAAACAACGGAAAGCCCCTTTTGGACATTGCGCCCAAAGCTCGGGTCACTAAAAATATATTTGATCTCGCCAATTCTCTTTCGACCCCGAAGGAAGAAAAATCGAAGAAAAAATGGTCGCTTTTTAAGAGATAAGCGAGATCGATTAATTTTGCTCATGCCACCGGCAACGAGCATCTGACAACTGACGAATTTTAAAGGAGTTTTATTGTGCTGGACAAAAATATGAATCTGGACAATTCCGCAAACCAGGCTAATGTTCGCTACATGCCCGACGAATATTTTGAACTCAAATCCAGGATCCACGACCGGTTGCTGGATTTGATTGATCTCTCGGTAATTGACAAATTGGACCGCGATTCCCTGAGTATCCAGATACGCAAAGTTGTGGAGAAAATACTACGGGAGGAATCCTTCAGCCTGCCCCTCAACATGACAGAGAGGGAAAAAATATTTACCGAAATCCTTGATGAAGTATTGGGATACGGCCCCCTGGAGCCGCTGCTGAAAGATGCGACGATCTCCGATATTCTGGTAAACACCTATAAAAACATTTACATCGAACGCTTCGGCAAACTGGAGCCCACCGACGCCCGGTTCAAGGATGACGCCCATCTCATGCGGATTATTGACAAGATTGTCTCATCAGTTGGGCGGCGCATCGATGAGTCCACGCCCATGGTGGATGCCCGGCTGCCGGACGGCTCGCGCGTTAACGTCATCATTCCTCCGCTGGCTCTGGACGGGCCGATTCTCTCCATCCGGCGCTTTGCCGTCAATCCGCTGGAACTCGATGATTTAATCGAATATCGAACCCTCACCTCCGAAATTGCCGAAATATTAAAAGGCATCATCAAAGCCAGACTGAATGTCATCATATCCGGGGGGACCGGCAGTGGAAAAACAACACTGCTGAACGTCCTGTCCCGCTTTATTCCCGGGGACGAACGCATCGTCACCATTGAAGATGCAGCCGAGGTGCAGCTCAAGCAGGATCACGTTGTCTCCCTGGAAACCCGGCCGCCCAACATTGAAGGCAAAGGAGAGGTGGTTCAGCGCGATCTTTTACGCAACAGCCTGCGCATGCGTCCCGACCGGATTATTGTAGGCGAGGTCCGAGGCGAGGAAGCATTGGACATGCTGCAGGCCATGAACACCGGGCATGACGGGTCGCTGACCACCATCCACGCCAACAGCCCCAGGGATTCGCTGATGCGGCTCGAAACCATGGTGGCCATGGCCAGAATGGAAATCCCGGGTGAGTTTCTGAGACGCTACATTGCATCGGCGATAGATGTCATCATTCAGGTTTCGCGCATGGTGGACGGAAAGCGCAAGCTTGTCAGCGTGCAGGAAGTAACGGGGATGGAGGGTAACATAATAACCTTACAGGAGATCTTTGCCTTTAAACAAACACGCCTTGATGCTGAGGGCGATGTCAGGGGCTTCTTCAAATTTCAGGGTGTGAGACCAAAATTTGTCGAAAAATTCAAAATCGCCGGAATCAAAATACCCCGGGAAATATTTGATCCGGAAAAGGTTTTTGAAATCTAATTAAGGATTAAAAGATGGAACTTTTTTTAATTGGAATTGGTATTTTTGTTTTCGCCGTTGTCATCATCGAGCTGGTTACTTTTGCGATTCGAAACAGCAGTTCAGCCAAAAGTGCCAAAATCCGCAAAAAGCTCCGGAAATATTCTTATGATGACGGAGGAGAGGAAGGAGCAGACATACTAAAGAAAAGAATTTACAGTGAGATCCCTTTCTTAAACAGTCTGCTTCAAAACACCTCTGGGGTGGCTAAATTGGACCAACTGGTAATGCAGGCAAATGTCAAGTACCCCATGGGCTTTTATGTTCTGCTGGCCCTGTTTTTAGCGGCTATCGGTTATATAGGCGGCAAGTTTTTTTTAAGAGACCTATACCAGTCTTTATTGTTAATGGTTATATGCGGGTTTCTCCCTTTTGCATACCTCAAGTACTTAAAGCGGAAACGGGTAGAAAAATTTCAAAGACAACTGCCCGACGGCATGGATTTGATTGCCCGCGCCCTTAAAGCCGGCCATGCTTTTACCGGTGGCATGAACCTGGCGGCGAATGAATTCGACGACCCCCTGGGACCCGAATTTGCCGAAACCCTTGATGAGATCAACTACGGTGTCAGTGTTGGGGACGCCCTTAAAAATCTGGCTGCCCGGGTTGACTGCGGGGAAATCCGGTATTTCGTAGTGGGCGTGATCCTGCAGCGGGAGACCGGCGGCAACCTGGCCGAGTTGATGGAAACCCTGGCAACCCTCATCCGCGAAAGATTTAAGTTTGACGGTAAAGTCAAGACATTGGCCGCGGAAGGAAAACTCTCGGCCATTATTCTTATCCTGCTGCCAATTGGCATTTTTGGATATCTGTGGTTGACAAACCCGAATTTTTTAGCTCCCCTGTTCACGGAACCGGCCGGCAAGTTTATGATTCTCGGTGCCATTGTAATGATGATTATGGGAGCCTTCGTCATGAAAAAAATGGTGGATATTAAAGTTTGATACCTTAATTGAGCGATGCTCAATTAAGTGGTACTGGGTACTTGGTATTGGGTACTGGGTATTAGGTATTGGGTACTTGGTATTAGGTATTGGGTATTGGGTACTTGGCATTAGGTATTGGGTACTTGGTATTGGGTATTGGGTATTGGGTATTGGGTATTGGTACCTATTTATTGAAATTACATCATGTTTGCACATTTTTTATTTCATTGTTGAGAGCGTTATAAAAAGAGGTGGAAAATGACGGTTATTATGTCTCAGCCAACGATATTTATTTATGGGGCAGCTTTTCTGGCCCTGTTCCTCTTTTGCCTGGGCGTATCCCAGTTCATCCGGCAAAGGGACGCCCGGCGAGGGATTATTGAAAAAATAAGAGGCGGCGAGGATCCCGGCACGGCAAATGAAGAAGAGCCGATTGAGATATCCGCTGGAACCAAGTCAGGGTCAATAATAGTCAAGGCGTTTGGCAAACTGGGCAAGTTCGCCTCACCGGTCAAGCCACAGGATTATTCCTCCGTGCGGCTTAAGTTTCTCAGGGCAGGTATTCAGTACGAAAATGCCACCGCATCTTTCTGGGGGGCCAAAATCCTCCTCATGGTATGTCTGCCGCTAATTTTCTTAATTTTGCGATTCCAGGTATTCCAAATTATGACTTACCAGATGACGATCCTATCCGGTGTTCTCTGTACTCTGTTCGGATTTTACCTGCCGGATATCTGGCTGCGGCAAAAAACGGATAAACGCAAGGAAAAAGTCCTTAATGCTTTGCCGGATGCCCTGGATCTGCTGGTGATCTGTGTGGAAGCGGGGATGGGATTGGACAGTTCCATTTACCGTGTTGCCCAGGAGACGAAGCTGAATCACCCGGAATTGAGTGATGAATTTCAGCTGATTAACCTCGAACTGAGAGCGGGAAAACCGCGCAAAGATGCGTTAAAAAATCTGGCATTGCGCACCAATCTGGAAGAAATAAACAGCCTGGTGACCCTGCTGATCCAGACCGACCAGTTCGGGACCAGCCTGGCGGATGCCCTCCGGGTTTATGCGGATTCTTTCCGGACCCAGCGCTATCAAAGGGCGGAAGAAAAGGCCGCCAAACTGCCCGTAAAGCTGTTATTTCCCCTGGTAGTTTTTATTTTCCCGGCCCTATTCGTGGTGCTGCTGGGACCGGCTGCCATCAGCATATACAATGCCCTTCTCAAACCGTAAAACGTTGAAGAATTACTGAATTCATAGTTGAGGTGTGCATAATGATAAACGAAAATAAAGATCACGGCCGTACTAGTCTGTTGATCGCCGTTTTGGGCACAATCTTCTTTTTTCTTCTCGGCTGCGCCGGCGGCAAAGGCTTTCGCATGGAAATCGAGACCGGTAATGATTCCAACCAGAGGATTCAGGATCTGGCTGAGAATCAAACCAAAGGCGAAATTCCCGCCAAAGATCTGCCCGAAATGACCGCTGATGAGTATGAACTCCTGGGGGATGCCTTGTTAAGTAAAAAAAATCTATATCTGGCATATGTCCAGTATGATAAATCCCTTGAGATGAACCCGGGAAATCTGCGAGTTGAATATAAAAAGGGCCTCGCGCTGCTTTTCGGCCAAAAAAATGATGATGCGATTAAACAATTTCAGATTGTGATCGATAAAACTCCGAACTATGCTCCGGCTTATGAAGGTATCGGCCGGGCTTATTTTCAGAAAGCCGAATATAGTGAATCTGAAAAAAATTTTCTGCGGGCAGTGATTCTGGACCCAAGGCTCTGGAAAAGCTATAATTATTTAGGGTACATCCGTGATTATAGGAAAGATTTCAAATCTGCAATCCATGAGTATAAATCGGCCTTGCAGATTAAACCGGAAAAAGGGTTTATCCACAACAATCTGGGAGTTTCCTATTCCCGGGCCGGAAATTGTAAAAAAGCGGTTGCGGCATTTAATAAAGCGATAGAACTGAATTACAGAGAAGGCAAAGTCTACAACAATATGGCCCTGGCGTTGGCCAACCTCGATCGCTATGAGGAGGCGCTGGATGCCTTTGCAAAGGCCGGCGGCAAAGCTCAGGCGTATAACAATCTGGGGTGTATCTATCTGGGCAGAGGCATGTTTGAAGAAGCCGTTATCAGTTTTGAAAAAGCGATTGAACTCGAGCCTGGCTATTACGCCAAGGCCGGCGACAATTTAAAAAAAGCGAAAGCACTAAATAGCAGAATTAAATGATTGAATGGAACCACTCAATGATAGTGATCCGTTGTCGGTTGTCAGTTGCTGATTTTTTTCGAAATAACAGGTGAAAATTATGAAACGTAATGCTAAAAGGATCGCGTGGATTGCGAGGGTCGCGATTACAGTTTTAATACTCACTTTAACATCAAGCTGTTACTTGAAAAACGATAATGATCCCATGTTTCAATATTATGATCAGGGGAAAAACAGCAGCAGCCTTACGGACAAGGACCTGAGCAAATTTGCCTCCTCTGTGAGAAAGGTCGACGGACAGGCGCAATCCCATTACAAAATGGCGCTGCACTTCCAGAGGAACAGACGCCACAAACTCGCCATTGAAGAACTCAAAAACGCCCTTCAGCAGGACCCATTTATGGCCAAAGCATACAACGCCATGGGCGTCTCCTATGACAAGCTCAGGGAAACCAGCCGGGCCATTCACTGCTACCAGCTCGCACTGAAACTAGATTCCAACCTCGATTATGTGCACAATAATCTAGGTTATTCCTATCTGCACATTAACAATCTGGATGCCGCCATAGAGTCATTTCAAAAAGCGATTCAACTCAATGACGAAAACAAACGATACCGCAACAATCTGGCCTTGGCCCATGTCATAAACGACCGTTACGATCTGGCAATCGACCAACTGAAAAATCTTGAAGGCGGGCCGCACGCAGGAGAAACGGTGGCCAAATTGGCTCACCATTTGGGCAAAAAAGATTTTGAAAAACAAATATCCAGTGCGTTGCAAAGAATGGGATCAGAAAAGCCCCTGGTTGCGAAGGCAAAACCGGTTCCAAGCAAACCAGCCGTTATTAGGAAAAAGATTGGTGAGCAAGAAGCTGAGTCCGGCAGCATAAAACCTGTTGTTGTCAGACGGAAAATCGAATGTCCAGCTCCGGGATTAGAGGCTAATAATAAAGGCCTTACGGCAGGAAAAAGCAGCCGCAAAAAAATCCAAACAGGATCCACACCGGTATTAGCGGCTCAGAATCCACAGCATAACACGACAGCAATTGAAATTTTTCCAAAGCCAGTGGGTAGCCATTCTGAATCAAAAAAAGTCCGAATCGCTGATATTACTGAAGCCGGAGACGAATCTGAAATGGTTGCAGCTGATGATCCGGGTATAAAGGATTTAATTGTCTCGCCTGCCGATGAAAGTAAAAACACTTATGCTCACAGACATATACGCGTTATGTGGGAAGACTCTGTGGATACGCCACAAGTCCAGACGGATGCTGCTCCAGGAAATTCAGTAGGTGACATCCAACACCTCAAGGACCGTGTAGTTACCAGCAAACAAACCATTCGGAATGAGGACAGCCTTCAGAAACCGGACAAAGAATTTGATAATTATTTTAATGAACCGCTGCATCTGTCAGCTTTTGAAATGGTTTACGAACCGCCAACAGAAAAACCTCAGTCCGTTTCACGCGGTCTGCAAGATAGCGATGCAACAACGTCAATTAAGACTATCAAAAAGGAAACCGCCCACCGTCCGCAGCCCGGAATAAAACCCAAAGTTATCGATGTTGCCGATGTTTTTAAACCAGCCGGAAAAGAACCTGAAAACACGATGCCAGTGAAATCGGCCGGAAAGTTGGAGATTGTCGGTCTGAGCGATCGGGGAAGCACGACCCGGAAAATATCTCCGGTTTATGGGGCGTCCGCATTGCCTTCGGAAAAAACTGAAGGCAAAGACCTTTCCATAATTGTAGTCTCACCATCCCGTAAGGATAAAAAAATTAATCGGGCCGCCGCCTCGACAGAGGAGATAAAAACGGAGCAACGGGGCCGGGACATTGTTGAACTTGAAATTGCCAACGGTAACGGTGTGAATGGAATGGCCGAAGACTCCAATATTTTCTGAAAGAAAGGGGATTTAAAGTCGTCAAAATAACAAATGCGAACACCTTTGAACACATTACCACCAAGATATTTTATAATAACGGTCATCGCAAGGATGTTGACCACCTCATTCAAGAAATCGCTTTCTGTCCGGATGAACGTAGCATCATCGAATTGAAAAATTTTGGTCGCCGAATCAAAATAATAATCGGAAAAGACATAATGAAACAAAATAAGGTATTGGCCACGGCCAAATTCACCAGAAAGAAGCCATGACTCCCGATTGAAAGTTCGGAAAAGGGGAAATATAAAAAGTGAGGAATCTAATTTTTATTCCTCACCTAATGTTTCAATGTGGGGTTTTAAATACTCTTTTTTTTCTTCTGAAACAGGCGTTCTGTCCGATTCAATATCAGAAACTACCCATACCTTAACCTTCCTGGAAACAGAAGCACTCTCGTATTTTTTAATTGTATTTTTGTAACGTAATTCAGAATTTCTCCAATTTAGCGGATTATTTCTCCATTTTCTTTTGTCCCAACGGTTTTTCCAACTGTTCGAATCTAAAGTTTTTTTAATACCAGGACGATTTCTCCAGTTCATTGAACTATTTTGCCACCTGTTTTTGTTCCAGCGCAATTTGGATTCCCATTGCTTAGCGCTTAAGGGCGAGCTTCTCCATGCATTTGAAGTCTTCCCGGTGTAAGGCAATGTTCTCCAATAATTTGAAGTCGTTGAGGTGAGTGGACTTTTTCTCCAATCTTGAGCATATACTGATGTAAATGTTAAAATTGTTATAAATAAACCAAGAAATGTTAATCTAAATCTCATATCCAATACCTCCGATAAATCCCAATATACTTAATATCTCTGAAATTTCAACATATTTTTTTATGGTTCCGGTTCTTTCAAGCTTTTGTGTCCGATTTGTGGCCGCATCCGATTCTTTTGTTGATCAATACCCTGCAATGTCAAGTATATCTGGTTGCGCTCATTTCGAATCCATTCTTCACCCTACACAGGCCGGCAGCTATGTCGCAAATCCGCAACCAAACCATTCGGGGATTAACCGTCGGTGAGACGTTCACGGTATCACGGAAGTTCACCGAACAGGACATGATCACCTTCGCCGATATCACCCGGGATTACAACCCCATCCATTTTGACGAACGCTTTGCGGAGGCAAAAAATTTAAAGGGCCGGATTTGCCATGGTCTGCTGGTGGCAAGTCTGCTTACCGAAATCGGGGGACAAATCGGGTGGTTGGCCTCGGAGATGAACTTTCGTTTTAAAAAGCCGGTTTATTTTGGAGATACGATTGAATGTTTGCTGACCATCACAAAAATCGACGGACAAAATCGGGCCAGAGCCGGGGTGATTTATCGCAACCAGGACGGAACCATTGTACTGGAAGCCGAATTGGCGGGTATTCTTCCAAGTGACCGGGAACGGAAGGTCCTCGATGCCTGAATCCCCAAACCCGGTCAAACATAGCCGGTCTCCGCGTAGCGGAGATCCCGCTTTATCGGGGAATTGACTATTGATTATAGACCTCGTTGAATAGTTTACCTGAAATAAGTGCTTTACTTCGGATCAATCTTGGCATCGGATTGGGCCGAAGTACTTGCACCAGCGCCGGTCCCGGGGGGTGAGACAGTGGATCTGAGCATACTTGAACGGCCTTCAAAAAGCGCACCCTCTCTGATATCAATGGATTTCGCTTTGCAGTCTCCCAGCAATTGACCGGAAGATTGGATCTCGAGCTGGTTGCGGGCCAGAACATTACCGGTGATCTTCCCCTGGATAACAATGTTGTCGGCCTCAACGTCGGCTTCCACGACACCACTTTGACCTACAAAAATATCACCGACGACCTTGATGGTGCCTTTAAAATGACCTTCCACACGCAGATCTTCGTCTCCCTGAATATCACCTTCTATTTTTACTTTTCTGCTCAACACTGAAGTTGTGCCGGTCGTTTTTACTATTTCCATCTACCCATCTCCTTCATACTTTCATTTTTT
>PVMK01188315.1_pt1 | contig 10077 bp, 7 predicted proteins | sample 1853481 | NCBI WGS metagenome assembly PVMK01 (sample SAMN08533507, study PRJNA380276) | Marine sediment metagenome, whole genome shotgun sequencing project.
GGAAGGTTCCCACGCCCGTCGAGTCGAACTGCCAGTAGGCGATGTGGCGGCTGTCGGGGCTCCAGCGGAAACCGTCGCGGAGGCCGAACTCCTCCTCGTAGACCCAGTCGGACGTGCCGTTGATGATGTGCTCACCGTCATCGGCGGTCAACCGGGTCACCTCGAGGCTCTCCACGTCCTGTACGTAGAGATCCTTGTCGTCGAAATTCACCCACGCCACCGCGTTGCCGTCAGGCGACAGCTTGGCGAACATCATGGTCGACTCTGCGGCGGCGCCGCCCAGTTTCTGCAACCCACCGCTGTCGAGGTGGAGCAGCCAATAGTCGCCGCGGGTGTTTCGTCGCCACACCCGTTTGGTGTTGGTGAAGACCAGCAACTGTGTGCCATCCTCCGACCACCGGTAGTCGTTGATCTGGAGCGGATCAGCGCCTTCGTTCGGAACCAGAGCCGCGGCGGCGACCAGCACGGAGCGTTCCCCCGTTGACGGAACATAGCGGATGATGTCCCGGGCATCTTCGAAGTCGGGCGATGCCTCCAGGGTGGTGTATCCGGATCCGTCGGCCAGCCACCGCGTCGGACCGTACCGTTTGACCGAGAACTCCTTGTTTTCGAATATCCGTTCCAGGGTCAGACGCGATGGGTCCGCCTGCTGGTCGGCCGCGCCCGTGAACGACGCCGTCAGCAGGAGACACAGGGCCAGCCCAGCGACACGTCCACGGGTGATCAAACGAAAGGATCTCTGTTGCATTGGTCCTCCAATACAGAATCTCATTGGCCGCAGTGGGTGCGGCAGCAGCGATCATCGCACGTCCCCGGGTGGTACAGTTGATTCTCATGAGAGCGCGCGAAAACGCCGCGTGCAGTTAGGCGCAATTCATGCAGAACATCGTGCTCTTGTTGGCTTTCTGCTACCTGGTGCTGGCGCCGATAGCGCTGATCGTTGCGTTTGTGGCCCTTGTGAAGGGGCGCAATTTCGGGTCGCGCGTTCAGGCTCTCGAAGCCGACAATCTGCGGCTGGAAACGCAGTTGCAGGAGCTGTTGCAGGAGCTGATGAATTCAGAGGCTGCGCCTGACACCGAAGTTGAGCCACCGCAGATCGAAGAAGAAGAGATCGAACTCGAGCCGGAGGCAGTACCCGAGTCGGCGATGCCGATGCAGGTGCCACGACCTCCATCGGCGTCCGCGCCGCCCCCCGTGAATGTCGTGGAATCGGTGGCCGAAGAACCCGGCTCGGCGACGCCAACCGACGAAGACCCGATCGCCGAGGATCTTCCTCCAACGCCGCCATTACCGCCCATACCGCCGGTGCCGCCCCTTCCGGTCGCCGAGGTCCCGCCGCAGCAGGATATCGAGTCTGCTGTTTCCGAAGAATTCTCCGAAGGCGAGCCGGAGCTCGTACCGCCCTCCGTCCCTCCGAAATCAGGCAAGACTCGGCCCAGATTCGACTGGGAAAGCCTGGTCGGCGTCAAGTTATTCTCGTGGATCGCCGGTATCGCGTTGGTGATCGCTGCGGTTTCTTTTCTGCGCTACTCCATTGACCACGGTTGGCTGGGCCCACCAATTCGAATGGCCATCGGCTTGCTGACGGGCGTCGCGCTGTTGATCGTGGGTGAGCTGCGGGTGGCGCGAAAGTACCCCATCACCGCCAACGCCATCGAGGGCGCCGGCATCGCAGTGCTGTTTGCGACCTTTTTTTCAGCCCACGTCCAGTGGCATCTGATGCCGGTGGTGCCGACCTTTGTAGCAATGACCCTGGTGACTGTGGTGGCGGTCGTACTGGCGATTCGTAGGGATTCGTTGTTCATCGCGTTGCTCGGACTGGTGGGTGGTTTTGCCACACCCTTCATGCTCTCCTCGGCCCTCGACAGACCGTTGTCGCTGTTCGGGTACCTCGTCATCCTCAACGCCGGCCTTGCCTGGGTTGCCTACCGCCGCGGTTGGCCGCTGCTGACGGCCCTGAGCTTGGTGTTCACCACCATTCACCAATGGGTGTGGGTCATGCGGTTCCTTGACGCCTCGAACGTCGGAGTCGCTCTCGGGGTGTTCCTGATCTTTCCGCTGCTCGCCTTTGCCGGGCTCCTTCTCGCGCACGCGCACGGCACGCCGCGTGAAAGGCAGTTCGAGCAAATTGCCGTTGTCGCAGCAGTGCTTCCCTTGCTCTTTGCCGCCTACCTGGCTGTAGTTCCTGAATTTGGCGCACAGTACGGACTGCTGTTTATCTTTCTGTTTCTTGTTGTCTCCGGGTTGGCAGCCGTCGCGATCTGGCGAGGGCCGCAGGTCGTGCTCCCAATAGGCGCCATCTCGACGTTAGTTGTTTTTGCCGTGTGGTTGGCAAATTCCTACGACGGTGCGTGGCCCGGTGTCCTGGCTTTTGTGTTCCTCTTCATTCTGTTCTTCCTGCTCGTGCCGGTGATTGCAGCTCGTCTCGGCAGGCCGCTCGAGGAAACGGCGGAGCGCTCGATTTTGGCCGCGCCGATGCTGCTCTTTGTTTTTCCGGCACTGATTGCGATCGAGCCGAGATGCAGCGCACCACTGCCTGTCTTCGGGGCGCTCTTCGTGCTGATGTCCGTCATAGCCGCTTTTGCGATCGCCCGGCGCCAGGGAGCGCTGTACCTCGTGGCGGCGTTTTTTGCGGTTGTTGCCGAGGCCGCCTGGTCCATTCGTTACCTCAACGAAGGGACCTTGTTGGCTGCCCTTGTCATTTACGGTGTCTTTGCGCTCTTTTACCTTGGTGTTCCGATGCTCGCCCGCCGGCTCGGGCGCCCCCTCGAACCAGTCGGCGGCGCTGCGGCGTTGTTGCTCGTCAGTTTGGCGCTGCTGTTTTTCCTCGCCTTCGGGTCGGCGGCACAGGCGGCCCTCTGGGGCCTCGCCCTGCTGCTGGTGGTGCTGAACGCTGGGCTTTTCCTGGAAGGAGCGGCGGGTCGATTTCCGGTGCTGTCGATTGTCGGAACCATGATGTCCTGGCTCGTCCTGGCGGCATGGTGGGTCACGGCGGATGTGACGGTCGGATTGGTGTCGGCGCTGGTTGTCGTCGCGGGCTTTGCGCTGCTCTCGTTGGCGGGCGCAACGCTTCTGGGCAGCAGAGAGGCATCGGAAGATCAGCCAGGGGCGAGCGTTGTCGGCAGCGGGGCCTATCTGCTGCTGGTGGGTCACGCCTTCTTGCTCTTCGTCGCAGCGAGGCCGGAGCTGGCCGTGCCGCCGTGGCCGCTTCTTGGCGTTGTCCTCGTGCTGGACGTGGCGGCCGGGGTAGCATCTCTCGCGACTCGGAAGGGCGGGCTCTTTGTATCCGCTCTGGTTGCCTCCATGATGGTGTTGCTGACCTTTGAAAGCACGGTTCAACAGGCGCCCTGGCCATCGGTGGCGGTGATCAGCGCGATGATTCTGGCGGCTCTCGGTGTTGTCTGGTGGCCGCTGGCTCGCCGCCGTCTCGGCCCCGCGAACCCGGAATTGGATGTCTTTGCCGGAGGGGCCGCCGTAAGCCTTCTCCTGGCGCAAGGTATCGCCATCGCCGCGGCGCAGTTGCCGGGTGCGCCGGCATTCGGCTTGATAGTGTGTTCTCATCTCGCCCTGGTGGTGACGCTGCTTGTGGTGGCCACCTTGCAGCGGTGGTTTTTCTTGGCGGCCGTCGCCGTGCTCCCAACCTTTGCTGCCGTCTACTTCGAGCTTGTGAGCGGTGCTACCTGGCGGGAGGTGTTGCTCTTCGATGCCCTGGCCTGGGCGCCGTTCGTCCTGCTTCCACTGATCCTCGGGCGACGGGTGCTCGGTGACCGCTGGCCGTGGGTTGCGCCGGTCCTGGCCAGTGTTCCCTTTTTCTTCATCGCCCGTCAGGCGATGATCGATGGTGGTCTGAGCTACATCATCGGGGTATTGCCGGTCGCCCAAGCCATGGTGCTCGCGGTGGTGCTCTATCGGCTGGTGCGGTTGGAGCCGGAGACAGACCGTGACCTCGGACGGGTGGCCCTGGTGGCCGCGGCGGTGCTCGGATTCGTGACGGTTGCAATTCCCCTGCAACTGGAAAAGCAGTGGATCACGATTGGCTGGGCGCTCGAAGGCTGCGCGTTGGCATGGCTCTATTTGCGAATACGGCACCGCGGGCTGCTCACTGGTTCATTGACTCTGCTGACGGTGGTCTTTGTGAGGCTCGCGTTGAATCCCGCGGTGTTCGTCTACTACGCGCGGTCCGATGTCCCCATCTTCAACTGGTATCTCTACACCTATTTGACAGCGGCCGCGGCGACCATTGCAACCGCCTACTTGTTGCGCGGAGTGAAAACGCTCGCCGGTGTCCCGCAGCTCCGGCCGACGCGCATCCTGTCCGCATTCGGCACTGTTCTGCTGTTTCTGCTTCTGAACATCGAGATCGCCGACTTCTTTGCCACTGGACCGACCTTGACCTTCGCCTTCTCCGGCACATCACTGGCCCAGGACCTCAGCTACACCCTGGGCTGGGCGGTCTTTGCCATCGGTCTGTTGGCGGCGGGAGTTGCTCTTGGCAACCGTGCGGTGCGGATCTCATCGATTGTTCTACTGGCGATTACCGTGTTGAAGGCATTCCTGCATGACCTGCCGAGTCTCGGGGGCCTCTACCGGGTGGCCTCTTTTGCCCTGCTGGCGCTTTCCCTGGCCGTGGTGGCGGTGGCGCTGCAGAAGTTCGTACTGCAACGATCTGAGGATGGAGACGAATGAGACATTCAATTCTGATCGTTGGGTTGGCCTGTCTTCTGCTGGTGCCGGCTGTCGGTTTATGTGGCGAGACGGAGGCGTCGATCGAGCGGGGTGTCGAGCCGGGTGGGCCCGGGGGCAACAAGCTCGAGGTTGATGTCGAGTTGCTCGCCGGCGCCGCGGACGGATTCCGAGATCTTCGATTGCTCTCGGTGAGTGGTGAGGAAATTCCGTACCTGCTGCTCGATCAACCACAGACGGAGCGGAAATGGATGGAGGGCGAGATTCTGCCGTTGCGTCGAACCCGCAACAGCAGCGGTTTCGAGGTGGATCTTGGCGAGGCCGTGATGGTTGACCGGATCAGGAGCGAGGGATTGCCTGTGCCCTTCCTCAAGCGCGTCCGGCTCGAAGCGGGTGGAGATCGTGCCCGTTGGATACTGCTGCACGAGCAGGCGACGCTCTTTGACCTGCCGGACGAGGGCTTGAGAGTACTCGAGCTTGGTTTCCAGCCGGGCGAGTATCGCTACCTGCGGGTGGTTTGGAGCGATCGTTCGAGCGGTCGTCTGCCGTTGCCGCGGCGGGTCGGCGCACGTTTGCTTCAAGGCAGTCCACCACCGCCGCCGCTCGAGACACAGTTGGACTTCGAAAAACGGGCCAGCGAGCCCGGCCACAGCCGGTATCGCATCTTTCTCCCCGCGGCCGGCCTGCCGATCACGGGGCTCGAGCTCGAGGTTGGGACGTCGTATGTGCTGCGTCGGGCACGGGTCACCGAGGCGCGGTTGTTCGGAAGCGAGATTCGACCGGTTGATCTTGGCCAAACGATGCTCCGGCGTGTCGTTCACGAGGACCTCGTGGCTTCCCAGATGGAGATACCGGTCTCGAGGCCGATGGAGGCAGAGGTGGAGATCGAAATCGACGACGGCGACAACCCGCCACTCGAGTTGAAGGCAGTTACCGCACAATTCGCGCCACAGCCGTGGATCTACTTTGAAAGCCCTGATGGCGAATCGCTCACTGCACGGTATGGCGCCCCAGGCCTTCGTGCGCCGTCGTACGATCTCGTGGCGCTGCGAGATGCGCTCGGCTCCGAGGGCCTCGCGCGGGGGGTAAGAGACGCGCGCTTCGGAGAAACGCGAAAGATGATCGTAACGACTCCCGACGAACCGGCCATCGCGGATGTCGTCGGCGGTGGAGCGACAATCGAATTGGGGGGATTTCAGATCCGAAGAGCGGTGGACGATGGCCCGTTGGGATTGAACGCCGTGAAGCTCGATCCGGCCGTGCTGGCGGGGAGCCGCACCCTCTCTGATCTGCGCATCGTCGATGGTCGCTCGGTCCAGGTGCCGTATATCCAGGAACGCCTGGGGGAGCCAACGATCCTCGATCTTGCCGAACCAGCACCGATGCCGGAGCAGGCCGGCGAACGCCAGTCGGCCTACGGTCTGACGTTGCCCTACGGTAGCTTGCCGGCGGCAGATTTGACGATCGCGACAACGGCTCGGGTCTTTGAGCGCCGTGTTCGCCTGGTTCGGCTGGATACCCGTAACCCCCGCGACCCGCCGGTCCTGGTGACTCTCGACGAGCAGGTCTGGCGAAACGGCGACGCCGGACGAGATGCGCCTCCTCTGACGCTGAGGGTTCCGGCTCATGCGGGGACCGAGTTACTTTTGATCGTCGACGAAGGCGACAACAGTCCGCTGCAGCTCGATCATCCGAGGCTCTATCTGCCCTCGTATCGATTGCGCTTCGTGCGCCGCAGCGAGGAGCCACTGTGGTTGATGTACGGCCACGACCGGCTCGCCGCACCTCGCTACGATCTGGCGTTGTTGGCGCCGCGGGTGCTCGGAGCGCGGGTACCCGAGGTTGCTCTCTCAGACATCGAGGAAGAGTTGCCCGCCCCCGCCGGGGATCGCGTCGCGACTCTCGTGTTTTGGGGCGCGCTGGTTCTGGTGCTCCTCGTGCTGTTGTGGCTGGTCGCACGGCTGCTGAGGCGCGGTCCAGACGACGAGTAGGGTACGTCGGCAGAGGGTGTCGATGATCACGATGTCAGATCATGAGTGAACACGAGGATCCATTGTGAAGTTTTGATCAGCGGTTCCAGTACGCGGGCTATTGTCGAGTGAGGAGAAAAGGCGCCCCGAGAAGGACAAGCCCGACGAGGATCAACGCCACGACGCTGTTGAACAGATACGGGTAGATGAACAAGCAGACTCCGGCGACGAGAAAAACTCCGTTCTGCTGTCGTTTGCCGTAGACAAAGTAGGCCATACCACCGACGCTCGCGAGAATGTAAACCATCAAGGTCAGTGCATCGGGCATTCTTCATTCTCTCACTCTCTGTCCCCATGGTATCCGTGCTTGGCACCCACTTGGAAACTGAGGGGCGGCATATTAGATTCGGGTGCGGCACGTTTCAATCGCAAGTGAGGGCCTGTTGAATGAAGTATGAGAGAAACATCTTGATTACCGGAGCCAGCGGTCTGCTGGGACGTTGTCTGACGGCTCGGTTGGAGGGCATGGGCAATGTTTCGGGTACCGGGTTTTCCCATGCGGCGGGGCGGCTGTATCCGGTGGACCTGCGCGATGCAGAGGCACTGAAAGGCCTTCTGAAGGAGGTGAGACCGGATGTTGTGGTGCACAGCGCGGCCTACCGGGACCCGGATTTTTGCGAGGATCATCCCGAGGAGGCCTTCAGTCTGAATGTGGCCCCGGTTGAACAGTTCTGCGAGCTGCTGCCCGAATCGGTGTTGCTGCTGTTTATCAGCTCAGATTACGTGTTCGAAGGGGTCGCCGCACCCTACCATGAGGAGGATGAACGACATCCTGTCAGTGAATACGGCCGGCTGAAGGTGGAAGCGGAGGATCTCGTGCTTCAGCGCGATGCGGGGTTGGTACTTCGCATCCCGCTCCTTATCGGGGCTGGTCCGACCTGGGAAAGCTCCGGTTTTATCTTCAAAACCCTGGCCCAGATTCAGGATCCGACCCCTTCGACTCTGGATCATGCCGGCATTCGTTTCCCAACCTGGACCAACGACGTGGCCGAGGCCGTGGCCCACCTGCTGGAGATCGAGGGGGGAGGGATCCTTCACTATTCCTCCCTGAAGGGAGGCACCAAGTACGAGTGGGCGTTGGAGCTCGCCGACCTAGCCGGTTTGTCCATGGAGCACATCACCCCCAATCGGGAAGGCTCGGCAACCCGTGCGGTGAGACCGAGGAATACGCAACTGGCGGTAGAGAAGATCAGACACACCGGTTTGAGCCGGTTCACCCCGTTTCGGAAGGCTGTGCGATCGATGCTCGAGGGTGCGACAGATGACGACCTCATGCATAAGAGAAGATGAAGATCCGGGTTAGTTGTCGTCCGGACGAAATCCGATGGGATATGCGGGCTTGCGGCAGGCTCCCCAACACTCAGGTCGGTGGGAAGTCGAGCATCACCCGGGTGATTGACTTGTCGATCTTCTCCTCGGAGGAGCTCTTTTTGTTGAGGGCTTTGGTGACCACTCCGCGCCACACCAATTGCCTCTTTCCTCCGTCGATGATGTCGATGATGATGGTCCCCTCGTAGTAGGTGTAGGTGCCCCCATAGCCCCATCCTGGCCAATACCCGTAGCCGTAGCCCCAAAAGCGCCCATATCCCCCATATCCCCCATATCCCCAGCCAGTCGAGTACATTCGAATTTGTGAGCTGAGCGACGTGTAATAGGTGATGAAAACGTCAGCCTTTGCCGGCGAGGTCTGGCTGAAACCCTTGGAGGTGAGATTCTCGGCAATCGCCCGCCGGATCCGGCCGTCGACGATTTGATTCACTCCGGCGGTTGGCGTCTTGCCCGTCTCGGGCTTGTCGAACCAGGCAAAGGTCGAGTACGTGGTGAAGTCCGCCTGATGATCGTAATCGGATTGGATCGAAGAGGTACACCCCGCCACGGTTAGGACCGATGCGATAACGACGGCGATCAGACTGGTTCGGCTCATTGGCCCTCCCATTGGATTTTCAGCTCCTGTGTAGACGCGGATTTCGCGTCTCCGCTGCGCACGAACATTCGGAATGCATATTCCGCGCCAACGACGCGCCCGAAGAACGAGGGCTCAATTCTGGAATCTGAAGTCAACAAGTCCATATCAGGTGGCACCGTGACCTCCGGCGGTGACATATGCGGGTCAGGGAAGCTGGCCGATGAACACGGTATGCATGTGCCCCTTGGCAACGTTTCGGGCGTACACGTTCGCGGAACGGACTCGAAATCCGGCGGAGCTCAGTGCCTTCTCGAAGCGAGGATCGGGATCGGCACACCACACGCCGAGCACACCCTTCGGCCGAAGACAGCGGCGGATAGCGGCCAGACCGGCCGCCCGGTACAGCCTCTCGTTGTGCTCCCACGAACACCCGGAAGGACCGTTGTCGACATCGTTGAGAATGACGTCGAAGGCTTGCGGACTGTCCGCGATCACGTCGTAGAGGTCGCGCTCGACAATCGACACACGGGAGTCTTCGAGCGGTCTGCCGGCGAGCTCGGCGAGATGGTCTCGGTTCCAACGCACGACCTCCGGCAACAGTTCGGCGACCACGACCTCGGTCGGTCTGGGCGATGAATCGAGCGCTGCCCGCGTTGTGTACCCCATTCCAAGCCCACCCACCAGAATCCGCGGCCGGAGCCTGGGGTCAACCAGTTTCATCGCCATCCGCGCCAGTTCTTCCTCCGAGTCGTGGACGCGGCTCGTCATCAACTCGATGCCTCCAATCCGCAGGGTAAACACTCCATCGCGCTCGTAGAGGAACAGCTCGTCCCCGCCGGGAGTCGTCGTGCTGTCGATCAGTCGCTCTGGTTTCATCGACGATTCTCTCCCACGCCACTGTTGGAGTCTCTAGAGGCCGCGGTCACGCTACCACATGAGCCGCTTGCAATAACCCCATGGCTGCCAACCTGAGCTCGCCAAGGCCTTTGCGGGCCGACGAAACGAACTGCCTCACCGGCGGCGAGACTGAAGGTGGGCCAAGGCCCACCCTACGTCGGACCCACAATTTGCGGCGTGTAGGGTGGGCCTTGGCCCACCTTCAGAGCTGTCACGGTCACGGGCAAAAGGTGCGGGCTATGCCTTGTCTTCGAGCTCGGCCCAGCGGCGATAGAGCTCGGCGACCCTCTCCTGCGCTTTCTCCTGTGCGAGGAAGGCTCGATGGGCGGCGTCGGCGTCAGATGCCACCTTCGGGTCGGCGAGATGCTCCACCGCCGTCTCGAGCTCGGCCTCGGCTTCGAGAATATTTTCCTCCATCGCCTCGTACTCACGTTTCTCGAGGTACGTGAGCCGGGCGCGCCGGGACCGCTCGCGGTTCCGGTCGGACTGCGCTCGGCGCGGCGCTGTCGCCTCGGGTTTGCGGTGGGCGAGCCACTGCCCGACGTCGGCGAAGGGCGGCGC
>PVMK01184144.1_pt1 | contig 10076 bp, 11 predicted proteins | sample 1853481 | NCBI WGS metagenome assembly PVMK01 (sample SAMN08533507, study PRJNA380276) | Marine sediment metagenome, whole genome shotgun sequencing project.
TGGGCGGGGATACGTATACAAAATACTGGGAAAAAGTATGGGGATGGGCCCCCATGACTTGGGACGGGCCGAGGGAATTCAACGGCTAGGTTGGTTGCTTTCCAGTTGGTTGGGATCTCGGCCACAGCCACCAGACGAGGCCACCCAAAAGAATACCCAACCCGCAACTACCGAAGAACAATGGTACAAATTGCTCTGAACTGTAGAGGGTTGATAATCCGAGGCGATAAAAAGCGCCGCGAGATTCCCGGTGCCTTCCGTCGGGCCTGGAAAATAGAGCAGGACCGCCTCGAGCGCCTCGGCAAAAGCTGCTGGAGCTGGGATAACGAAATATTACAGTCCTACGCCCTCTCGGCAGTTATCCAGATCGGGCTGATAGCGACCTTCGGCTGGATTATGCTGCCCTTTCTGGCGGTGCACAATTTCTGGGCCTGGTGGCAGTTGACCAGCGCCAACTACATCGAACACTATGGTCTGCTGCGCAAAAAAGAACCCAGTGGTCGCTACGAGCGCTGTCAGCCCCACCATAGCTGGAATGCGAACCATGTGTTCTCAAATCTCTTACTATTTCACCTGGAGCGGCACTCAGACCACCACGCCCACCCGACGCGCCGCTACCAGAGCCTGCGCGATTACGCCGACGTACCGGCGCTGCCCACCGGCTATTTTGGCATGTTCGCCGCCGCCTATATCCCGCCCCTTTGGTACCGGATTATGGATCACCGGGTGATGGCCCTGCCCGATGTGGCCGGTGACCTGGATAATGTCAACGTCGATCCCGATAAGCTGCGCTCAGTTGGAGGCGCGCTACCCCACATTCCAACCCGTGCTGGCAGAGGCCGCATAAATGGACAAGCGTTACCAGTGCCCCGATTGCGGCTATGTCTATGATGAGAAGAACGGGGATGCCCACGAGGGCTACCCGCCGGGCACACAGTTTGAGGAGTTGCCCGAGGATTTTGTCTGTCCCGACTGCGCGATGCGCTACAAGGAAGATTTTCGGGCTATATCCACCGGCAGTTAACTCCGCCAATTGCCACGCTCGGCCCACTGCCTGGGTGAGGTGCCGTACCAACTCCTGAAACTGCGACTGAAGGCACTGAGTTCGCTGTAGCCCAGCACCATCGCCAGCTGGGTTAACTGCATATCGCCCCGTCGCAGGTGATAAGTGGCGATCTCTCTGCGCACTTTTTCCAGCAACTGGCGGAAGCTGCTCTGCTCCGACTCAAGGCGGATTTGCAGGGTTCTTGCGGTGACAGACAGGGTATCTGCGATGAGCGGCAGGGTGCAATTTCCTGTGGGCAGCAGGCGGCGAATCATATCCTCCACCTTGCGGCTGACCGAATAAGCAGCGCCCATTTCCCGGGTGGTGAAATAATTATCCAGCACCGAGCGCATTTCCGCGCTGCTGCCCGGTATCTTGCGGTGGATCAAATCGAGGTCGAAACGAATCTCAACCGTGTCGGTATCAAAGCGTAACTGATCGGTACCCAGTATGGTGTAGCACGAGAGATCGCGCGGTTGTGGGTAAGGAAAACCGTAGCCCAGCGAGCAGTAATCCGGACCGCAGAATTGCTTCATGATATTGGTGCAAACACCCACCGCTACATCGTAGATCTGTCGGGTGCCGGGTAAGTCCCTGCGCGGGATACCGTAGCCAAGAATGGCGCAGTCGTCGGTCTCCTGTAGGCTTATAGTACCCCAGGTGTCATGGATTCCATAAAAGTCCGCCAGGGCTTGCCAGGCAGCGCCAACTGTGTCGGCCTGGGCCATGATGATACCGACTGTGCCAAGGGTTTCCGTGGTCGCCGAGCGGGTCATCTCCAGCCCGAAATGAGGGGTGTCCGTAGCCCGAGCGGCGCAGTCCATCAATTTCAGGTAGTTGGCGTAAGGCAGATAAATACCCGGGATGGTCATGACCTCGGGGGCCACATCTGCTTCCCGCAGCAGAGCATCCGCGTCGGCACCCAATGCTTCGGCGGTGGTGCGAAAATTCTCGAGCACTCCGGCCCGGAGATAGGGTTTCACGCGTCATAGCCCTCCGCTACACAGCACAAATTGTCAAAAGATCTGCGTAAATTGTCAAGTATATGTTCGAGAAATTTCTATAATAACGGGTGGATATAAACGGATAGAGCAAAACCTGTCCGGCGACCGCGTCAATTTCTAAAAAGGAGACAAGCTATGTCGGAACTACCCGTGTACCCACTGATCATCAATGGTGAACGCTGCGAGCCCATGAGCGGCGAGTATGCCGATGTCATCAATCCCGCTGACGGACAAGTCGTTGGCCGCGCCGCCATGGGCAATGCGGCGGATGTGGACGTCGCCGTTGCCGCGGCCCGCGCCGCTTTCAATGATCGTGCCTGGCGTCACATGCCACCGGCGGAACGCTCAAAAGTGTTATACAAGTGTGCGCAATTGGTTATGACCAACGCGCAAGAACTGATCGAGTTGGAGGTCAGCTGCTCCGGCGCCACGATAACGCGCGCCAGCAACCTCGATATTCCCGCGGTTGCCGACCTGTGGATGAACCTGGCCGAGGCGGTAAAGACCTACCCCTTTGTCGAGTCACTGTCGCCCCGCCCACTGCCCGAACAGGTGCATACCCAGGTGTGGAAGGAACCCCTTGGCGTATGCGGCCTTATCACCGCCTGGAATTTTCCCCTGTTGCTGTTTTCGTGGAAGGTCGGCCCCGCTCTGGCCGCGGGGAATACCATTGTGATCAAACCGGCGGAAACTACCCCCACGTCCTCCCTGCGACTGGTGGAGATTTTGCAAGAGGTTCTCCCACCGGGCGTGCTGAACATCGTCAATGGCGACGGCCCCATCGTAGGTGAGGCCATAAGCCTGCACCCGGATATCGACAAGGTGTCCTTTACCGGCTCCACCCGGATTGGCCGGGTAGTACAAACCAACTGCGCCACCACGATGAAACGCTGCACTCTGGAACTGGGCGGCAAAGGCCCGGGTATCGTAATGCCGGACGCAGACCTGGATATGGTAGCCCAGGGTGCCCTGTGGGCGGTTTATATGAATGCAGGACAAGCCTGCGAGTCCGGTACCCGACTGCTGGTGCACGAGGACGTGTACGACGAACTACTGGAAAAACTGGCGGCGAAGTCTGCCACCGTGGTGGTAGGTAACCCAGCGGACCCGGCAACAGGAGTGGGACCCATGTCCACAGAAACCCATTTTCACAAGGTTATGGGTTACATCGAGTCCGGTGTGGCCGAGGGTGCACGCCTCATTTGTGGCGGCAAGCCGGCCGAGGTGGCCGGATGTGAAGGTGGCTTCTACATCGAACCCACTGTACTGGCAGATGTCAGCAACGATATGGCAGTAGCGCGGGAGGAGATCTTCGGGCCGGTGCTGTGTGTGATCAAGTACGCCACCACAGACGAGGCCATCGCCATGGCCAATGACAATGACTACGGCTTGTCGGCCGGCGTGTGGACCACAGACCTGGTTGCCGCCCAACAGATCGCCCGCGACCTGCGCGCCGGCTCTGTCTGGATCAACGACTGGCACATGATGCGCACCGATGCGCCCTTTGGCGGATACAAACAAAGCGGCTACGGCCGGGAACTGGGCCGATACAGCATTGATTCCTACGTGGAGACCAAGACTGTATCGACATCGTTCGAGCGATCACCTGCCAAGAAAGGCATGCAACGCATTGTTCACACCCAAATGGCCTGACACTCACAAATTAAATAGACGGGAGCAACCCCATGTCCAACACCGGATACTTTCAATACAATATGCGCTCTGTGGTGCATGTTGGCTTCGGCAGCATCATCCGCATCCCCTCCCTGTTGCAGGGACTGGGCGCACGCCGCGTCCTGCTTATCAGTGACGAGGGCCTCAAGAACGTTGGCGTGGTTGATCGCATCGCCGCCACCTTCGACACCTGGCAGTCCGGCACCATGCCAACACTGGCTGGCATCTATACCGACATCAGCCCGGACGCCGGTAGCACCACTGTCAACGCCTGCATGGCTTACGCCCGCGAAATCGCCGCTGACGCTATTCTGGCGGTAGGTGGCGGCAGCGTGCTGGACGCGGCCAAGGGCGTTAAATACGGGCTTTATCACCAGGTTCTGGATATCAACGAAGCCCTGCAGAGTGGCATCAAACTCGAAGCCTGGCCCGCCGCCCAACATATGGGAATTCCCCACCTCGCGGTGCCCACCACCGCCGGTACCGGCGCCGAGGTCAGCGCCGCCGCTGTCATTTTCAATGAAGGGACCGGCACCAAGAACGGTCTGGTGGCACCCTTTCTCGAGGCCGACATCGCGGTGCTGGATGCCCAGCTTACCCTGGGACTGCCACCCGGCCTGACCGCATCCACGGGTATGGATGCGCTGACCCACGCGCTGGAAGGTGTCGCCTCACCCAACGCCAACCCGTTCACCGATGCCCACTGCATGATCGCGGCCCAACTGATCGAGCGTTACCTGCCGCAGGCCGTGGCCAACGGCCAGGATGTGGATGCCCGCACGCAGATGCTCAGCGCCAGCTGCCTGGCGATCGACGGCTATGTGTCCTCACTCAATGCCACACCGGTACACAACTGCGCCCACGCTTTTGGCGCGCTGTATCACATACCCCATGGCGATGCTAACGGGGTGTTCCTGCCGATAGTGATGGAAGCGTTAATGGATCTCTATATTCCCAATGCCGAACGCCTGGCCCAGGCCCTTAATATGCCGGCCAGCGACAAGACTGGCGCCGACCTGATGGTGGACGTGATCGCCAAGGTGCGCGACATTCAGCAACAGGTAGGCTGCGCTACCGATTTGTCACGCTGGAATGTGAAGGCGGAGGATATGGAGCAGATTGTCACCGCGGTCGCCAGCGACCCGGTCGCGATGTTCTATCCAATTCCGCTGGACAAGATCCAGGAGATTACGCTCAAGGCGATTGGTTGATGTTATGGGTGCGCCTGCGGGCACAAAAAAGCCCGCTACCAGTTAAGGGGTAGCGGGCCTGGTACTGAAGATCTATTGCCGTTATCGGCTACGCTTCCTCTGCTCTATGGCAGGTCGCACCACGACCTGCATAAAGCCACCTTTGGCGCTAATACCCTTGACCCTGATCTGTGTTCCTGTATCCGGGTGAATCACACTACCTCGCGGGTTATCAGAATACCAAAGGGAATCTCTGTCGTCGAACACAGAAACTCCGGGCAGACTCTGGTGCTCTGAAGGCATGGTTAGCCGATGCAGCGTAAGGGCGTCGGTTGAATCGAACCCAAAGGTCGAATCGTAGGTCTGGATACGGTTGCGGTTGGCTGCATAACACTCAAACTGAGATTTGTTATTGTACTGCAATAGTACCTTGTAAGTTGCGAAACAATTGGGTCTGGGCACAAGCGTCTGATGGCTGGTCCGGTTACGCACTACAGCCCGGCCCTTATAGAGGGTGCCCTGAAATTTCGGGCAGACTTATTCATCACTGTCGAGTTTGAAGGGGGAGTACCATGCCCCTTTGCCAGGCAAAGATCGACTAGCGATTTCTTTATCACTACTTTCCACGTGCGGCTTATATATGCACAACATCCCACCAACCCCCGCCAATACCAAGCACCACAAGGACTCGCGGCAAAAATTACCCCGCCAATCACCCTTTGATATTATTGATTTCTGATGTAATAGGCAGGGTATTTTTACTAATAACTCGATGATTATTATCAATTATTTAACTATTAGAGCAATTGCAAAGCCTGGCTACTGATTTACACAATACTGGCCTGACTTATACCACCCTGTCGGACACTTGCCGCCATCCTCCCTGGGCAGGGCCTCCCTGTCTGAACTGCTTATACGTTTGCAGTACGATCCACTGGCGTAGAATCCCGTAGGGCAGTCATTACCGCTTTTTTGGATGATCACCTGGTCTCCAGATGATTTGATGGGCTTGCAGTAGTCGCCGGAACGGTAGGTGCCGGTGGGGCAGGAATTACCCTGGCGGGGGATTGGGTTTTGGGCTGTTGCTGATAAAAGCAAGGTGAAGCAGATTAGATATCTGGTCATGGTCATATCTCCGAGGATATAGGATGAATTATTGGTAGACGCTGGAAAAGTGAAAACATCAAGATTGAATAAGCTTTCGCAGAAAGGAGCAGAGCAACTTGCGGAATATCTTTGACCACTAGCAGGCTGTTACCTACTCGAGTCCTGGTTTTCGGTCTAAAATCTACTTAGATGCCAACTTTTCAGGGCGGAATCAGTTAACTTGTGAGTACCGTTCAAACTGCATAAGGTGCGAATCGATAATCCCCGGCACCGCTCGGAGCGAGCCTTCCTACCTGAAGACTGGTTAGCCATAATCCAATGGCCCCGTCATGCTTTGACGGCGCACAGAGAGAGGAGCAATCTGCATGTACAATAGTTCGATAATTCTCCGATTGATCATTGTTTCGATCTGCATGATGTTATCAGTGTCCGCTCTCGCGCAGGCTGATTGCACCGCAGAACTTGCGATTTTCGACGAGCGAATCGCTTCATCGCATGCATCGGAACAGACGGTTCAGGTAGCGCGCCAGATGCGAGAAAACATGGAGCAAATGTGTGCCTTCTTGGATGACAGGACCCGTCAGTCCATGTTGGACGGCCTTGAGGACTTGATGCCGACCAAGTCGAGGGAAGAACGGATCGCTGAGGGACGGGCCAGGTCCGCTGAACTACAGGCGGCTCGTGAGGCCAGAAAGCGGGAGGAAGAGCAGGCTGAAAGGGCCAAGCCACCCGTCAGCCGGGTCATCCTGGCGCCACCGACTGCCAGATCATTGGCCGCCCGGTTAGTCGATCGTGACGACATCATGTATCACCTGTGGATACGGGACTGGGACACGTACAACGGCATACCTTCGGGTTCTTTACACTTCGTTCCCTGATCGTACGCAGTACTCACTACCTGACTGGCGGCGCTATGTCTACGTGGTCGAAATGACGCCGGCCGGCGATATCACTGGGCATCTAATAACCAGTAAGCAGGCGAGCGACCACTCAGCTCTCGCATTGCGCCGGGGTTATGACGAAGTTATCTATCAGCGACATGTTGACCGGCCCGGCGAGCCTACCACACTGGAGCGTTGGTCTATTTCGGACAAACGCGTGATTTCATCGGTGGATATTACCGGTCTTGCACCCACGATTGACGGTGAGCCCTGGCAACGAGCTGAATTCCAGATGGCTACCAGCGACGGCAACTTGCTTTATGCAGCAACAAAGGGTGGAGATAGGAACAACAAAAGAATTCGACTCGGCTGGTTCAAGCTTTCCCCTGAAGGACGTTTGTTGGGAGGCGGTACAGCGTCCGACATCCAGGACAATGTCCGTCCATCAGGATGGTTTGAAACAGATAAGGGCAGTGGTGGTCTGATTGTCAACATAAGCCCTGTCGATGGCGTTGATCTTGCCAGCGGTCTGACGATTCCGTCGGAAGACGCAACATCCGCCGCAGGGAATACAGCGCACGTGACGCGCGAGAAGCGGCTCATGGTTTTCGATGCTGACGCAAGGCTGGCTTGGAAATCGACCGCGATTGAACGAAAAATCATTCTCCAGGCTGGCCCGGCGAAATTACAGCTCACTACGACGGAGCAAATTCAACGCCACATGCAGGAGCAGTTGCAGTGGATGGACTCACTGACGTCCAGATACCATGCGAATCGTGGCACGAACTATCTGAACGTCGGTCCGCATCGTATCGAAATATTGAAGCCGACCGATCGTGGATTTGCTGTTCTTACGACAGTTACGGCCAATCGCAACCTCAAGCCGCCGATCCATGGTCCGTATCTGCTGGAACTTGATGAAGCCGGAGAGCAGAACGAGATTTATCTTGACCATTTGGCAGAACAGATGGAAATCAAGCTCACGACGTTTGCCACGGCGCCGAATGGTGACTTCTACTTGCATGGCACAAATCAGGGCAGCGGCGACAGCCATGTTATCCTGATTGACCGACAAGCTAATCCGAAGGCTCGCGGGCGCACCTCTTATGAGGCCTACGATGGTGGTACCAGGATAGAGGGGATGATCGCTGATGAATCGGGCGTCTGGCTATTTGGGCATGCCTACCGGAACAGGGAACGCGCCCGACTGTGGGTGGAGCGTCTGGCATTCCCGTAGTTGAGCGGTTTGCGCCCGCAATCAAGCTCTACTTCCCTGGACAGATTGGGAGGCACTGGGAAGCGCAAAAAAGAATAGCTCGCGAGGTATACCTCAGTAACAAGGAAGATCTTAGACTTCTGGAGCACCCGGAAACTGAGAATTCACTCCCTTTGCGGTTTTCTATGGGTTAGGAGCGACCTCGCTGGATTCAGTCTACGCGTGACCTATCACCCGCCGACACTCCGCTTATGACCCTTCCCACAGAGTCGGGAGGCCACTTATAGAAAAACCTGTACGTTTCAATGGCATAGATACTCGTGTCAAATCCCACAAACACACCCCCCGATTATGAGGAGGGTCCGTGGTGAGGTTGCTCCGTAAGCCGAAGAAAGCTAACGGCTTTTCTCTGTGAGTAGGGGGTGACCGACACCGAAGCTATGCCGAAATCGATTGTGGGGGAATACCGAGCCGGACTGCCTGGTCGTGATACGAAATACATCCTTGCTCAGATCAACCCATACGATGGAGTGCGCAAATCTTGTTGCCCGATGGATCACGTAAATAGGCAAGGTAAAGCTTACCGGTAGCGCCTTCACGAGGGCCGGGAGGGTCTTCGCAAGTCGTACCCCCGCTGACGAGACCTGCCTCGTGCCAGGCATCCGCTGCTGCCGAATCTGCCGCCGCAAAGCCGATCGTGCTGCCATTACCATGAGAGGCAGGCTCACCATCAATGGGTTTGCTAATGGAGAATATGCCGCTGTCAGTGAAGTAAAAGCAACGGCCTTTTTCGTCGATTACACCGGGTTTGTGGCCCAGGGCACCCAAAACTGCATCGTAAAAAATCTTTGACTGTTGAACGTCGTTAGCGCCAACCATGATATGACTAAACATCTCTATTCTCCTGTGTGTACCCTAAGCCGCAGCCTTTTCCACTACCTCAATGTTTTCCAACTCTGCCAGCCTGGCCTCTAACTAACTCATTGACTGTGCGCTCTGGATCAGAACTTTCTCCCTTGGAATTATTCAAGGATTTCTCCAGCAAGTCAGCGCCGTACGACGATAATCTCTATGCGTCCCTTTGGCCCGATAAACCAGTTGGCCACCATTCCCGTCATACTGATGACGATGGCTCCAAACACTGCCGTCCAGAAGCTATCTATGACAAAGCCGGGAACCAGCAGGGCGGCAAGTCCCAGCATGGCCCCATTGAGAACCAGCAAAAACAGGCCCAGTGTGACCACAGTAATTGGCAGGGTGAGCAACAACATAATCGGTCGGACAATAGCATTCACCGCGCACAGCACCAGTGCTGCAAACAATAGCGACATGGCACCGCCCAGGTGGACGCCCTCCAGCAGGTAGGCGGCAAGCAATAATCCGCAAGCGGTTATGAAAAAACGTACCCAGAATCCGGGCATCGCTGTGCTCCTCTCAAAGGTGTTCTTCCATTGAATCTGGGGTCACAGAGCCGAAAATTCAATGCTCGCTTGTGGGTTGGTATTCAATATTGGCCAGAATTGTCGGTTGATTGTTACGGTGCTTGCTTTAGCGGGTATAAGCTTTATGGGACCAAGTTCTCAGTGGTCGATTTTTCGAAGCCAAATCACACCCCTCCTGCCCGAGGTGCCCCGCCAGATAACCCCATGACTACCGCCATGCCCCACCCAGAATTTGCCGAGAGGTGGTCACTCTGGGTGAGAGAGGGAGCCTTCGGTGTCGGTTCACGGTTGACCGGTGGGAGTGGTCCAGGCCCCCAGAATTCTAGCTTTCCAGAAGCCCTGGCCTGGTGAACTGATGCAATGTCACCCACCGACTTTCCCTTTATGCCACCACTCACGGAGTCGGAGGGTGTGTCTTCCATAACTCTATGAATTTGTTATAGATATTTTGCCCGACACACTTCCAGGCACACACCCCCCGATTATGAGTCGGGCAAAATATCTATAACAAATTCAT
>PVMK01127184.1_pt1 | contig 10075 bp, 10 predicted proteins | sample 1853481 | NCBI WGS metagenome assembly PVMK01 (sample SAMN08533507, study PRJNA380276) | Marine sediment metagenome, whole genome shotgun sequencing project.
CATTTGTCATTCCTATATAGTGTCCCCATCAAACGCCTCCACCCAGGTTTCAATTAACTTGTCCGTTCGATTTTTAAGCCGTTTGGCAATAATATCAGCTAACTTTTTCATTACCGTATAACCCAGATTATGATCTTTGGCGAACATCGCGTTAAGATCAGCAGCAGCAATGGCAATTACCTTGCAAGTTTCCGTGCATCGGGCCGTGACGGTGCGTCTGGCAGGCCCGACCAAAGATGCCCAGCCAAATATCTGGTTCGGAAAAACCGTATCAATGACGATCGACTTTTCTTCGTCTACCATTCTGGCCCGGATGGCTTCCTCGTACTCGATTTCGGTCTTCAATACTTTATCTACAAATACAATGCTTAAGTCTACTTCACCTTCCAAAAGTCCATAGATATGCTCTGCGGGCTCATCGAAATGAAAGATGACATCGCCGGGTCCAAACTCCAACACCTCGCCTTTTTGGACTATCATCTCTAAAGTTTCAGGAACCACTTCACTGAAAAATTTAAATCCTGCTAAAAGATTTTTTCCCATTTTACTGGCCTCCCTTTTTAAGGTTCAAAGGTTCAAGGTTCTGGGTTCTGGGTTAGGGATTAAGGGTTAACGGGTTGATTCACTTCAGCATCCTCCAGTCATTCTACGCTCCTGCAATTTCCAACGGACCTTTCGAATCAGCGTTTCAGATTTGATCTAAACCCCGGGCCTTCCCATCCATAACCTCTTTTATGAAACTTCATGGAATGATGAATGAAGATTGACGATTGACGAATTGTGGATGTCGCTTCGCTCTGCTCTTTTTAACAAATAAAATAGAAAGAATTCCTTAATTCGACATTCGTCAATCGACATTCGACATTTGTCGGACTGGAGTTTCTTTTTCGATTAAACTGGCCACTTTTCAGGCCAGCGGCGGGGCTGAACCCTTGAACCCTGAACCCCTGAACCCTGAACCTTTGAACCCTGAACCCCTGAACCTCTGAACCCTGAACCTTGAACCCATATTATTCCAGCATCGACTCTCTGCTATCCTCTTCGGCCGGTGCTACTGAAGAATCGCTCATAATAATTCGAGCACAGGCATTCCAACGTAATATGGCATCATCGTTTCCGGCCAGGCGTTTATCAATAGCGGATTCGTAGGCATCCATGGCCTGCCGCAACCAGTCGTAAGCCAAATGCCCGGAACCGGGTCCTCCCCGGTCAAGATGGGCCTTGGCACGACGTTCACAAATTACCCCACGATAGTAAATTCGGCTGTATTCATCCTTAAGTCGAGGAAAAAGATCCCGCGCCTTAGTAAATGTGGCGCCAAGATTATGCCCAAACTGATCGGTCAGGGACAGCAGAAGGGTTATTATCGCTTGCTGGTTGTCCGGCTCAACTTCCAGAATATCCAGGCAGATGCTCTCCGCCTCGACGGGTTCATTCAAAAACCGGTAACAATTGGCTTTTTCGTGGGCCGCCGGAATTGCTTCTTTGGAAAGGGGTTTGAGTTTGAACATGATTATCTCCCAACCCGGGCAAGCCGGAATTGAATATTGAAGATTGACGAATGAATATTGGAGGAATTCTGTCGTTTTTATTATTAGGTTCAGGGGTACAAAATATATCAGACACGATATACTAAACATTAAATACGATCGGTGCCGAATGCAAATGGAAGGGATGAAATTCCGATCTTTTTGGCGATCCAAAACCAGCAACCAGAGACCAGCATCCAGCAACCAGTTACATACTCTTCTCTTTCTGCTTTAGCACCGTTTTATTTGCCCCAGGCATTTGGTTATCGGGATCCCTTTGGGGCAGACATCCGTGCACCACCACATGGTTTTGCAGCCCCAAATCCCATCGTCGCTGTTGATCTTGTCCAGTCGGTCATCGGTAGCCGTATCACGAGAATCAAAAATATATCTGAAGGCCCTCAACAGGGCCGCCGGCCCCACATAATCCGGATTGGTTCGCGTAATCGGACACGACGATGTACAGGAGGCACACAGGATACATCGCAAGGCAGGTTCAAAAAACGCCTGTGTTTTGCTGTCCTGCAGCCGTTCTTTTTGCGGTGGTTTTTGCTCGGAAATCAAATAGGGCCGGACGGAGCGATGTTTGTCAAAAAATGGTTTCAAATCAACGACCAGATCTTTGATAACGTTAAAAAAAGGTAAGGGCTCGATGACGAAATTGTTGCCGGTTTTAAAATCTCGGACGAGCATCTGGCAGGCCAGCTCGACCCGGCTGTTGATGACCAGGGCGTCCGAACCGCAAATACCATGGGCGCATGAATAGCGGTAGGCCAGGGTGGCGTCCTGCTCCCACCTGATTTTGTTAAGACAGTCCAGAATTTTGTCAGTGGGTTCGGCCACGACAGTATATTCTTGATAACGGTGTTCTTTATCAACCGCCGGATCAAAACGGTAAATGATAAAGTTGCATTTCATTTTAATATTTCCTTTCTTTGGGCTGAAACCGGGTTATGGTGACGGGCTTTTTAAAAATTTGGGGTCCCTTATCCGTATGGCGTACGAGGGTGTGTACCAGGTAGGTCTCATCATTGCGCTCGGGAAAGTCTTCCCGAAAGTGGGCACCGCGGCTTTCCTGGCGATACAGAGCTCCCATGGCAATAACCTCGGCCAGGTCCAGCATGTGACCCAGCTCGAGGGTTTCCAAAAGGTCCCTGTTAAAACAGCTGCCTTTATCCTGCAAAGATACCATCTGATAGCGCTCTTTAAGTTCCTTTATTTTATCTAAAGCCTCGGTCAGGGGAGATTCCATGCGAAATACAGAAACCTTTTCCATCATTACTTTCCTGCATGCCGGCCATGATGTCGCCGACCTTCTCTTTACCTTTTGCTGCCATCAATCCGGAAATTTTTGCGGCAGCCATTTTTTCAAAATCAGTTGCAGGTTTCTGGAAATCAATACTTTTTACATAACGCTTGATTTCCATACCGGATCTGCGACCAAAAACCAGGGTGTCGAGCAAAGAGTTGCAGCCCAGGCGGTTCGCTCCGTGAACCGATACGCAGGCGCACTCGCCGGCGGCAAACAATCCCTCAAAGGAGGTGTCGTCGCTGTCAACTGTGACACGTCCGTCGACATCCGAAGCGATGCCGCCCATCATATAGTGACATGTCGGCTGGACCGGAATGGGCTCCCTGGTCGCATCAACTCCGGCATAAGTGCGCGCAAAACCGGTTATTTCTGCAAGTTTGGTGTTTATGACATCTTCACCAAGATGCGTCAGATCAAGGTGGACATAGTCCTTGCCGTCAATACCTTTTCCGGCTCTAATTTCCTCCAGTATACAGCGGGAGACCATGTCCCGGGGCGCCAAATCTTTGATGACCGGGGCATAGCGTTCCATGAAGCGTTCCCCGTCTTTGTTGATCAATATACCACCTTCGCCCCGGGCGGCCTCGCTGATCAGGATTCCTAATTTGTAAATCCCCGTGGGATGAAACTGCACAAATTCCATATCCTCCAGAGGGGCTCCGGCTCTGTAAGCCAGGGCCATACCGTCACCGGTTGAGGCAAAGGCATTGGAGGTCGTCTTGAATATTTTTCCGGCGCCCCCTGTGGCCAGCAACACCGCCTTGCTGTAAAATGTGTGCAGTTCACCGGTTGCCAGCTCATAAGCAACGGCTCCACAGCAGCGACCGTCCTCAACCACCAGGGAAAGCACCTGGAATTCATCATAAAATTTGGTATTTCGTTGCAGACACTGCTCCCAAAGCGTATCCAGAATAACCCTTCCGGTTCGATCGGCTGCAAAACAGGCTCTTTTAACCGGTGCCTGGCCGAATCCGCTGGTATGTCCGCCAAAAGCTCTCTGGGCGATCTTGCCTTCACTGGTTCGATTGAAGGGCACCCCCAGGTGCTCAAGCTCAAAAATGGTGCGTGGCGCATCCTTGACCATGGTTTCAATGGCATCCTGATCCCCCAGGTAGTCACTGCCTTTAACCGTATCAAACATGTGCCACTCCCAGCTGTCTTCTTCCTCATTGGCCAGGGCCGCACCAATTCCGCCCTGGGCGGCACCCGAATGTGAGCGGGTGGCAAACACTTTACTGAGCACCGCTACGCTGGCATCTTCACCGATTTCAATGGCGGCACGCAGACCGGCAAGTCCGGCCCCAATAATAATGGTGTCAAATTGATGTTCCATAAATTACCTCATTTAAGAGTGTTAGATGGTTACCGACATCGCCGTTTCTGCAACAGGAGAATAAAAGCGGTATTTAGAAAGGCTTTACTCTGGTTGACGATCACAGCTTGCCTTGACTGGCCGGACGTTACCGGCAGGCAGGCCTGGATACCCGCATACATTGAGCACTTTGAACCAAAGAAATAGTGGACTCCGGCATAAAGGGTGCCGCAATCGCCCCAAAGGCTTTATTTTTAAGCGAAAAGTGTTTACTGAATAAGAAATTTATAGAGTACCGGAAAGAATATGTAAAGGATTTTTTACAAACCGGCTCCGGCGGATGAGCGAAGCGAACTAAGTTCTGCTTGACAACTTAAGATCAAATATTACATGTTATGAGTATAAATGGCTGTTTTATCGTCTGCATCAGTTCGTAACCGATGCACCCTGGCCATTATTACCGGATTTACCTTTTTCCGTCCAGGCGAAGTCTGCTGCTTCTGCTCTTGTCGAAAGTATCTACGTCCAGCACGATTATTGGAATATCCAAAATAAATTTTGATAAACTCGTAAAAAGTCGGATTTAGACGGTTTCGCAAAAAGTTCAAATTCAAGGCGTGCAAATTTTGTAATCCTGAGGCGTACTTTTCGTACGTTGAATGATTACCAAATGCAGCACAACGCAGTCCCGCCTTGGCGGGATTACGATACCGTCAATTTTAACAAAACATGAGGGAAAAATGCCATCAGGATCTGTCGAATCCCGTCCCCCAATTGCCTTTGAGGAAATAGAGCACACCGCCGACCGGGCGTTGAGAATTTACGGACGCAACCTGCAGGAGCTGCTGCTCAATGCCGCCAGCGGCCTGAACAGCCTGCTGGGTGCAGTGGACGACATTGACTCGGTGCAGGAAGAAAAATCGGTCGAAATCGAGGCTATGGATGCCGAAAGCTTATTGGTCGAATGGTTGAGCGAGCTTGCTTACTGGGCCGAAACCGAGATGCTCGTTTTCAGTAAATTCGATTTGCAAAACGTTTCGCCAACCCATGTCAAGGCATCAATTTACGGCCGACAAGTCACCCAAATGGAAAAACACATCAAGGCTGTGACCTACCATAATTTGGAAATAGTCAAAACGGAATCGGGATTGGCGGCCACGGTGGTGTTTGATGTGTAAAATGAGGGTTCAAAGGTTCAGGGTTCACCGTTCAGGGTTGACGTTTTAAAGCGCTTTACAGCAGCAATTTTTAACCTCTGAACTCTGAACCTTGAACCTTTGGATCCTGAAACCTTAACTTATGATCGCACATTGGACAAGCGGCCTTAACTGCTTCTATCGTGGCATTCCAACTAATTGGAGGTACCGCCCCATGGTCAGTATCAGCGATTTCAATCAAATCGAGGAATATGTCTACGAGGTGCCGGCTTCATATCGTGATGATATGCGGGTGCCGGCTCGCTTTTACGCCGATGCGAAGCTGCTGGAGGGTGTCAAGGACGACAGGAGTCTGGAACAGCTGGTAAACACCGCCACCCTGCCGGGAGCCGTTAAATATGCCCTGGCCATGCCGGATATCCACCAGGGTTACGGTTTTCCCATCGGCGGCGTCCTGGCCACGGAACTCCCCGATGGGGTCATATCACCCGGCGGCGTCGGCTATGACATCAATTGTGGAGTTCGCCTACTCGCAACTCACCTGGAGCAGGAAGAAATAACCCCCTATTTGGATGAGTTGGCCTCCGCTCTTTATGCCAATTGTCCCAGTGGTGTGGGCAAAGGGGGCCGCGTCAAACTTAAATCCGGTGAGTTGGAGCGATTGTTGGAGCAGGGTTCAGCCTGGGCCTTGAAACGCGGCTTCGCCACTGAATCAGATCTGGAACGAACGGAAGAAAGCGGCTGCCTGGAAGGGGCGGACGCCGCCAGGGTGAGTCCGAGAGCCAAAGAGCGGGGTAAGGGGCAGGTGGGAACCCTGGGGGCCGGAAATCATTTTATCGAAATCGATGTGGTGGATACAGTTTTAGACGAATCCGTTGCGCAGCGCATCGGGCTTTTCCAGGGACAGGTGGTTGTTCAGATTCATTGCGGCTCTCGCGGGCTCGGACACCAGGTATGCAGTGATTATGTCAAACGCTTTCAAAAATCGATCAGTCGCTATGGCCTCCGGCTGCCGGATCGAGAACTGGTTTGTGCACCGCTGAGCAGCCCGGAAGGTCAGGATTATCTGATGGCCATGAACGCGGCGGCCAATTATGCTTTTGCCAACCGCCAGGTTCTTACTTATCTTATACGGCGCAGTTTTGAACAGGTGCTGGCCGGCAAGGTAAACAATCACAATGTATACCAGATTTACGACATTGCCCACAATATGGCCAAAGTAGAAACCCATGAGGTCAATGGCCGTATGGTTAAACTTTGTGTACATCGTAAAGGCGCCACCAGGGCTTTTGGGCCCGGCTCACCGGAGCTGCCCGCCGTATACCGGGATATCGGCCAACCGGTCCTGGTGCCCGGCTCGATGGGCACTGCCAGCTGGGTGCTGGCGGGAACATCGGCCTCGATGACTCAAACCTTCGGTTCGACCTGCCACGGTGCCGGCCGGGCAATGAGCCGCAAAAAAGCCAAAAAATCAGTACACGGCCCAAGTTTGCGCGCACAGCTCGAGACCCGGGGAATTCACGTACGGGCCGGCAGCATGTCCGGCCTGGCTGAAGAAGCGCCGACGGCCTACAAGGATGTCAATCGGGTCGTCGAAGTGGTTCATAACGCCGGCATCGCTAAAAAGGTGGCCAAGCTGAAGCCGATGGCGGTTATGAAGGGATAGACTATCAAGAAAAATTGCGAGGTGTTTAGGTAAAAAGGTAGAATAAAATCTTTCGGAGCCATGGAGTAATGGAGTGCTGGAGTATTGGAGTATTGGAAAAAACGGGATCGTCAGACAAAGCAAGCAAGGCCTTAGCTGATAATTTCAAGTAGTTGTTATTGCAGTTAAATAGCGCCGAGCACTCTTTTTCAGCAGCAGATCAAATACCAACACTCCAGTACTCCAGCACTCCAGTACTCCTCGTCTTTGATAAGTTGCAAATACATGTAAACCGATTGTTCAACCAATAAATCAAAAGGGGGGGGGAGCAACGCCATGAGAGTACAATTTAAAAATATATTGTGCGCCACTGATTTTTCGAATTTCTCCAATCACACGGTCACATACGGTGTGACACTGGCCAAAGAATTTGAGGCTCGGCTGATTATCTGCCACGTAATCGACCTATCCTCGGTCGCCATGTACGGCGAGTTCCAGCTGGACCCCATCGGGCAGCAGAATCGAATCATCGAAGACGCCGATGCGCAGCTCAAAGAACTCACCGGTGATCAACCGGTGGAATGGGAACCGCGGATTACGGTGGGCAAACCGGCGGATGAGATCTTCAGAGCAGTTGAAGAAAAAGACATCGATCTGGTAATTACCGCAACCCGCGGCCGGTCCGGACTCAAGCGCTTAATCCTGGGTTCGGTCACCGAGCGCTTAATGTTGACCCTGCCCTGCCCCCTGCTGGTGCTGCGCAGCCCGGAGGGAGATTTTGCAAGTGACCCCGACCAGGAGTTCAAGTTGAAGAAAATCCTGGTGGGCTGCGATTTCTCGCCGGATTCCGATCAGGCACTCAATCACGCACTGAGTCTGGCCCAGGAGTTTCAGGCTGAATTGCACCTGGCCAATGTGATCGAACCGCCTGCACAGCCAAACTTGCTGAAAGGTGAAACATCTGCAACCGAAGAAATACAGAAGGATTATCGAAATATTCTCAGCCAAAAGCTCAAAGACCTGGTTCCAGAAGAAGCCCGCAATTGGTGTACCCCGCAGACAAGCCTTTTGGAAGGACAGCCTTATGAAGAGCTCGCCAAATATGCAGAGACCAATAATATCGACATGATCGTGATGGGGATAAGAGGGCACGGTTTGGTCAAGACGCTGTTTCTGGGATCAACCACTGATCGCGTGGTACGCAGATCCCCTTGCCCGGTTCTGTCGGTGGGGTCAAATGTTTCCGGGGAGTAAGGGACTGCTGGTTTCTGGTCACTGGATGCTGGCCGCTGGATGAAAAATGGCTTAAGGCGCAAAGCACCAGCCGTCGTCACGCTATAGCGTGACTATGGCTCGGCATGCAAGGCTCAAGGTATAAAGCGGTGGTATAGGGTTTAAGTTCACAGCTTATTGTTTTATCCACTTGTGTACCCGTATGAATGCCGTCACCAATCCCTCACCGATATCAAAAGCGTCGTTCCAGGTTAATGGTTTTGGAGGGGCTAAATTGGTTCGCGCTAAAGAAATGTATCAGTTTGGAATCATTCCAGCCGACCAAGGTGTTTATTTTCTGAACGCCGACTTTTTTCAAATGATCCACAAATTCATTAATCAACTGCTCACCGATACCCTTATGCTGGCAATAGGGATCAACGCCGATGGTATCCAGGGTTGCTTCTTCCTGGAAAATACCATATTCTCCCATATAGAGTTCCCCCATTACAAACCCCACCACCGTTCCATTTTCTTCCTCTGCCACAAGCGACACGGGCAAATAATCTTTGGAGCTAAAAAGCTTTTCAAACTTCATTTCATAGTACTCCGGCCGGGAAGCCTTGAGTACTTTCTCGTCAATCCCAACCACAGCGTCAAAATCATCAGCCTTCATGAGTCTAATTTTAATGGTGCTCTCGTTCATGGGGCCTCCTTTCTCTTTAGGGTCATATTTTGAGCATAGCTGAGGCGTACCAAATTTTGCAACCCTTAATAAATATTGACGGATTAATTCATGGTAGATCGTCGGCAAACAACCCGTCAAGTTTTTTCGTCTACCCTTTTGTGCCGACACCCTGCCCAAAGCAGGGGAAAAACCAGGAAGCTGCGAAAGTGTTGAGATTTCAATTGCGTCCGATTTGGGGCTGATTCTATCGGATGTCACAGGTTTCTTCCAGACTAAAATAAACTCAATATGTATCACAACGCGTTGACATTATGTGATAAATAATTTACCTGGTATGATATCTTAAATATTTGTGCTGATGGCACAACCACAAGATATGGTATGCGTCACGATTTGGCATTTTGGGTTATGGAAGTGAGATAGTGGCAAGAAATCGATCGCCGGGAATCGGCCAAATTTGGGACTGATTTAGAGCATATCATTAATTTTGCCGGATTACGGATTTTCTCAATTATATCGGTACTTGCGTGATATTTGGTTTTTTGGCAAGATCACTATCAACTCGATCTATAGTTTAACAAAAAGAGAATGAATGAGATCAAGGGTTTTAATATTTGAAGATAATGACAGCCTCCGTTCCACACTTAAGCATCTCCTTGAGGAACTTGGATATGAGGTTTTTACTTTTTCGGACCCTGGATTGTGCCCAGTTTCTGACTCAGTTAGTCATAATTGCCCGTTGGATCATGCCTGTGCAGATATAATCATTTCGGATGTAAATATGCCTACCCAAACCGGATTAGAACTTATGGAAGACCGGAAGCAGAGGGGATGTAAAACAAAATATCGAGCCCTCATGTCAGGAGACTGGACTGATTTCAATTTAAAATATGCACAGGAGCTTGGCTGCCGTGTGTTTCATAAACCTTTCAATTTGAATGAAATGTTACAGTGGCTTGATGATTGCAAAGAACGAATAGAGCCTGAGAGAAAGTTATCTAATTTACCTACAAAGAAGATCTAAGATCAGAAAATCGATAGTCTATATTTCTGCGATAATCGGCCTGAAAATGTACTTTCAAAAGTATAGATACATATCTCCAACAAAGTCGAAATTATCAATCGTCATAAAAATTTATGATATCATCTTTTCCGGTTCTCAGGCTGCTGGTGATGCTATCTGCTATGAAAACCAATATATCAACTGGCTAAGAACCGTG
>PVMK01121858.1_pt1 | contig 10073 bp, 9 predicted proteins | sample 1853481 | NCBI WGS metagenome assembly PVMK01 (sample SAMN08533507, study PRJNA380276) | Marine sediment metagenome, whole genome shotgun sequencing project.
ACATATAGACCGCCAATGCCGGTCGGGCCCAGCAATGATTTGTGGCCGGTAAAAGCCACAACGTCGATGTGCATTTGCTCAATATCAATCGGTATTTTGCCGGCGGACTGGGAGGCATCAATTGCAAACGGAACGTCGTGCTCACGGCAGATGCGCCCGATGGCCTCCACGGGTTGAACCGCACCGATCACGTTGGAGGCATGATTGACGATGACCAGACGGGTATTTGCTTTAATCTTTTGTTTGATTTCCTCGGGGTCGATAAATCCGTTGGTGTCGAAGGGCACGTAGTCGACCTCGACTTTGTTAAATTTGTTCTGGTGATAAAGCGGTCGCAGTACGGAATTGTGTTCGAGGGTTGTGGTAATGGCATGATCTCCCGGCTGCAACATTCCGAAAATGATCAGGTTCAGCGCGTCGGTGGAGTTGTAGGAAAAACACAGCCGGTTGGGGTCATTGCCGTTAAATAAGTCGGCCAGCATTTTGCGGGTCGTATCCACCACGGCGCCGGTTTCAATGCACAGATCGTATCCGGAACGTCCCGGGTTGACTCCGAAGTTCCGGTAAAAAGAATCCATAAAGGTATATACTTCATCCGGTTTGGGATAGGAAGTGGCGCCATTGTCAAGATAGATCAGATTTTCCATTTCAGTGTCTCCATTAGGGCTCAATTCTTTCCAGTACTTTTCCGTCTGCGTTTAGCATAAAAATCATGAAATCATGTTTGGCGGCATCTTCAGTTAAGTCCTTAAAAAATACTGCCTGGACTTCGTATTTATCACTCTTGTTGGTGGTCAAGTGAACCAAACATTGCTGGGCATCTTCTCTTTCAAAAAAGGCGGGAATAAATGACACGTTTTGATCTTCGTACTCCTGCCCTAGAAACTGCGCATTGGCGCCGGGATTTTGTACAATTACCCAGATCCAGGTATCTGGTTTGATCTCTTTTTTCATAGTTCGCATCCTCTCACTTTCATAGTCATAATTTTACTTTGTAATATTATTTTTTTAACCGCTCAAGCAGTTTTCTTCCGCGGTTTTTTATGGCTGGGCTGCCGGATTCGGTGAGATCTTCCAGCACACGGACAACGCGCGGTCTCAATTTTTTATCTTCGGCCGCAAAGTCTGCCAGAGCCTGCAGTGCAAAGGTTACGACAATTTTACTTTTATCATTGAGATAGGTGTACAAAATATCTACGATGGCTTTCCGGTCCCCCGGCTTCAGCGTTAACCGCGGTAAGATTTGGGCCATGTGCCAGCGTATTTCCTGCTGGTCAGTATCTCCCGCCAGTCGGATGAGTATTTTTTTATGCGGAGTTAGCAATTCCGGTTTAACCAGGGTAACCTTTTCGACAGCATCGGCTGATCGCATTCGGATTACCGGGTCATCGACGAGCAATCCGTTGATAAGTTCTTCAAACAGTGCGGCTGATCCCAGGATCTGATCTACAACCTCGTCAACCTTCCCGATGGATCGGCGGTCGCCGCCTTGAAGCTTTTTTAATATAGCATGCATAGGTATGTGATCGGTTCAAGGTTCAGGGTTATGGGTTCAAGGTTATGGGTTCAAAGGTTGTAACGTGCTGATTTTCAAAACTTTAAATTCCATGGCTTGTATTGGTCTCTTTCACCCATTGGGTCAAACATGCTATTCGACCCGTTTGACGCGTAGTACTTTTGTTTGAGGCAAGCTATGGCACGTTAACTGGGAACCCGGCTCGGTTGAGCTCGTCGCAGGCTGAACGTTGATCCGCATTAGTGCCCCAAGTTGCCAGAAACCAGATTCTTAGTTTAAAATACCTGGCAAGCCGAACACAGGATAAAGATATAAATATGGTATACACAATCAGAAATAAATAATCAAGACCAAGACTCAACGTGGCCTAGGCCTTTGAATGGATCAGGCATGGCATGTGTAGTTCTATTTTATCATATTTATATCTTACTTTTTGGGGGATTTTTTGCGCTGGTGTTCGAGTTGATTTTTGATTTCACTCAGAATAAAGCTGCTTTTTAAACTTTTGGCAATGATTTCGTAATTGGGATCAGTGCCGATTGTTTTTTGCATGTACTGCCGCGTGCTATCGATCGCCTCTTTTATGCTTTGGTGAAATACACCGGCCCTGGCCAAAACATTTTTGGACGGACCAGATTTCAGGTCCAATTTCCAAAAAGGTCCATTGTCGTCGAACTGATTTCCGCCTGGCTTTGTTTCTCCTTTTTTAAGCTGATACTTAATCTGATTGCAGAGTTCATTGATAATAAAATAAGATTTCAACAATGCCGCCACTTCTTCCTGTGTCGGCTCCGATCCGGTCTCATATTCGATATATTTCATTATGGTTAGAATAGCATCTTTGATGCTATCACCCATCCGAAAAAATTCCGCCAAAGAGAACTCCTTTACAAGCTGTGATTCATTCGCCATTACCCAAAATCCCGGTCGCGCTGCGGCCGCATGACAGAAGGTTGGACTATACAAAAATATACTTAAATTTTAAGTAGTTGTCAAGGGCAGGTTTTTTTTACGATAATCATTTGTTTGGGCACAGTGTAGTACCCGGCCGGCAGTCCGTCATATCTTCTTGACATTATTTTCTAATTTGATATTTTTTGTAAAATCAAAATAATAATAAATACCTTTAAGTTAAAGGAGACAAAGATGAATAAAAGAGAATCGGTTTTAAGTTTATTGGACAAAGGCAAGCAGCAGCAGCACATTCCCGCGGCATTCTTTCTTCACTTTGATCCAACCTGTCACCATGGGCAGGCAGCGATAGACAAGCATTTGGAATATTTTCGGTATACCGGAATGGATTTTGTGAAAATTCAATATGAGGAGGTGTTCCCAAGCAGGCCGGAAATTGAAAAGCCGGATGATTGGGCGATGATGCCCTTGTACCATAAGGATTTTTACGAGAATCAATTGAGAGTTGTCGACGGCTTGGTCAAAGGGATCCAAAAAGAGGCGCTGGTCATCATGACTCTCTATTCGCCTTTTATGTGTGCCGGACATACCAGCGATCTTCAAATTATTGAGCATATTAAAGAAAATCCTGACAAGGCGAAAAAGGGATTGGAGATTATTACAGAGAGTCTGATGATTTTCGTAAAGGAGTGCATCAATCTCGGCGTAGACGGATTTTACCACTCAACACAGGGGGGGGAAAGCCATACTTTTGATGGCAGCGACCTGTTTAAGGAATGTATCAAGCCTTACGACCTTGCCCTGATGGAGGAAATAAACAAATCCTGTATTTTCAACATTCTGCATGTCTGTGATTACCAAGATGGCTATCATGATTTGACGCCTTTCCTGGATTATCCGGGTCATATCGTCAATTGCAGCCTGGAACTTGGACCTGGGAAGCTGACCCCGCAAGAAATTGCCGGCATGTTCGGCAGACCTTTTATGGGAGGCCTTGATAGGATGGGAACCATCGTCTCCGGAAGTAACGATGAAATTAAAAAAGCGGTAGAAGATGTTTGCAGCCGGAAGTCCGACAAGTTTATTCTAGGGGCTGACTGCACGACCTCCTCCGATATAGACTGGGACAATTTGAAAACCGCAATTTCCGCGGCCCATGACTACGAGCTCGATTGAGCGAATTAAAAACGATCAAAGTTCCAGATAGGCCTTGCGCATCATCGGGTTATCGGTTAGGTTTTGCGCTGTATCATTGAGCACGATTCGTCCCGTCTGGAGTACGTATCCCCGGTCTGCAATGGCCAGCGCCATATTGGCGTTTTGTTCGACAAGCAGAATCGCTATCCCCTGTTGATTGAGTGCCTGGATGATTTCGAAAGTATGCTCTACAAAAACCGGGGATAGTCCCATTGACGGCTCGTCCATTACCAAGACTTTGGGGCGCGACAGCAGTGCGCGGGCAATGGCTAACATCTGTTGTTCACCGCCGGAAAGTGTCCCGCCCAATTGACCACGCCTTTCCTGCAACTTTGGAAAACGACCGAATATATCGTCAATGTCTTTGCGGATGCCGTCTGAGTCGCTGCGTGTGTAAGCACCCATCAAAAGGTTTTCATATACCGTCATCTCCGGGAAGATCCTGCGGGCCTCAAGCACCGGTGAGATTCCCGCTTTTACAATATCGGCCGGTGTTTTGTGGTGGATGGGTTGCCCCTGAAATAACACCTCGCCCTTGAATGGGTGGACCAGGCCCATGATGGTTTTCATGGTCGTGGATTTGCCTGAGGCATTGCCCCCCAGCAGGCAGACCAGCTCCCCTTCGTGGATTTCTAAAGAGATGTCCCAAAGCACCTGCACCGGGCCATAGCGCGTGCAAACACCTTTGAGTTCAAGCACGGCTGTGCCTCCTTCCCAGATAAGCCTGAACGACCTGTTGATTTTGCCGGATCTCCCCTGGTAGTCCTTCGGCGATTTTCTGGCCGTGATCCAAAACGATGATCCGGTCCGATGCACCCATGATCACTTTCATATCGTGCTCGATAAGAAATACCGTCATTCCCAGATCGCGGATTTTCTTGATTAAATCGATAATCCCCGCGGATTCATGGGGGTTCATTCCGGCGGTTGGCTCGTCCAAAAGCAGGAGCTTCGGCTCGGATACAAGCGCACGGGCGATCTCCATTCGTCGACGGTTGGCATATGAAAGTGTTTCTGCGAATTGGTCTAACCGTGGTAGAAGTTGGTCTTCAAAGAGCTCAAGGGTTTTTATCCCCCGCTGCCTGGCTTGCTGCTCTTCTCTGGCAACCCAGCGCGGCCGGGCGATCGCTCCCCATAACCCGGCTTTCAAATGCTTATCGGCACCCACCAGAATATGTTCCAAGACCGTCATGCGCTTGAAGATGCGGCTGGCCTGAAATGTGCGGGCGATACCCAGGGCGGCGACTTTATGGGGTGGAAGCCGTTCAAGGGCTGAGCCGTTAAAAGACAGAGCCCCCTCTTCAATTTGTTGAAACCCGCTGACACAGTTAAACAGCGTCGTTTTGCCGGCCCCATTGGGTCCAATGAGACCGACGATCTCCCCTTCATTGATGGACAGGCCAACCTGTTTGAGAGCTGCAAGGCCGCCGAACGTTACCGTAACGGATTCAATCTGCAGAAGACTCATGGGATTGTATCCTCCTCCGGTGGCCGTTTGTCGGCCTGGGAAAACAGCCCGCGGGTCTGGATCACGCCGGGTACACCGGCGATGCCCTCAGGCCGAAAGAGAATGACGGAGATCATGATCAATCCGTAAACGACACCGCGGTATTCGGCCAAAAATCGGGAAATCTCCGGCAGAACTACCAGAAACACTGCGCCGATCACCGGCCCGGTAATGCTTCCCATGCCCCCGACGATCAGCATCGTCAGGATGATAAACGTTTCTTCCAGCCTGAAGGAATCTGCACTGACGAATCTGGCATGATGGGCAAAGAATGCGCCCGCGATCCCGGCAAAGAATGTAGCGATCACAAAAGACATAACTTTGGCCCGAAATATCGCGATCGAGACGGACGCGGCGGCCAACTCGTCTTCCCTGATGGCGACAAAGGTGCGTCCAACTCGTGAAGTCACGATTCGAGAAATGAGGAAGATTACGATGATCACAAGAACTAATATCAAGTAATAATAGCCGGTGTTGCTCATCAGTTCGTAACCAAAAATACTGGGGGGAGGTATCCCGGGGATTCCCATGGGTCCGCGAGTGAACCCGATCCAGTTCATGATCACCAGATAGGTAATCTGCTGAAACCCGATGGTAACCAGCGCCAAAAAAATCCCGCTCAGACGAAGGGTCGGTAAGGCAATCGCGGCGCCGATAAGGGCCGCCACAATACCTCCCAAAGGCAGGGTTACCAGGAAGCTGAATCCGTAACGGGTTGAAAGAATGGCCGCAGTGTAGGCACCGATCCCGTAAAAGGCGGCATGCCCGAACTGAAAGAGTCCCGTATAGCCATTGGTAATATTGAGGCTCGATGTGAGGATGATATAGATACCGGCCATTACTGCTGTATACAGGATATACTCATTGCGAACGAAGAGGGGCATAACGGCCAGCGCGGCAACTACGGGCAGCCATATCCTGTAGTTGTCGCGACGGGGAACGAATTGATACAACGGTAGCATTACACGGCCCTCATTCGGCGGCCGAGAAGCCCCTGGGGTCGAAGCACCAGCACCAGCACCAGGACCAGAAACGCCACGATGTCGCGGTAGCCTGAAGCAAGGTATTGAACGGTCAGGTTTTCAACTACCCCGATGATGAGTCCTCCGAGGATTGCCCCGGGAATGCTGGTCAATCCGCCGAAGATGCAAGCCGCAAATCCCTTGAGTCCGGCTGAACTTCCCATGCTGGCGTAGACGGCATTGTAATACATTCCAACCATCACGCCGGCCGCACCTCCGAGACAGGATGCCAGAGAGAAGGAAATGCTGAAAACACGGTTCACGTTGACACCCATGGCGTAGGCCGCTTCATGGTCCTGGGCCGTGGCGCGCATGGCGCGGCCGATCTTCGTGCCATAGATCAGCATCCTTAAAGCGACGATCAGAAATACGGCGATGCCCAGAAGCAAAATCTGAAGCACGGACACCTGGGTACCGGCCACTTGGAACGTTTGCTCGTAGATGGATGGTACGGGACGGTTTTCAGCGCCAAATAAAATGTTCGCGAGGTCCCTGAGTATGATTGAGAGGCCGATAGTGATGAGAAGGGGCGGCATATGCCCGGCCGAGCGCAACGGCCGGAACGCCACTTTCTCTATGAGATAACCCAATATCCATCCGACAATCATACCCAGCGCCAAGGCGATATACCAGGGGAGGTGCCAGACCGTCAGGGCAAAATAACCGGCAAATGCCCCTGCCATGTATACTTCTCCATGGGCAAACGTGACCAGATTCATGGTGCCGAAAATAATTACAAAACCGATGGCGACAAGGGCGTATATGCTTCCCTGGGTAAGACCGTTTATAAGTTGCGGAACGAACATTAATTTACGTCTCGGAATTTCTACAATCTACTGAGAATATGGAGATTTTTTGGGCTTCCGAATTTGTCCCAAAAATGGAATGATGGAATGGTGGAAAGATGGAATATTGGTGTTCAAAAGGATTTTAGTCATTTTAATTTTATCGTCAATCCCGCCGGTGGAGGGACCATTAATCCAATATTGCATTATTCCAGAACCCATTATTCCACTATTCCATTGTTCCATCATTCCAATTGTGAGCGAAGCGAACTAAGTTCTTTTACTGGTAAATTTCGAACTGACCGTTTCGGATGACCAGTTTACGGTATTCCTTGACCACGTCCCCATCCTTGGTAAAGGTGATGTTCCCGGCTACAGCAGGAAAATTTTTGGTTTTGGCCAGTTCATCCCGGATGGCCTTGCGGTCGGTGCCGGACTTGCGAATCGTAGCGGCAAGCAAGTTTATGGCGTCGTAGGCTATCGCAGCAAATAGGGTCGGTGTCGCATCGTATTTGGCTTCGAATCCTTTGACGAATTTCTGTACCTCCGGCCGGGGATCATTGGGAAAGAATAAGGAGCTCGTATAAAGGCTCTCCACCGCTTTCCCGCCGATCTCAATGAGTTTGGGCGAATATAGCGAGCCGGGCCCCATGACACTCACGTCGGTCCAGCCAAGCTTCTCACGCTGCTTGCTGATGAGCGCCGCATCATTGTACATGGAGGATATATAGATTAACTCCGGCTTCAAACCGCGCAGCTTGGTGAGAACGCCTGTAAAATCTCTTTCCTCCTCAAAGTAATGCTCGACGGCGACGATCTCACCTCCGGTCTCCTTGACCGCTTTCACGAACATATCTTTGGCAACGATGCCCCAGTCATTGTTGATATGAAGCACGGCCATTTTTTTCTTGCCGAGGGTTTCACTGGCGTACCGGGCCATAAACGGCCCTTCGCCCGCCTGGGTCCCAATAATGCCAAAACTCCATGGGCTGCCCGGCGCAAAGCTTGGATGGGAGGAAGTGGGTGAGAGCTGCACCATGCCGGCCCTCTGGTAAATCGGTTGGGCGGCCAGGCAGCTGGTACTGGTGAAGTCCCCTAATTCAGCGACAATGCGTTTATCCGAAGTGAATTTCTGGGCCAGGGCCGCGGCTTCCTTCGGATCGCCCTTGCTGTCACCGATCACCAATTCAATCGGCCGGCCGTTGATACCGCCATCCGCATTGATCCACTCGACACCGAGGGTCATCGCTTTCTTGAAATTCTGGCCATATTCGGCGTAAGTGCCGGTCAAGGGCGCGCTTAGGGCCACGTAAATGGGCTCTGCACTCAGGCCCGGCGAGGCGAACCCGACCATAATCGAGAATACCAGAAGAAAAACACCTATTAGCTTAATTATTGTCTTCATGAAAATCTCCTTTCCTGAGAACGTTTTTTTCTCAAATCTGAGGTGACTAAAATTCTAACTATTTAAAACGATTATCAGTTTCACAAATCCATTGTCAAGGCCTAAATTCTCGGCCGGGTATTAGCAGCACCGGCATATTTGAATCATGTCGCTCTCAAATCCGGGAGTTAAGTTTTAACGACAAGTCTGCGGTATTCCCGCTTTAGTTTCATAAAAAGAAATAAAAAAAATGAAATATCAATTTGCTTTCTTTCAATGCTTAAATTAAAGATATTCCATAGTGATATCGATAAACAAAGGAAGCCGCTGACCATTGCGTCAGCCATCTCAAGCAACATTATAAAGGTTCCGTCAACTATGTTGAAAACCCTTATTCTTACAGAAAAGCCCTCGGTGGCAATGGATTTTGCACGGGGACTCGGTATCCGGGGCAAACAAGACGGATATATTGAAAACGACAGATATATAATCACCTGGGCGGTGGGACACCTGGTGGAGCTTTTTGAGCCCCAGGACTACAATGCGGCATGGAAAAAATGGAGTTTTGAAAACCTGCCAATCATTCCGGAGTCCTACAGATACAAAACAATAAAAAGGACGGAAAAACAGTTCAATATAATCCGCAGGCTTTTGTCGGGAAAAAACATCGATCGGATCGTGGTGGCGACAGATGCGGGACGGGAAGGTGAAGTTATCGCCAGAACGGTTCTATTGACCACCCAGCCCGCAAAAATGATGGATACATACCGGTTCTGGACAAGCCAGGCCCTGACTCCCGCAGTGGTTAAAAGCGGGATGAAGTCTCTAAAGCCTGCAACCGAGTACGACCGGTTGTGGGAGGCGGGCAGGGCGAGACAGATAGCCGACTGGCTTGTCGGAATGAACGGATCCCGGGCTGCTACCATCAGGATGAAGGACCTTTTCAGTATCGGCCGGGTCCAGACAGCAGTTCTGGCCTTGCTTGTGGAACGGCGAAAGGAACGTGACAACTTCAAACCGGAGCCGTATTGGCTGGTCAGGGCAACATTCAGAGGAGAAAAAGGAATCTGGCGGGGATTATGGATCCATGAAGGAAAAAGCAGGATCACTTCCCGTAAGGACGCACATAACATAATCGCCGCTATTGAAAACCGTCAGGGCGTGGTGACATCGTCCAAAAAAACCCAAAAAAACCAGCCGCCACCACTGCTTTATTCACTGACCGAACTGCAGCAGGATGCGAATATCCGTTTTGGTTTTTCCGCAAAACAGACCCTTCAGATTGCACAGGATTTGTATGAAAAGAAAAAATGTCTGTCATACCCCAGAACCGACTCACGGGTCCTGGGTTCAAAAAGTGTGTCAATGGTACAAGGGCTGATTCAGAAGCTGGCAAAACAGTATCCGGATGTTTTTTCAGGTATTGATCCGGAACTGACGGGTGTCGGCAACAAACGGGTGTATAATGACGCCAAGCTGACAGACCATCATGCCCTGATTCCGCTTGCTCCCCTGCCTGAGAACAGCTCGGATCGGGAGCGGAAAATTTATGATCTGGTTCTGAAACGGTTTGGCGCAGCCTTTTATCCGGACTGTATTTACCAGGTCAGTGAGATCCTGACAAAAGTCAACGAAAACCTTATTTTTCGTACACTGGGCAGGGTGATCATCCGACCGGGCTGGCAGTCTCTTTTGACGCCGGGACCGGGGAAAAAGAGCGTTGACGAACCTGAACAGGATATTCTTCCCC
>PVMK01143026.1_pt1 | contig 10073 bp, 9 predicted proteins | sample 1853481 | NCBI WGS metagenome assembly PVMK01 (sample SAMN08533507, study PRJNA380276) | Marine sediment metagenome, whole genome shotgun sequencing project.
ACGGGCAAGAGAATAGGTTACAGACCAAATTGACAGGGATAGATGTAATGGATGCGGTATATGCATGGATATCTTCCCCCTGGATTGCTTTAGATTAGATAAGGATGAAAAAGCCTTTATCAAATATGATGAGTCCTGGTATTGCGGGAGTTGTACACTGGATTGCCCTGAGAAAGCAATGACTCTTCGGCTTCCTTACTCTATCAGGGGATAAAGTAGTTCACTTTGAAGAGAGGTACATCAATGCCGAAAATTGCGATGTCGAGTTGTGCTATGGAAGAATCTTCATGTGTTGAAGCGCTTAAGTTTGCTGCAGAAAATGGCTTCGACGTTTTTGAAGTTGATATCTATTTCCCGACTGTCGATTTGGATAATTGGAACTGGAATGAGATTGAAGCATTAAAAGAGATATCAAGAGATGCAGAAATTGAAATCAGTGTTCACGCGGCTTATTATGAACTCAATATGGCCGCATTCTTAAAGGGTATAAAAGAAGAATCGGTCCGGTATATTAATAAGTCCATTGATTTCTGCCATGAGCTTGGCGGTGAAGTGATCACAGTGCACCTCGGTGAATTTACTTATGATGTACCACCTGGTGCCTCAGTAGATACCGACCCGTTAATGAAAATCCAATGGGATCATAATATTGAATCTCTGAAAAGGATTAATGCCTATGCTGAATCAAAGGGTATTACCCTTTGTCTTGAAAATCTGGGATGGAATGAAGTCGCTCAGTCTTTTGAAGATATGTTGAAGATTCGGGATGAAGTCGGCGATACCCTTCAGTTCACCCTAGATATCGGCCATGCACGATTAAATTCGGAAGGTGGTGTTGAGGAAGGCTTTCGGGTGCTTGGAGACAACATTCGCCATATTCATTTCACAGATAACTACGGTAAAGAAGATGATCACTTGCCCATTGGGGAAGGGAACACTGATTATTCGAAGTTTTTCCATTTAATTAAGAATTTTCCACACATCATTACCCTTGAAGTTGTTGCACCTGGCCCGGATACAGGCCCGATTTTGAAAAGCCTTGAATATTTCAGAAAGCTTGAAAAAACAATGGGGTCAAGTCACCTTCATTTATCTTGAAGAAAACACTGGTGCAAAGAGAATAGAAACAATAGAGGATTTAGAAAGAAATTTGTTGTTTTTATCTATGTAATGAGAAATCTATAGAGAATTGATAGCCACCGATTACAAGAATTTCCGTTTTCATCCTATCGATCTCAGGTTTCGTTATCACTATGCTTTTACTCACTTTTTTAATGAGCTGGTAGATAACTTCAGGGATTATTTACAACAAGTATTCCATCTTTTATCACATACCTGACATTCTCTTTATTCAGCAGCACTTCAATATCCGAAACTGGATCTTTTTTAACAACTAATAGATCAGCCAGCTTTCCCTTTTCTACAGTCCCAATCTTATCACCGACACCGCACGCTTCAGCGCCATGTTTGGTGGCAGCTGTAATGGCTTCAAGGGGTGTCATTTCCAGGACATCAACCAGCAATTTTATTTCACTGATATTGAACTTGCCGTAAGGTGTAACTGAATCGGCCCAGGTATCTGTCCCAAGTAATATCTTTACACCATGTTTTTTGGCCCGTTTAAGGCTCCTTACCCAGGACGGCAGAATATCTTCATCTTCTTCCAGATCAAAGAAAAAAATTGCCAGGGTGGGAGTAAGAAAAATGTTCTTTTCGACCATTTTCATACACGTTTCATCATCCAGCTCATACCCGTTATCATCGTCGGCATGCTCAATTGATCTGACGCCAAGATCTACCGCAATCTTTACACTTTCAACACTTTCTGCATGGCACATCACCGGCAGACCCACCATCCCCGCTTCTTCCATAATTACTTCCATCTCAGCCCTGGTAAAATGCATATCGGTTGCCCGTTCTTTTTCCCACGCACCGCCGCCCGTTGCCCAGAATTTGATATGATCAACATTCTGGCCGATGAGCTGCCGAACCGCTTTTCTGACCTCTTCCACACCATCAACAAGCTGAGCTTTGGGAAGATTATCTTTAACAAAGTCTTCAGGGAACTCATATATATCCCTTCGAATGTAATCCCCATGCCCCCTTGAACGGCCGAGAGCAAGACCGCATGTTAAAATTCTCGGTCCGATAACGGTTCCTTCCTCAATGGCTCTTTTCAGATAGATATCGTACCTTGAACCTCCACTTCGAATCGTTGTAAATCCATATTCCAGCAGCTTTCCAGCTTCAACAACCGTTCTCATCGCCTGTAAATAATTGGACTCGACAATATTATCCAGCAGCTCAGGACTTCCAACACCGACTATATGGACATGGGCATCAATTAAACCGGGAAGGATAAAATGCCCGCCAACATCAATTTCCGAGATAGTGTCTTCAACAATAATTGACTCACGGCTGCCAACTGTCTTTATGACACCATTATCCACAAGAACCGTGGTGTCATTCAATGGAACACCGCCATGACCATCAATCACAGTAGCACCGGTGAGTGCATATGTACGAACAGGTTCCATCATCATAAGATCTCCTTTCAGAAGTCACGTAAAATATCTAATGAGTTTTTTACCAATACTTAGAAGCGGTTTCAAAACCTTAGATTATATTGCAAGAGCAAGGCTATCCTCGGGTTCCAAATCCCGCCGGAATAACCAAAGTTCAGCTTATCCAGCGCCCTGGAGTTATTAATCCAGACATTGGCCACCATATAGGCAGAATAGTGAAATTTATCATAGGCCTCTTTCTGTTCCTGAGGCAGGTCCGCCACGATATGCTTGGTCATATACCCGCCACCGGCCATAATCACCGACTTTGCCCTCAGTTGATAAAGATTGCCCCCATGAGTGTAATTTATCAAAACATGTTCTGAATTTTCTACTGAGCCTTCGTGTCTCACATCTACAACAGTAGATTCCAGCCGAATTCCGATATTGTTTTCTGAGAGGTCAAGGGCAGTGTAGTCAACCTCACCGGTGATAATATCCCGCCCGTTTAGAGCTTCAGGGATGAGGGCGTTCACAAGATGACATGCAAACCCAGACATACCACCTGGCCATTTATAATTAACAGAATCGCCGCCGCCTGTGTAATTCCAAAAACCGCAAGCTGCGGAAAGGGTATCAGCCCCTGCTCCGTAATCCGACCGGACCCACATGTCGATTAAATGGGTCAATTGCGGATCCCAGCCATTCACATCCTCCATCCACTCTTTGAAGCTTATCTTGTCCCACTCAGCTAAGTCAGCCTTAACTCTAGGCCAGGGCTTCCATTTAAATGAGTTCATAAATTCCCAGAAAGCATCATAATCATCCTGAACCTGTTTCGGCCAGGGTGAAGAGGCGCTGTTGTAGCCTGTCTCCCAAAAATCCCTAATCCATTCGCCATCGATGAACATATGGTCTTGATAGGCTTCAGGAGCAAACGCAATCGATGAAAGATCTATTCCAAGATCAGCCCAGAGTTTTTTTTACAGCCCTGTATTCTGGATCAATTTTCCATTGATAATCACAGCCTTGAGTAACGATAATTCTCTGCCCTTTGACGGTTAATTCGTTGCGTTGGGCGTCACCGCCAAAATCGGCATGATTGTCAAGGAGTAGAATTTTCTCATCCGGTCTTTCATCGTGATAGAAATACGCTGCAGTGAGTCCTCCCAGCCCGGCGCCAACCACAACCAGGTCATATATTTCGCCAGTAGATTCTGCTCCTCGACTAAAATGCCTGCCATCGCGGACCTGGTGGCAAACGGACCGGGCGTCTTCAGTATTCCCGCCGAAATACACATTGCCAGACGGTGATTTCGGGTTCGGCGGCGAATTTAGATCAAAAGTCGGATCAGGAGTCAAACCAGAACATCCGGGAACCATAAGAGAAGCAGCTCCGACTGTTATGACCTTAATAAAATCTCTTCTCGTTATTGGCCGGTCAAGGCCCAGGCGTTTTTTTTCTTCTGCGTTCAATAGATTTTTTCCGTTTTGTTACTTTTCTGCTGGAAATCTATTTGTCGCATGGGAACCTCTTTCCAAATGGAAAAATTGTGGAGGGTTATTTAGTTGCGTTGAAAGATTCTTGATAATTCTTCAGGCAATTTTGGCAGACGCAAGTTTTTCGGTCCGCGTTCTCAGGTATTTTGGCAAGTAGCTCTTCAGGGAATATGACTGATTCGCACCAACACTCCGAGGCATCAGGGTCAGCTGCCATAGCACACTGGTTAGGTTCACCACAGAGCGGGCATTTGTCATTATCCAAAGTTCTTCTCACTGTTTTTTTAGGAAGTCAAATACCATTACCCGAATTTCTGCCACATCCATTTTGCGCCTCTTCCAAATATCCCCCGTAGTCTCCTTGGGCCGGCATATGGCACATGATGATTTACTACATAGTGGTTGGTAAACTCATTCGATTCTCCAACCATCAGGTCTGCGATGATACGACCAAACGTTTGTGTTGTCGGGACACCTTCACTCAAGCCAACGCCATAGTAGATATTTTTGTGATCGCCCACCACGCCAACGGATGACGTTTCGTCCAAGGTATAGGCCGTGGTGCCTCCCCAGGCATGTTCGATCTGCAAACCCTCTAGTTGGGGAAAGGAGGTAAAGAGATCCTTGGTGATGGCTTGAGATAACATTTTATCGTTACCTGAGCATAGAGCATCGTTATCATAATACGCAAACGACCCGCCCATAACGATTCGATTATCTTTGGTCAGAACCAAATAACTAAAGAGGGTGCGCATGTCAGATAGACCCTGTCGATTACTCCAGCCGATGGAATCTAACTGTGAATAATTGAGAGGTTCCGTAGCTATCTGGAAAACACTGATGGGAAAAACTCGGTTCTTAAAGAAACCCAGTTTATGGGCATACGCATTCAAGGCGACAACCAGGATGGGAGCCCGAATATCCCCCAATTCGGTATCAATGTGGTTTATTTTACCAGGCGTAATGCGTGTTACCACTGTCCTCTCGCGAACCTCAACACCAACTTCTTCCACAACCCGCTTCATTCCACGAGCAAGTTTCGCCGGGTTGAGGATCGCACCATAGGGGATGTCCAATCCGGCGATGAAGCGCGGCGATTTGATTTCTGCCTTCAGCTCCTCTCCATCGTGAAAGGTCGAATCGAGGCCGAATGATTTGAGCCAGCTCTGAAACTCTTCCAACTTTTGAATATGCTTATCACTTAATGCGACTTCCAACATCCCGTTTTCTTCTAAATCGCACTCGACGCCATACTCAGCGATCATTCTCTTTATGAAATTAAGCCCATAAAAAGAAACATCCAGTTTTTTTTGGAGGATATCAGGATCTGAATCCTCATCGATTTTTTCGATCAGGTCAGTCCCGATACAAAATCCCCCGTTACGTCCGCTGGCTCCATACCCGCAGCAAGCGCCTTCTAATAATACAATGTGTTTTTCGGGATATCTTTGCCGGATGTGGTAGGCGGCAGAAAGACCTGTGTAGCCGCCACCTACGATGACGATATCCGCGGAATGACTGCCTCGCAACGGCTCATTGATAACTTGGTTCTCAAGATCAACTGTTTTGAACCAATAGTTGTCTGTAAAATACTCATAGAGGTCAGGGGGTTTGAGAGTTTGACCACTGTTCCGTGGAGGTGAATAATATTTCATCGATTACTCCTTTGCAGCTGTCATGAGGAGATATATCATAGTTTTATAAAATCTTCAAGGACCCAGGGTTGTTAGCTCCCAAAACAATTGGGTCTCAGTCTCGAACCAAAATTCGCTGATTTAAAATCAATTGAACTAATTTCGATCCCCAATTGATCCAACTTTCCCCTTTGTTCAAATCCTAATGATGCGAAAAATCGCTCGATAGGTATATCAAGCGATTTTTATGGGCGGAACAGGACTCGAACCTGCGACTACATCCCGCATGTTCTTCGCGGGGCTAACGATTAAGAGCCTTGGGTTCAAATTCTATACTGGGAATCCACGACAATGGGTACATTAATGAAGAACCCCCACCATTGGGGGGCTCTAAGTGACCCCGGTAGGATCCGAACCTTCAACCGAGTCCTGATAAGGGTGTATCCCGAACTGTACTTGCGGGACTAACAGTTAAGAGCCCTTCGACTGATAAAAGAAAAGGAATAGATTCTCTTCGGATATAAATAAAAAACCCTCGTGAAGAGGGTCTATTGACCCCGACAGGACTCGAACCTTCAACTGCATCCCGCATGTTTTCAGCGGGGCTAACGATTAAGAGTCGTTTGCTCTGCCAGATTGAGGTACTCTCCCGGCATATGGGGGATTAAGTGCCTTCACATTATTATTAGACAAAGAATACGACTGTGGAATTAATCTCCTCTCTGCGCCCATTAATAATCAGGGGTATCGACGCTATTCTTGCCATGATCGCATCAGGATGATGATATTGTCAATCTCCTCGTTTCCAAGAATGCCCTCGAAACCATCCATGGCGGTGTTTCTGCGACCTGCCAGGATAAACTCTGCCAATTCCGTGTCACTCTTAGATTGAAAGAACGAGCTGCCATGTAAATTCGGACCCATACCACCGGTGCCATCATCACCGTGGCAAGGGGAACAATTACTATCAAACGAAGCTCTGCCCATCTCCTCCGGGGGCAGAAAAGCTATTAAGCTGGACTCGGCTTCGAAGAGACGATTGTCTTCAATCAGGATAATGATGGCCTGAATTTCTTCTGCCTGATCCCTATCTGCCAATGGGATGGAGTTCTTCAAGTAGAATATTGCGTCGGGGCGGTCGAACTCCCGAATGGCAAACAGGGCATTGGTGACAAAGGTTGCTAATGGGAATTCCGCGGCAACCGATTCACCCTCCCGCCAGGCCGCGATTAGCGAAACAACAACGTTAAATTGAGCTAGTGAGAGCACCGTTACCAAAGTTGGCATTACTTTTGATAGACGACCACGACCAATTGTATTATGATACCAAATATCATCAAATTTCTGCAGTCGTTCGGGGTCGTTCAATGTCGGGGCGTTGGAGGTACCCTGACCCTCCTGCCCATGACAAATGAAACAAGTCGTTTCATAGATTTTTGCACCGCGCATAGGGTCAGGTTCTTCTGCTACTAAAGAGATTTCAGGAGCAGTTGGTTCCCAGGCGCGGATAAATGCGACGAGTTGGTTAAGCTGTTCATCAGTAAAAGGCCCACCGGAAGCTTGCCCCCAAGCTGGCATAAGTGTGCTGGGTACACCAAAACGTGTCAATCCAGCCAGAGTTTCGTCCATGGTCGCTGTAAGCAGGTCGCGAGAGTTAAGCGCTGGGCCGATACCTCCTTCGCCGTTTGTTCCATGACATGTGGCGCAGTTATCAGCGTATAATTCTTGGCCAGCCGCTTCAGCTGCTTGCTTATCAGCGGCCTGTACAAGTCGAATTCGCATTGGTTCGCGAAGAATATATACTTGGAATGTCACCAGAATAGCCAGCGTAAGGCCAAGGGCAGCGGCCACGAAAAGTGTATTGTTTTCACGTGAACGCATAATAATTCCTCATCCTTGATAGTAAACTTGCGAGGGGTCAAATGACTGTCGTTGAATTGGCTGACCGGTATCCACTAAAATCTCATCATCGATCGTTTTTACCGGAAACAAATCCATTGGCCTTGGAGAAGGTCCGCTGGTCACCTCACCGACAGGATTAAATATCGAACTATGACATGGACAATTAAATATTCCATCAGCACTACGCCAGGGAACGGAACACCCTAAATGCGGGCAGCGCTGCCATAGCGCCAAAATACCCCCATCCTCCAGGCGAGAAATATAGAAGCGCCCTTTCAGAACATGGGTGACTGTGCCAGGTTGGAATTCATCTACTTGTCCGGCAATGATCACGCCGCCAAATGAACCCGGTTCGATCTGGGGTTTGAAGAGCCGGTATAAGGCAACACCAGCTTGTCCGACTAATGCCATCGTTGTGGCAGCCCAACCGATGTTCAAAAGATCACGCCGGTTCAACCTATTCTTTGTTTCACTTTCACTATTCATGCCACACTCCAATTGACCACCATCTTCAGCAAAATAACTTATGCCTTCTCAAAAGTCCGCCCATGGCTGATACCCATCCGGCATCTCCCAAGGCAAGAACAACTTAAAAACAGGTCCCCGAAAGAGAAAACCACTGATTGTAAAAACAAAGGCTGAAACAATCATCACTGTAAATAATGCCATCATGATTTCGCGCCGGTTGGCGTTTATTCGCCAGAGCACCAGCAGTGGCAGACAAACGAGCAAAAACAGGATGAGCCCCGGAAGAAGGCCCTGCGCAACCCAGATGGGTACTAAATCACGCAGCAATTCCCGCAGAGTGTAAATGTTGTCCAAGACGATGTAAGCTGGCATGACGATCAGTGTATATAAAGCTGTCCAAGCAGTGATGCGCTTCCCACGGGAGGAGGTAAACCAAACACCTACATTTGACCGGGAATGATCGATATAAGGCAGCGCAAAAAGGAACACGACCAATATCGTTGGAATGATTATGCCGGCCAGCATGGGGTGCATATGTTCTAGTAATTCTTGCAGGCCGACGAAGTACCATGGGGCTTTGGCTGGGTCGGTTGTCAGCAGCGGATTAGCGATTTCATCCAAAGGGGCTTGTTTGAGCAAGGAAAATAAAAAAATTACGAAGGTTACACCCAGTAAGAGGATAATTTCCCAAAGTAATAAGATTGGGAAAGAAAATACCGTGTCCTCCGGTCCTTTATCCACCATGGGGGTCTCGCCGCGGACCAGCTCGACCAGGGCGTAGGATTTAGTACTGCCCTTCGGAAAAATTTCTTCGGAAGTTGGGGTTTGATCGTCCATTATCTCCTCTAAAATTTTCGGTGCTGATTATTGGTTGTCGCTCGACGATCCAGTATTATCATTAGTTGCAAGCCCTCCATCCTTGCGAACACGCCAGATATGCACCGATGCAAATAAAGTGATCAACAGAGGTAAGGCGGCGATGTGCAGTGTGTAAAAGCGGATGAGTGCGCTCTGCCCAATTTCACTGCCCCCGATGAGAAATTCACGGATTACGGAACCAATACCAGGAGCATATGCGGTGATGTTGGTACCCACTGTGATCGCCCAATATGAGAGTTGATCCCAAGGCAGCAGGTAGCCAGTGAAACTGGCCCCTAAAGTGAGCAGCAGCAAGATCACTCCCATAATCCAATTGAACTCTCGCGGGGGTTTATAAGCTCCGGTGTAAAAAACCCGGATCATATGAAGGATCACAATCAGAACCATCCCATGCGCAGACCAGCGATGCATGTTGCGCGTGAATTGTCCTAGTGGGATGGCGAGTTGGATATTCTTCATGGTTGGGTAAGCCCGCTCAATAGACGGAACGTAAAAAGCCATAAGAAGCAAACCAGTCCATACGAGCACTCCGAAAAGGATCAGCGACACGATTCCCAGACCAAATGAGTAGGTCCACTTCAGGCTCTTCCGGCTGACCTTTACAGGGTGGACGTGTAGGAAGACGTTGCTGGTCATGACCAGCGATCGATCGAGCGTGTTATCTGGCCAGCCATGACGGAAGAAAGAGCGCCATACGCGAGAATTAATCACGCGGTTAGTAAAGGATGATCGATTCATATTATCTCCCTTGAGAGATGTTGTTATTAAGGTGGGCTAGAATGAATTTCCAGCCCACCTCATACAATATTTGATAATCTGATTAATCAGTTACCTGGCGGACGTTCACTCAGTTGGTAATGTTTGAGTATACGCCAGTAAATCAGCAATCTCTTCCATTGTCCAGCCCAGCGCTATACCAGCTGGCATCGGTGCATCCGGTTGGCCAAACGAAGCTTTATGGAAGAATTCCCACGGATTGCCGGCCGCGACAGTGCCGATATATTCCGGATCATCAGCATCGTGGAAATTAATCTTCTTTCCATCTACTCCATGGCAGGCTGAGCAGGTGGCTTCGAATAAATCCCAGCCGCGACAGTGCCGATATATTCTGGATCATCAGCATCGTGGAAATTAATCTTCTTTCCCTCTACTCCACGGCAGGGATTTATTCGATGCCCCCCGCTCA
>PVMK01182784.1_pt1 | contig 10073 bp, 10 predicted proteins | sample 1853481 | NCBI WGS metagenome assembly PVMK01 (sample SAMN08533507, study PRJNA380276) | Marine sediment metagenome, whole genome shotgun sequencing project.
TTGGAACTCACTCGAGACGTTTTGGCAAAGGCGCGTGTGCCGCGCCCTCGCAACCCCAAGCCTGCTGACGAGGAACAGCAGGCCGAATTTGCGTGCATGCGCTGCGGACATCGCTGGGACAACGTTTTCAGTGTGAAACGGGAACGGACCTGCCCTGAATGCCGATCCAATAGCGTGCACTGGCTGTGACAAAGTAATTAAGATCACATTCCGGTGTTGCGTCCCGCAAGTAATTTGCAAAACAAGGTCCTATTTTAGGTGTCGGGTTTCAGGTGTCAGGTGTCAGATAACAGATGACAGAAGTCAGATGACAGATGACAGATGGAAAAAATAGAAGATAAAGCGGCCCTTCTGTCCTCTGTATTCTGTTCTCTGTCCTCTGTTCGTTGAAACCATAGACATTTAAGAACGCAACTGAACTAAAATATACCATACGACTTTTGTAGCATTTTTGTGGGACATACAATAGGCCGCCGGAAAGCACTCAAGGGCCCTTGATTCTCTTGACATTCATACCTAAAGTCAATATTGAGCCATTTTATAGTGGTTGTCAAAAAAACGTTCCGTTATTCAAACGTTTTTTCTACAACCACTTATGCCCCAATTCCTTAATTCGAAACATTATTATGGAAAGCGGTATAAAAAGTATCCGAGGAATTTTACATGGCCAAACCAAAACTAAAAAAGCATCATATAAATCGGGATTGGTGCAAGGGATGCGGGATATGTGTTGAGCTTTGCCCGAAAAAAGTCCTGGAATTAGACGATCAAGACAAGGTCTCGGCCTTGCGACCACAAGATTGTATCTGCTGCAGACTTTGTGAGCTTCGCTGTCCGGATCTTGCAATAGAGATCGAAACTAAAGAATAGGCATATCATATGAGCGAAAACGTAAAATTTGTCCAAGGCAACGAGGCCTGCGCTGAGGCGGCCTTGTATGCCGGGCTTGATTTTTATGCCGGCTATCCGATTACACCGTCGTCCGAAATTACCGAACATCTAGCCTATCGCCTGCCGCAAGTCGGCGGGAAATTTATGCAGATGGAAGATGAGATTGCGTCGCTGTGTGCCATTATCGGTGCTTCGCTGACCGGTCGCAAGGTGATGACAGCCACCAGCGGGCCGGGCTTTTCCCTGATGCAGGAAGCCCTGGGGTATGCCGTTATGGCCGAAATCCCCTGTGTCATTGTCAACGTGCAGCGCGGCGGGCCGTCCACAGGCCTTCCAACCCACGGCAGCCAGGGGGACGTTAATCAAGCCCGCTGGGGGACCCACGGCGATCATGCCATCATTGCGCTCACGGCTTCCAACCACCAGGATGTATTTTCAATTACCGTGGAGGCCTTTAATTTAGCTGAAATTTATCGAACGCCGGTTATCCTGCTGTTTGATGAACTCGTTGCCCATATGCGGGAGCAGCTCGTGATTCCGGAACCCGGAAAAATGCCGTTGGTCGAACGGCTGAGAACATCCGTTAAAGAAGGTGTTGATTATCATCCCTATTTACCCAGGGAAGATGGCCGTTTACCCATGTCTGATTTCGGCGGCGTTCACCGCTTCAATGTCACCGGATTAATCCATGATATGTGGGGGTTTCCATCCAGTGAGCCCAGGACTGTGCATGGCTTGTTGCGTCACCTGGTCGATAAAATCGAAAACCGGGCCCATCAGCTTGCTCGATTTAAGGAATATTATACTGAAGATGCAGAGCATTTGCTGCTGTCTTACGGTTGCGCGGCCCGTTCAGCTCTTCATACTGTGGAAAATAGAAGACGTCGCGGCGAACGCCTGGGGATGCTGGAGCTGCAAACCCTATGGCCCTTTCCAGCTGATATCGTGCGTGAAAAATGTGCTGCCAAGAAATCGGTTATTGTGGTGGAACACAACATGGGCCAGGTACTTCAGTCTGTTAAGCTGGCAGTCGATGACCCCGGGAAGGTTTTTTTGGCCAATCGAATAGATGGTGTCTTCATAAAACCGGCGGATATAATGAATGTTCTGCGGCTGATCCAGGGAAAGGGGGTTTAAGTCATGGCTATCAAAGATTATTTACGCGAACGATTTTTCCCCCACCTCTGGTGCCCGGGATGCGGTCATGGCACGGTATTAAACGGTCTGCTGCAGGCCGTTGAGAAACTGGGGCTGAGCAGAAACGAGATTGTGATGGTTTCCGGTATCGGATGTTCATCCAGAATAACCGGCTATGTCGACTTTCACACCCTGCATACCATTCATGGCCGGGCGCTGGCCTTTGCCACCGGTGTTAAAATGGCGCGCCCGGAACTTAACCTCATTGTTCCCATGGGGGATGGCGATGCGCTGGCGATCGGGGGGAATCATTTTATTCATGCGGCCCGCCGAAACATTGATATCACCGCAATTGTCATGAACAACCGAATCTACGGCATGACCGGCGGCCAGTTTTCGCCTTTGTCGGGAGAAAACATCCGCGCAACCACCGCGCCGTATCTGACGATCGACCCCAGCTTTGATGCCGTGGAGCTTGCAAAGGCCGCCGGTGCGACCTTTGTGGCGCGAACCACTACCTATCACATTCAGCAGATGGCAGACATCATCCGGCAGGCCATTCTGCACGAAGGTTTTTCAATGGTGGAGATTTTATCGCAGTGCCCGACCTATTTTGGCCGTAAAAACAAAGCCGGCGATGCAGTTGATATGATCCAGTATTTCAAGAAAAATACAACCTCGATTGGTTCAAAGGCCAAAAAGGAAAATCCCGATTTACTGGAACGCGGTATTTTTTTACAAAAGGAGATGCCGGAATATTGCAGCGAATATGATAAAATGGTTCAAAAGGCGATGAAAGGTCGTTGAATATGGAAAAATGCAGGATGGTATTTTCAGGCTCGGGCGGGCAGGGCGTGATCACTGCAGCCATTATTCTGTCCGAAGCAGCGGTGCTTTACGAAAACCTGACTGCCGTACAATCCCAATCATACGGTGCCGCGCCCAGAGGAGGGGCCACGCGCTCAGATGTCATCATATCCGACTCGGTCATTCATTTTCCAAAAGTAATTCAGCCCAATGTGCTGGTATGTTTGACCCAGGAGGCCTATGGTAAATTTTATTCGATTATCCGGCCGGGGGGCTTATTGATTACCGACACCCGATTTGTGAAAACTGAAAAAAAAGTTGATGCCCAGCAAAAAGAAATAGAGATGTATGAAACCGTAATGGCAAAAATCGGCAAACCCATAGTTTTCAATATTTGCATGCTCGGGGCCGTTATTGCCTTAACCGGGCTGGTGAAACCCGAATCCATTATGAAGACACTCGAGGACCGAATTCCGGCAGACTTTCTGGATATGAATCGCAAGGCGCTGGATATCGGCATTAAATTAGGGGAAGCCGCCAAAACTTAAAAAACCGGCTTTAGCCCATTATCTTTTCTCCGACATTACTGCCTTAACAGAGTAAAATACCAGGCAATCAATTGCGGTCCAAAAAGAATATAAGCAGTAGCGCCAATGGCCAGGAAGGGACCAAATGGAATCGCCAGCTTCATCGTTTTACGGTTCTTGAGCATGAGAAGCATGCCTGAAACCGTGCCGACCGCTGATGCCACAAATATCGTAAACAAAACCCCCGGCCATCCGATAATGGCTCCCATCATGGCCAAAAGCTTAATATCTCCGCCGCCCATGCCTTCTTTTTTAGTCAGCAGATGATACAACCAGGCGACCGAAAATAAGCTTCCGCCACCGATTAAAATCCCGAGGATGGACTCAACAGCGGTAATTTCCGGAAGGGCAAAACTGGCGGCGAAGAAAATCGGTATTCCCGGCAGTGTGATCACATCCGGGATAATTTGGTGATCAATATCAATAAATGTGATTACCAGCAAAGCGGCAACAAAGGCATAATAAATCGCCGCTTCAAAAGTGATGCCATACTTAAGAAAAACCCCTACCGCAAATATTCCGCTCATTAATTCGATTACGGGATAGCGAAAGGAGATGGATGTCTCACAATGGCGACATTTTGCTCTTAAGGCGACATAGCTTAATATCGGTATATTGTCGTAAAAACGGATGAGGGCGCCACAATTCGGACACATCGAACGGGGATGGACAATTGACTTTGATTCCGGAAGCCGGTAGATGCATACATTCAAAAAAGCTTCCGATACACAAACCAAAAATGAAGGTGAAAAATTCGGTTAAATAAGTTGCCATCATCGGTTATCTGTCCCCGTTCTTGAGTTCTTAGATGGTTGCGTTTTGCGCATCGGCAATCAGTAAGGGCCGTGCCATTGCTTAAACTATGGCACAGCGTTGCGTAAAATTATAGCTTTTTTCTATAAAGATAATAATATAGCGGTTGTCATGTTGATTATAATTTCAGGGGTCTACATCTTGCATTTTCGCCTGTTAGAATATCTGGCAAACGGAACATATTTATGACAACCGCTATACATCGACTTTAAAAACAAAAAAATGAATTTTTTCTAATATTGAGGTATTTCATAAAAAAATAAGATGGATATTGTCAAAGAAAAATTATGTCTTATTTTAGATCGGCACCGTCGCACCCCGCTGCAAGCGAGATTAATATATAATTTCGGCCAAAAACGGGTGGACCTTTAATCCCGGTGCAATTCATAGGAGCTGAAATGGCACAAACCGATAAAGATGATCTAATCAGCCTCATCGAAGAAGATGGCGCAAATTCTGAAATTCCGACTTCCCTTCCGTTACTGCCGGTTCGAGATATCGTCGTTTTTTGTGACATGGTGCTGCCGTTGTTTGTTGGCCGCGATAAATCGATTCGAGCGGTTGAAGAGGGTGTGGCCAGGGACGGATTTTTGATGCTGGCCACCCAAAAGGATCCCGCAATAGAAGACCCGGCAACCGACGACATATATTCGGTCGGCACGGTCGGCCGGGTGTTGCGAATGTTGAAACTGCCGGATGGTCGCGTTAAAGCACTGGTGCAAGGCGTCGCCAAGGCCAAAATTCTGCGTTACTTAAGAAAACGGTCCTTTTATCGCGTAAAAATTGAAAAAGTTGAAGAACAGCCCGCCGGTGAGATAAATCTGGAGATCGAGGCCTTGATGAGGACTGTCGGGGAAAATTCAGAAAAGATTCTTTCTTTGCGCGGGGAGATGTCGGGCGATATCGGCTCCATTTTACAAAGCATTGAAGAGCCCGGCAAACTGGCGGATCTGGCTGCATCCAATCTAAAACTCAAGATCCAGGAATCCCAGGAACTGCTTGAATTAGTCGAGCCGGTCGAGCGCCTGAAAAAAGTAAACGATTTGCTTTCAAGGGAACTCGAACTTTCAACGGTTCAGGCCAAAATCGAATCTGAGGTAAAAGGTGAAATATCCAAATCCCAGCGAGATTATTTTTTGCGCGAGCAGGTCAGGGCCATTTACAAAGAGCTCGGAGAACAGGATGACAAGACCGTTGAGATTGAAGATTACCGCAGAAAAATCAAGCGTGCCAAAATGCCGAAAGAGGCCGACAAAGAAGCAATCAAGCAACTCAAGCGCCTTGAACAGATGCATCCCGACTCTGCTGAAGCAACCGTATCGCGGACCTATCTCGACTGGCTGGCAGAGCTGCCGTGGGGCAAATCATCGCGAGATCGTTTTGATATTGCCGAGGCCAAAGCCGTGTTGGAAAAAGAGCATTATGGATTAAACAAGGTAAAAGATCGTATACTTGAATATCTGAGCGTCCGCAAACTGAACCCCAAGATGAAAGGCCCGATTCTTTGTTTTGTGGGCCCTCCCGGAGTCGGCAAGACTTCTCTGGGCCAATCCATCGGCCGGGCCTTAAAACGCAAGTTTATCCGAATTTCGCTGGGCGGAATCCGCGATGAGGCCGAGATTAGAGGCCATCGGCGGACCTACATTGGCGCCATGCCCGGCCGCATTCTACAGGGGCTGAAGCAGTGTGGCAGCAACAATCCGGTTTTTATGATGGATGAAATTGACAAACTCGGTGCTGATTTTCGGGGTGACCCGTCTTCGGCTCTGTTAGAAGCACTGGATCCGGAGCAAAATTTTGCCTTTAGCGATCATTTCGTCAATATACCGTTTGATCTATCTAAAGTGATGTTTATTCTGACTGCGAATTTAACGGATACGATCCCCTCCGCCCTGCTGGATCGGATGGAAGTTATTTCGCTTTCCGGTTACACTGCGGAAGAAAAAATTGTGATCGCCAAAAATTACCTTATTCCTCGACAGATCAAAGAAAATGGCCTCAAAACCCGCACAACTTCCATGAGTTCCGGAGCGCTGCAGCAGATGATTACGGAGTATACCTCTGAAGCGGGACTGCGAAATCTTGAAAGGGAAATTGGCGCAATTTGTCGCAAAGTGGCGCGTAAAATTGCTGAAGGCCAAAAAGAACCCTTTCGCGTTACCAAGGGCAACTTGCACAAATATCTGGGAGTCCCTAAATATGGTCCGGAAATGGATAAGGAAGAAAACCAGGTCGGCCTATCAACCGGTCTGGCCTGGACTCAGGCCGGAGGTGAAGTGCTGTATGTCGAAGCATCTTTGATCGGCGGGAAGGGTGATTTGATTGTGACCGGGCAACTGGGAGATGTGATGCAGGAATCAGCCCGGGCAGCGGTAAGTTATGCGCGAGCGAATCTGGCGTCATTGGGGGTGGATGTGAAGAAAATCGCAAATTTTGATATCCATATTCATGTACCGGCCGGCGCCATCCCTAAAGACGGCCCTTCTGCAGGCATCGCCATGGCGACAGCGCTTATTTCCGCATTAACAAACAAAGCCGTTCGCAGTGATGTGGCGATGACCGGTGAAATCACCCTGAGGGGCCGGGTTCTTCCCATTGGCGGTTTAAAAGAAAAGGCCCTGGGTGCTATGCGGGCGGGAATTCGAACCGTCATTATACCCGAGAAAAACAAAAAAGAACTTTCTGAGTTGCCCCACCATCTGAGGCGCAAGATTGAGTTTGTCCCCGTAAAGCAAATGTCAGCGGTTTTGGCACGGGCGATTATTGGGATTAAACCAAAGCGCAAATTAAAACGGGTAAAAACCAAACGCAAATAACCGATGAAAATCCTTGCAATTGATACCGCCACAAAAAGCTGCAGCGTTGCCGTAACAGATGATGGGTCCTTATGCGCTGAATTAACAACACTCAAAAATCAGACTCACTCCAAACACTTGATGGAATTAATCCATTCGGTTCTGGAAATCGCCGGTTTTGGCGTTGCAGATCTGGACGGGCTGGCCGTTACGATCGGGCCGGGCTCCTTTACCGGCCTGCGTATCGGCATCAGTACCATTAAAGGATTAGCGCATGCTCTGGATAAACCGGTTGTGGGCATATCGAGTCTTAAAGCGCTTGCCTGGCAATGTGCCGAAACATCGTATTTGATCTGCCCGCTGCTGGATGCTCGCAAAGGCGAGGTATATTGTGCCACCTATCGTTTCAATGAGGATCAGTTAATTCAAAAAACAAGCGCGCGTGCAATGATTCCTGAAACCGTCGTTGAGGATGTTAAAGTGCCCTGTGTGTTTATTGGAACCGGTGCCCGGCTTTATCGCCAAAGAATTACAGCTGCGCTGGGCGGTTTGGCCCATTTTGTTCCCGAGGGCCAAAACATTATACGGGCATCGAGTGTTGCCTTTCTTAGCATGCCAAGATTTGAGGCCAATGAGTCCGATGGGATTGCCGGCCTGGTCCCGCATTACATCAGGAAATCGGATGCGGAATTAAATTTTGGCCAATGATCATCCGGCAACGCCGCATCACCCCCATAGGGAAATTTAATCATGTTACGGTAATCATTGACAATCCGTATTCATGTTGATATGGATACAGGTTCAGGTTTACGCGAGATACTTGCGTTAACTCATTTTGCAATTCGGGACACAGATTCCATGGAACCCATATTCTCGGCCGGATCCACCGGGCCAGATGGCTTTTCCGGTGGCCAAAGCCGGATATCCGCCGATTTTTGGTGCGGCATTTGTCACCTTGATTTTTGCCCTGCTGGGGATGACATACCTGACCTTATTCGGCCTGGTGATCACCTTCTGCTTTTGCGGATTTTTCAGGGATCCGGATCGGGTGATTCCCAATCAACCGGATGGCATCGTTTCGCCTGCGGATGGAAAAATCATTTCGGTGGGCCCTGTTGATGGCACTTCCTTTTACGAAGGCAGTTGCCAGAAGATCAGCATCTTTATGTCCGTATTTAATGTGCATGTCAATCGTATTCCGTTTGACGGCAATGTCAAAAAGGTTGGTTATTCCCCCGGTAAATTTTTTGCGGCAAACCTCAATAAAGCATCTTTGCAAAATGAGCACAATGCGGTTTTTCTGGAAACTGCAGACGACAAGATGATGTGTGTCGTCCAGGTCGCCGGATTGATTGCCAGAAGGATTATCTGCAAAGTGCAGTCCGGTGATGATGTGTGTAAAGGCCAGCGTTTCGGAATGATCTGTTTTGGTTCGCGACTCGATGTATATCTGTCTGATGATGTCGAAATCAAGGTGACTGTCGGTGATAAAGTAAAGGCGGGGTCTTCTGTTATCGGCCGATTCACATAGCACATAGTACCTGAAACTTGCATGAAAATAGACAGCAATCGGATTAAATTCCGATTACCCTATCGCCGGATTTCAGCTCAATGTATCTGAATCGGCGGTTTTTTTATAACAGATAGCCGATCCAGTTTGTCGCTTAGAGCGTTTGTCATAATAACGGAATATAGGTATGAAAAAGACATATGAAATCGCTGTCATCCCGGGAGATGGAACCGGGCCGGAGGTCGTTGCAGAGGGCATTAAGGTGCTTGAGGCGGTGGCCGCCAAATGTAATTTCGGTTTTCAGTTCACTGCTTACGATGTCGGCGGTAAGCATTATCTGGCCACAGGGGAAACCATTTCCGATCAATTGCTTGATACGCTCGCACAAAAAGATGCAATTTTTCTGGGGGCCATCGGTCATCCGGAAGTCCAACCCGGTGTCCTGGAGAAGGGCATTCTGTTGAAAACCCGGTTTTACGTTAGATCAATATATCAACTTAAGACCGGTTAAACTCTATGAAGGCGTTTATACGCCGATTAAGGACAAACGCGCTGAACATATCGATTTTGTCGTCGTACGTGAAAATACGGAGGGAATGTATGCCGGTGCCGGTGGTTGTCTGAAGCGCGGCACACCGGATGAGATTGCCACCCAGGAATCCATCAATACCCGCAAAGGCGTGGAACGGTGCATTCGGTATGCTTTTGATTATTGCCAAACAAGAAACAAGGCTAAAAAGCTCACGCTTTGCGGCAAAACCAATGTACTGACTTATGCCTTTAGCCTCTGGGAACGAACATTTTACGAGGTCGCCGAGGAGTACCCGGATATCGAAACCGATTATGCGCATGTTGATGCCCTGTGCATGTGGATGGTAAAAAATCCGGAGTGGTTCGATGTGATTGTTACCGATAATATGTTCGGTGATATTATTACCGATCTGGGTGCGATGATACAGGGCGGCATGGGAATCGCAGCCGGCGCCAATATCAACCCCAATGGCGTTTCGATGTTTGAACCCATCGGGGGCTCGGCGCCTAAATATACCGGCCAGAAGAAAATAAACCCGATTGCAGCCATATTGGCAGCGCAGTTGATGCTGGATACCATCGGGGAGAAAAAGGCGGCAGCCTTTGTTGAAGCCGGTGTTGCCAAAGTTTTGCGGGAAGATGTCAAAGATGTCGCAGCCGGTAAAATGGGGCATTCGACCCAAGCGGTTGGCGATCTGGTGGTAGATTATATCGTAAAAAGTTGTTAGTGTTATGACCCGCAAGTAATTTACAAGACACGGATTGGTTTCATCAATATTATTCGTCTTTTTTTAGGTGCCACTTTCCGGGTTCCAGGTTCAGGGTTCTGGGTTCAGAAGTTTCAGGATTTAAGTGTCCTATTTCCTCTAACATCTGATGACTTATTTCTGCAGTTATCTAACCTCTGAACGTTGAACCTTTGAACCAGGCGTTGTTTAAAGAACTCAATAGAACTAAAATATACCACACGGCTTTTGTAACATTATGGCTCAGAAAAAATTC
>PVMK01183542.1_pt1 | contig 10073 bp, 6 predicted proteins | sample 1853481 | NCBI WGS metagenome assembly PVMK01 (sample SAMN08533507, study PRJNA380276) | Marine sediment metagenome, whole genome shotgun sequencing project.
TGCTTACATTCCGGGCAATCAACCAGATCGCCTTCACTCATTCTTTGCAGTTTTTCCAACTTATGCGAACATGATTCGCAACGATATTCATAAATCGGCACTGATAAATCTCCTATCCTCAATAAACCCCGGACAACCTCGGGGCGGCAATTATAAACGCTCAAGTAGCGTCCAGCTATTGCTGACCACGTATTAGGTTGGGTTTCTGCACACTAAGGTCAATAGCCCCGGCAACAGATGACGCTGTAGCGTCATCCTGTAGCGTCATCCCGGACTCGATCCGGGATCCATTTTTCAGACTCGCACAATTCGTTGGGGGTTGGGTACTCCTCCTGAGACCGTGAGCCGACAGGACGTCGGCGACCGAGCGGTCACAGGGATGTGCTTGTAGCGTGTCTCGGGAGGAGTACCCAATCCCCGACGAATCCCTAATCGAATCCTTTAAGACCAGTGCCCACCGAACGCCGGGCTACGGGTAACTACCCCTGAGACACGCTTCAAGCTCATCCCTGAGTCGCTTGGGCGCCGACATCCCTGTCGGCTCACAGTCTCAGGGGTAGTTACCCGCATCCCGGCTTGGCATTAGTGGATTCTTATAGCAGAACTGCCATACGGATTGCATGACTCTGAACCCCCAAATGGCCGTCACTGTTTGGTATAGTGGCTACCCTATTTCAATACAGAAAGAAGCATCCATGAAAACCAAGTTATTTGTTTCTGCCATCCTGCTCGCAGGCCTGCTTTCAGCATGTGAAAAAGACCAGTCGGTTACTACGGTTGAAGCCACCCGGGGATGCTCCTGTTGCTTCTGCCCCGGTTGAAGCTGAGAAGCCATCACGTTTTGATATCTATACCGAAGTTGGCCTGACCACTGACCTCAGCCATCTGAGCGACAATCAAAAGCAAATGATCGGCTTGTTAATCGATGCAGCCAAAATCACCGACGATATTTTCTGGCAACAGGTCTGGGGTGATAAAGACGAATTGCTCGATAGTATTGATGACCCCAAGATGAAGCGTTTTGCTCTTTATAACTATGGCCCCTGGGATCGCCTGGCAGCCGACCAGTCCTTCATTGAAAGTTATGGCCCGCGGCCAAAGGGCGCGCGTTTCTATCCGGAGGATATGAGCAAGACAGAATTCGAAGCCTGGCAGCAGGAAGGCAAGGATGAGCAGTACTCGATCGTGCAGCGGGATGCCGATGGTGGACTTATATTGGTGCCTTACAGCAAAGCATTCGAGTCACAGATCAATGCAATTGCCGATTTACTGATACAGGCCTCAGCACTGGCAGATGATCAGGAATTTTCCGCTTACCTGAAGATGCGCGCCACGGCCTTGAAAACCGACGATTACCAGGCCTCGGATATGGCCTGGATGGATATGAAAAACAATCCCATCGAACTGGTCATCGGCCCGATCGAAACCTACCAGGACGCGCTTTACGGCTACCGCGCTGCATTTGAAACATTCGTGCTGATCAAGGACCAGGCCTGGAGTGAGCGCCTGGCACGTTTTGCCAAATATATGCCGGAACTGCAGCGCGGACTGCCGGTGGACGAGGCCTACAAGGCTGAAGTGCCCGGCTCAGACGCGGATTTGAATGCCTACGATCTTGCCTATTGTGCCGGCGACTGTAATTCCGGCTCAAAGACCATCGCCATCAACCTGCCCAACGATGAAGAAGTACAACTGGCCAAGGGTACACGCCGGTTGCAGATCAAGAACTCCATGCTGGCCAAATTCAACCAGATCCTGATGCCGATTGCCGGTGAACTGATCGCTGAAGATCAGCGCCAGCACATCACCTTTGATGCATTCTTCGGTAACACGATGTTCCACGAGGTTGCTCATGGCCTGGGCATTAAAAACACACTGGATGGTACCAATACTGTTCGCCAGGCATTGAAAGAACACTCCTCGGCTCTTGAAGAAGGCAAGGCAGACATCCTCGGTTTGTACATGGTGCAAAAGCTGCGGGAAATGGGTGAAATTACCGAGGGTGAATTGATGGATAACTACGTCACCTTCCTCGCCGGTATTTTCCGCTCGGTTCGTTTTGGCGCCAGCAGCGCTCATGGCCGCGCCAACATGATCCGTTTTAACTATTTTAGCGACGCAGGCGCCTTCTCGCGTGATCAGGAGACCGGCACTTACCGTGTTGAGGTGGTGGAATTTGAGCAGGCTGTTAAAGACCTGGGCAACGACATACTGGTATTGCAGGGTAACGGTGATTACGAGGCAGTCGCGGCATTCGTTGCCGAAATGGGCAACGTAAGCGCACAACTGCAAGCCGACCTTAACCGACTGGATGCCGTCAGTATCCCGGTTGATATCATTTACCAGCAAGGCAAGGAAGTGCTTGATCTGTAATCAGGTCGCACAATGAACTCCATGGGTAAGCGAATCGTTGTAAAAATCGGCAGCCAGGTCCTTTGCGATCCGGATGGTGCACTGAACAGGGATGTACTTTCAAACCTGGTCAGCCAACTCGGTGCCCTGCATGCCGATGGCTGGCAGGTGTTACTGGTTTCATCCGGCGCGGTCGCCGCTGGAACCGGCCTGGCAGGTGAGCAGTTACAACGAATTTCCGACCCCGTCGCCCGTAAACAGGTATTGGCAGCAACCGGTCAGGTCCGCTTGATGGAAACCTACCGCGAACTGTTTGAATTACAGGGTTTGACCATCGCACAGGTATTGGCCACCAAGAGCGATTTCCAGACCCGCCGCCACTATCTGAACATGCGCGGTTGCATCGAAGCACTTTTAACCGCCGGCATCATACCCGTCGTGAATGAAAATGACGTGGTTGCAGTCACTGAATTGATGTTCACTGATAATGACGAGCTTGCGGGCTTGTTGGCGGGTATGGTCAATGCTGAACTCTTATGCCTGCTGAGCACGGTACCAGGCGTCTATGACGGTGACCCGGATGATGCTCAAACGCAGTGCATAGAACGCTGGGATGACGAACAGCACCAGATTGAAGACATTGTATTACGCGGAACTTCTGCATTGGGGCGTGGCGGTATGCACAACAAACTGGCCATTGCGCGAAAAGTTGCAAAGCTCGGCACCCAGGTGGTCATTGCAGACGGAACCGATGCACAGATCATGAGTAAAATCCTCACCGATCACAAAGTCGGCACACGTTTCCCGGCAATTGGTGATGCTTCTTCAGCCAAACGATGGCTGGCAAGTGCGGATGATCATGCCACAGGTTCGGTCACGGTCAACAAGGGTGCAGAAAATGCCCTGCTGGATAGTACCCACCTGGCCAGCTTGCTACCGATCGGAATCGAAGCAGTCGATGGTGATTTCAAGCGCGGTGATGTCATCCAGATACTCAATTTATCCGGCGAAGTCCTGGGCTGTGGTCAGGCAAGGTATGATTGCGTGGAAGCCGCCAGCCTGATCGGGCAACGCGGCCAGAAACCACTGATTCACTATGACTATCTTTATTTGGGCGATTAACAATGGGTAACCAGCAGCAGTACCTGGAACAGGGCTTAATTAAGGTGCGTGAAGCATCACGTGAACTGGCACGTTGCAATGATGCAAAAATCCGGGCCGTTCTCGAATCGCTGGCCGATCGCACTATTGCGAATGAAGAAGAGATTCTGCAGGCAAACTTGAACGATCTCTCACGAATGCCCGAATCAGACCCAAAATATGATCGTCTGCTGCTTAATTCAGAACGTCTTGCAGACATTGCTCACGACCTGCGCTGTGTCGCTGCTCTGCCATCGCCGGTTGGTGAAATACTCGAACAAAGAACACTGGATAACGGCCTTGAGCTGAGCAAAAAACGCGTACCGATGGGCGTTATCGCAGTTATTTTCGAGTCCCGGCCGAATGTCACCTTTGATGTATTTGCACTGTGCCTGAAAACCCTTAATGCCTGCGTGCTCAAGGGTAGCAGCGATGCCCATGACACCAACCAGGTGGTGGTCAACATGATGCACGAAATATTGCTTGAGCACGGCATCGATCCCGCTGTCGTATTCCTTGCCCCACCGCAGCGTGAATACCTGCCCCAAATCCTGCAAGCTACAGACAGCATAGACCTTGCCATCCCACGCGGGTCGAAAGGCCTGATTGATTTTGTGCGTGACAATGCACGGGTACCGGTCATCGAAACCGGCGCCGGTATCGTCCACACCTATGTTGATGCCAGTGCAAACCTTGCAAAGGCAAAGGCCATCATCACCAATGCCAAGGTTCGTCGCCCCGCTGTATGCAACACTCTGGACACGTTGATATTGCACCGTGACCTGTTGCCGGCGCTGCCTTCGATGATGCAGTCCCTGGGTGAAGATTATGCAGTTGAGGTGTTCGCAGATGAGGATGCTTACAGAGTACTTGACGGACACTACGCTGCCAGCCTTCAACATGCCACCGATGAGCATTTCGGAACGGAGTTCCTGTCGTTGAAAATGTCGATCAAAACGGTTTCCGGTCTTGCCGAGGCCCTCGAACATATCCATATCTATGGTTCAAAACACTCCGAAGCAATCGTCGCCGAAGACCAGAAAACCATCGAACAATTTCTCAACAGCGTCGACGCCGCCGCAGTTTATGCCAATACCTCCACAGCCTTCACCGACGGTGGCCAGTTCGGCATGGGAGCAGAAATAGGCATCAGCACCCAAAAGCTCCACGCGCGAGGCCCCATGGCACTGCCCGAATTAACCAGCTACAAATGGATAGTCAAAGGGTCCGGCCAAATCCGCACATAAAACAGAAATCATTACTTCAAACAGACACCGTCGCCTCAAACAGACACCGTCACCTCAAACAGACACCGTCGCCTCAAACAGACACCGTCGCCTCAAACAGACACCGTCGCCTCAAACAGACACCGTCACCCCGGACTTGATCCGGGGTCCATTTCTTGTCCTTCAGATGTAGCTGGAAACCTACTACGACTCTGGAATAAAAAAATGGATTCCGGCTTTCGCCGGAATGACGGCGCTTTTGTATTGCTTGTCACCTATTTGAACTTGAACTCTCCATTTTCGACATCGATATTCACTGTTTCACCGGATGAGAAATCACCTGACAGGATTTTCTGTGCAAGCGGGTTCTCGATTTGATGCTGGATTGCCCGTTTCAGCGGTCTTGCACCATAAACCGGGTCGAAACCGGCTGTGGCCAGCATATCCAGGGCTTCGTCTGTAATTTCCATCCCCAGCCCGGTATTTTCGAGACGCTTTTCTCAGCATTCCCAACTGGATACCGGCGATCAGGCGAATCTGTGCCTGGTCAAGTGGATGGAATACAACTAAATCATCCACCCGGTTGATGAATTCCGGCCGGAAGTGATGACCGACAACCTCCATTACGGCTGACTTCATGGCTTCATAACCTTCGCCTGCCAAATCCTGGATACGGCTTGAGCCGAGGTTGGATGTCATCACGATGACGGTATTGCGGAAATCTACCGTGCGGCCGTGGCCGTCGGTCAAACGGCCGTCATCAAGCACCTGCAACAGGATGTTGAACACATCCGAATGGGCCTTTTCTACCTCATCCAGGAGGATGACAGAGTATGGCCTGCGGCGAACTGCCTCGGTTAAGTAACCGCCTTCTTCGTATCCAACATAACCCGGAGGTGCGCCGATCAGACGGGCCACGGAATGTTTTTCCATGAACTCCGACATGTCGATACGCACCATGGCTTCATCGGTATCAAACATGAACTCTGCCAACGATTTGCACAGTTCGGTTTTACCTACACCGGTGGGGCCAAGGAACAGGAACGAACCGATCGGGCGGTTGGGATCCGACAGTCCCTGCACGCGAACGGCGGATGGCGTTGGCTACCGAGACAACGGCTTCATCCTGGCCAATGACACGTTTGTGCAAGGCGGATTCCATCCGCAGTAATTTGTCGCGTTCGCCTTCGAGCATGCGGGATACCGGGATACCGGTCCAGCGTGAAACCACTTCTGCAATTTCATCTTCGGTAACCCTGGTACGCAGCAGGGTAAATTCTGCCTGTTCACCTATCTCGGCCTGTTTCAGTGCTGCTTCCAGTTCAGGGATGCGTCCGTATTGCAATTCGGACATACGCGCCAGGTCGCTGGCGCGGTGGGCGGTTTCCAGTTCCGCGCGGGTGCGTTCCAGTTCCTCCTTGATGTGGGTCGTGCCCTGCACGGCCGCTTTTTCTGATTTCCAGATTTCATCGAGATCGGAAAACTCGCGTTCGAGTACTTCGATTTGCTCTTCCAGTTCCGCCAGGCGCTTAATGGATGCATCATCCTTTTCTTTTTTCAGGGCTTCACGCTGGATTTTTTGCTGGATCAATTTCCGTTCCAGTCGATCCAGTTTTTCCGGCTTGGAATCAATTTCCATGCGGATGCGTGAAGCCGCTTCATCCATCAGGTCAATGGCTTTATCCGGCAATTGCCGGTCGGCGATATAACGGTGTGAAAGGGTTGCCGCTGCTACCAAAGCAGGATCGGTAATTTCAACACCGTGGTGCACTTCATAGCGTTCCTGCAATCCACGCAGAATCGCGATGGTATCTTCCACCGACGGCTCACCAACAAAGACTTTTTGAAACCGACGCTCCAGTGCGGCATCTTTTTCCATGTACTGACGATATTCGTCCAGCGTGGTAGCACCGATGCAATGCAGTTCGCCACGGGCCAGTGCAGGTTTGAGCATGTTGCCGGCATCCATCGAGCCCTCGGCTTTACCCGCGCCGACTATCATGTGTATTTCATCGATAAACAGGATGACATTGCCTTCCTGTTTGGCAAGGTCATTCAGCAGGGCTTTTAAACGCTCCTCAAACTCGCCGCGAAATTTTGCGCCGGCGATCAAAGCACCCATGTCCAGTGACAATACACGCTTGTTTTTGATGCCTTCCGGCACTTCACCATTAACAATACGCTGTGCCAGGCCTTCTACAATGGCGGTTTTGCCGACACCGGGCTCACCCATCAGAACCGGGTTGTTCTTGGTGCGGCGCTGCAGAACCTGAATGCAGCGTCGAATTTCTTCGTCGCGACCGATGACCGGGTCGAGCTTGGATTGCTCTGCACGCTCGGTCAGGTCAATGGTGTATTTTTCCAGCGCCTGGCGGCTCTCTTCAGCATTGGGATCGTTAACCTGTTCGCCACCACGCATATCATCAATGGCTTTCTCAACCGCCTCACGATTGGCACCTGTCTGCTTCAGTATATCGGCAATGGCGCCTTTGACAGCCATTGCAGCGAGTACGAATAACTCACTGGCAATATATTGGTCATCACGCTTTTGCGCCAGTTTATCGGTGACGGTCAACATCTTGATGGTATCGTTGGAAAGGTTGATCTCTCCAGGCGCACCGGACACCTTTGGCAGGCTATCCAGCCGTTCACCGAGTTGTGAACGCAGTGCGTTCACCTTGATGCCGGCCCTGGTCAGCAAATGCCGCATCGAGCCGCCTTCCTGATCGAGCAATGCCACCATGACGTGTTCCGGCTCGATTAATTGATGATCCAGTCCAACAGCCAGGCTTTGTGCGTCCGCCAGCGCCAACTGGAACTTACTGGTTAGTTTGTCCATTCGCATTGCTAATTCCTCTTAATATAGTGCCGTTCAAAGACGGTCTCTTATGAAGAATATTTGCGGTCAAAGAGGTTGGAAATCAAGGGGTTGGATTCGTGACCAGAAGACCCAATATAAATAATTCCTTTTACATATCAGTCTATTAAAAGTGTACGGGTACAGTTTGATACCTCGGGTGCCACTTCACAGGATCCGGGGTTAATCGACTGCGTAATCCAGCCTACGGACCACTTACCTCTTTGGCCGGTAACCAGCCTTCATCGGGGTTATAGGACGTCATTTCTGCCGCGATTTCGGCGCCATCCGAACCCAGGTTCTGTTCATAGACAATGCCTGCGTGGCTAACCATAAAGCTCATCACGCCAGTCTCACCGTATTCCTCCGGCCAGGCGATCAGGGCAAACCCGGCCCGCATCTTATCGGCCAGCATGTAACTGTAGGCACCGCCCTTGGCAGAATTCCCTTGTGAACGCAGGATCCGGTAGAAATAACCATGGTAACCACCACCTGGCGTATGGTCTGCCATCAGTGGTCCGAGGGGACTATATGTTTCACCGGACGCAACCTCCCAGAACAAACCATCCTGTGTCCCGGGCGTACTGATGAATTTCGCTGCATACTCCAGCATGCCGTTATCATTATGGTCCTGCTGCGCATATTCCATCTGTGCGTCATAGTAGGCCAGTACAGCTTGCATGGTGGAGAGTTCATTCCTGCCAATGCGTCGGATGCTCATACGTTCAAGCCCTTCCTCAACATCGAAGTACCAACCGGATTCACCCTGCCGAGATAGGAATGGGCAATGTCCATTCGCCTTCACCGATGGTAATCAGCATCTTGTGCTCACCCTGTGGTAACAGGGAATTGGATTCGTCCCAGGCGCTGAGATAATTTTCAACATCCTCATCATCGACTTTACCCAGCGGCAAAACCGTGCGGAAATCTGGCCCCAGTAATTTGCCGAACATTTCCTCGTCACCGTTCCGGAGTGCGAGTGTAAATGCATTCGCGGCATCTTCGGGTAATGCAAAGACAGCCTGGCCAAGGGCGGAGTCAATCTTCAACTCCGTACTTGCCTGATCTGAATCCGAACACGACACGGTGAACAGGATTACGCCCGCAGCCAGCAACAGGCCAGGCAGGCTTTTAGCAGTCGCGTGCAAGTGGCTGACAACAGTTAATTGAGTATTCTTAAGTAGTCTGATCATGTCTTTCTCCTGTTATCAACGACGACTGCCGCCACGGTTGCCACCTTTACTGGCCATGGAACGCTGACTGGATTGGCCACGATTAATATTCTGACTGGATTTGTTCGCACGACCCGAATTCGTCAGGGCACTGTTCCGTGAGTATGATTGAGAACCGGAATAATTACGTGACTGGCCGGTAGAGCGATTCTTACCGGTAGAGCGATTCTGGCTGGTAGAGCGGTTACCCACTTGGCCCTGAGAAGTATTACGGTCACCCAGTTTGCCTGAAGCTACGTCACGGTTGGCTTTGTTGACCGAATCCCTTGTCCTGTCACCACCTGCACCCTGCAACTCCTTACGACCTTCAGAAGGTGAGACGCCGCGCTTATCCAATGTATTTCGGGCCTGATCACGCTGGGCATCACGGCCCCGGTAATCCTCACGTTGGCTGGCTCCACCACGCTTGTTATCAAACTGATCCCGGGTTTTTTGATCCTTGTAAGGTACGCCACGACGATTGTTTGAATTGTGGTTCCAACCGGAATTCCTGTTGTTGGAGTTGATCTTGTTGTTATTGATGTTGATGTTGTTGTATCTGTTAACGTTGATGTTGACACTACCGCGACCACGGCCCCAGTGACAACCACCCCAGAGAGAATTGGTAATTCTGGATACCGATACCAAAACCAATGCCGCGTATGACGGCGGAACCGAATCCGTAGCCGTAGGGTCGGTAATACCACGGGGTGTAATGCGGCCACCACCAGACACCATATACAACCGTTGGATTGTAGGTTGGCACATAGATAATCTGGGGATCAGCCGGTTGAATAATGATGACTGTTTCTGTGGAACTGGTTTGGGTGGAACCTGTTTCGGTGGCAGCCGGCTCTTCCACGACCACTTTTTGCTGTTCGGTCGTTTCGAGATTGCCCTCGTCCTTGGCCTTCTTGCGTAGCTTCTGCACGGTATCCATGACCGTTTCCGAATCGGCCAGGAAAGCATCACCCGTACTTTGCACCCAATCCGGCTGTTCACCCATCATGGTCAATACCTGTGGAAAGGCCACCAGTGACATGACACTGGGGTCCCAGGACTTGTCCTGCACGGCCTCCACCGCAGCATCACCTTCCTGTTTGGGGTTGTCCTTTGACCATTTGACAGCCTCGGCCACATCGGCAGGATAGGTAGTGGCCATCAGGATTTGTGCCAGTAGTGCGTCCGGGTATAGTGCAATCGGCGCCATCATCTGGTCGAGCTCGGCCTCACTAAAGGTTGCATCTTCGGCCTGTGCTGTCCCCAGCGACAGGCACAGCAAAACAA
>PVMK01188666.1_pt1 | contig 10072 bp, 9 predicted proteins | sample 1853481 | NCBI WGS metagenome assembly PVMK01 (sample SAMN08533507, study PRJNA380276) | Marine sediment metagenome, whole genome shotgun sequencing project.
TCGCATTGTAAAAAATTTCTTGACATGGTGGCAAAAAGTGATATCATTCTATATATGAACCGGAACCATCGAAAAACATTGGCCGCCGTATTTGCCAATCCGGTCTCCGGCAATATTGAATGGCGAAGAATAGAAGCCCTCTTCAAAGCTTTGGGCTGCGAAATCATCGATGGTTCCGGTTCATATATAAAATGATATCACTTTTTGCCACCATGTCAAGAAATTTTTTACAATGCGAGGGAAGCCAGTGGTGGAAAAAGATGAACATCGAACATCCAGGTAAGCGTAGAAAGCATGGGTGTCAGGCCTACACAGCTGATAGTCCCCATGGCCGGGGGACGTCTATAAGTTTAAAAGTTGGCATTGAGTTGAATATTATTTAGTCTTTTCTCATGACCGGACAAGTCCGAATCGATACACCCGGTGCCCTCCATCACATCATGTGGGGATATGGGGATGTCTATGCCTTTATGCTTTTCTTTTGTAGTGGAATATGGGACGTAGTTACCTTGTGACCTTTGTATTTTCATATGAAAGAAAAAGGTCCGCGTCTACATCGAAGGCATTCCGCGGGCGGTCTGATACTGTATTTTAGTAAGGATGTTGAGGTGTGACAGAAAATCCTAACAGAGCAAAAGGTATTGTTTATGGTCTGGCCATCGGGGATGCGCTTGGCAGGGTGACTGAGTTTATGTCTCTCCAGCACCTAAAGTCGGTCTTGACTTGCACGATGGTGTAAAGGTAAACTATGGGAAATTCGGGGACCTCCTGGCGGAGGTAAAAGCCGTAACCGGAAAAAAAGTGATCCACAGATTACACAGATTACAGGGATTATGAAACAGAGGGATAAGAACCACGAATTACACCCCGGTTGAACACCGTGGAAGGGAATCCGGTTCAACGGGGCATGCGAATTACAGGAATGAAAAATACAGAAACCAAACAAAAAGAAGACGAGATTCAGAGTGAATATCCGACGGTTTATGTTATTGCCGGACCGAATGGGGCCGGGAAAACCACGTTTGCCAACGAATTTTTGCCGGACTTTGTTAACTGCAGTGAGTTCTTGAACGCCGACTTGATCGCCGCAGGGCTGTCACCATTCGCTCCGGAGACACAGAATGTGAGAGCCGGAAGGTTGCTTCTGACCAGGATCAAGGAACTTACCGCTGCAAAAGAAAGTTTTGGATTTGAGACAACCCTGTCCGGGCGTGGCTATGTACGCCTGCTCACAGAGATGAAGCGCGCCGGTTACCGGGTTGTGTTGTTCTTCCTTTGGCTCCCGAGCGCAGATATGGCCGTGGCACGCGTGAGAGCACGAGTTCGAGAAGGCGGGCATAATGTTCCCGAACCTGTTATCAGAAGGCGCTATAAAGCTGGTCTTATGAATTCACTCGCTCTTTATAAGCCTCTTGCACATATTTGGCGCATTTATGATGCCTCTCATCTCCCACCCAAAATAGTGGCCAATGAGGAAATGGGGAAAATCGAGGTCTTTGATGCCGCAATCTTTGAGAACATCATTCAAGAAATGAGGGAATAAGAACATGGACGCGAAAAAAGAAATTGAGAGCACCTTAGCATGGAAAGCAGATGCGGCCTTTAGACAGGCTGCCCATAAAGTCATTGAGCGGGCCAAACATGCGGGCACTCTTGTAGTCATTTGGGAAGACAATCAGATAAAGGAAGTTCCTCCAGAGGAACTGGAATCACGTATCTCTGCCCAACGGCTGGCGGACACGAGAGCCTGAAGCATAGGTGTCAGGCCTACACAGAGGGATGCGGGACGCCCTTAAGATTCTAAGTTGACAAAGGAAATTGAGCAAAAGTGAACTAGGGGACATCCATCAGTAAGTAAATAACTCTTGTTGCACGAAGGAATTAAGGAAGAAATGAACGAAGAAAATGAGTGCGTGCCGGATCCGGCGGTCATGCTTAAATTGGCCAAGATGCGGATGCCGTTTGGCAAGTATAAGGAACGGCGTTTGATCGACCTACCTGAGCCTTATGTGGTTTGGTTTGCCCAAAAGGGATTTCCGGCCGGACAATTGGGTGATATGTTGCGCATGGTTTATGAGATTAAAGTAAACGGTTTGGAGTATCTTTTTAAGCCGTTGCGGAATCTATAGACGAGTCATTAGCTTCCCAAGGAGACTGGCAAGGCTGTTTTTGTCATACATCGCTGATATTTTCCTCTAAGCCCGAGACAGAAGCGAATTATCTGTGTAAACATGTCAAGGTCACACAATCATGGCGATAGACAGGCCAGCACTGACAAAATCTGGCCTCTGGCCGCGTGAAGTTCCGAGACATACAGAATCAGAGGCTGAACAAAAGGTCTATAATGCGCTGAAATCGTCACTTCCCAAGGGCTGGTACGCATGGCACTCGTTAAGGCTGCGCACCAGGAAAAGAGGGGAATTCAGCGAGGCGGATTTTATTATTGCCGACCCCAACCGTCCGGGCCTCTTGATGCTCGAAGTCAAGGGCGGACAGATCGAGCAGCGCGACGGGCAGTGGTATCAGAACAGCGTGCAGCTGAAATCTTCCCCCCTTGACCAGGCCCAGGACAAAGCTGATCGTTGTGGGGAGCAAAAACCTGTTTCGAGTTGTGCCCGCTGACCGGGACGAACAATATGAGGAGATAGTGAACGGACGGACTGTGCTGAGATCAAAAGGGGTGACCCTCGCAAATCATTTCAGGCGATGGTATTTTCACGCCAAAGAATCTCAAAGGATCGTGGAGGCTACAGAGTTGGCCGGAAAACCGCTATGATTTTGATCGGGAGCAGGTTGTGACAATTTGATCATCCAATTGTCGAAAAAGAGTCTGGACTATTTCTGACAATTTCATTCTATCTCGATGGGTATAACCATGACATAACACAGTTTCCGATCCGCCCCTCCAAATGATGAAGATCTCAGGTTTTCAAATATTTGTATTTGATGTACTTTCCATGACAGCGGTTGCGGCGTTTCTCTTCCTCCGGTCATTGTTGTCCTTATCACAGGACTTTCCGAAACCTCTGACAAGGATATCATCACCGGTTTCGAACATTGCTTTTATGATTTAGAAGAGAGACCTGACCATTTCGGAGGACCTTGGCTTTGGGAGCCCGAGCTATTTGGGAATTTCATCAGTAAGATGGGTATTGTGACTGGTCATATGTGAGGCTCGCCTTTATGGCCTCACCCAAGGCTTTCATATTCTTCGGGGGTTTTGGAAAACCTTCCTTTGCCATCATAGTGATGGCTTCAGAAGGGCAGCCGGTCGCACATACGGCACACCCGAAACACATGTTGAGATCAACTTTGGGCACATCATCTTCCCCCATCGTCAAAGCCTCAGGGGGACATAGCCCGATACAGGTTTCGCAGGCACTGCATTCGTCGGGATCAAATTTCGGTTCAAAACCGGAATTGAAAATCACGCCAGGTTTGGGTTGGGAAAGAGCCCTTTTCATGGGTCCACAATGCCATCGATCACAATTACAGAGAAACCTAATATCATCAGTGGTATTGTAACTCATGTGAACCAGCCCGGCCTCCTCTGCCTGATCCAATACGTCTCTGGCCTCTTTCTTGCTCAATGCCCTTGCCCCCAATCTTTCGATGGCGAATTCAGCAGTTTGGCCGAAAAACATACATGTGTCCAAAGGCATATCGTGGATGTCTTCACCATTTAGCTTTGCCTCGTGACGGCAATAACAGGTACCTACAGAGATCGGATCATATTTGTCAATATAGGTTTGCACCTGACTGTAAGTATGTACTGTATCACCCACCTCAATCGTACTATCCACCGTGATTACTCTGGAAGTGGGGAAGTTAATCTGAACCGGACCTGTATTGCTGTCATAGGCCTTTTTATAGGCGAGGATGAGTTTCGCAAGCTTCTTATCTCTATCTGTATCCTCCCCACGTAAAAATATATATTCAAATATTCCGAACATAAAGGGGGCTGCCTGATAATACTGCTTACCGTCCCGTTTGAGAGCCATACAAAGCCCTTTATTCGCCATCTCTTCAAGTATGGCCTCTATTTCCGTTTCTTTTTTACCCATTTCTTTTGCAATTTCACTAGCCGTGACAGGTTTTGAAGGCAGAGCGTTATTGACCGCGGCCTCTTTCGGGGTGAAAAGCTCCTCAACCATCTCGTAGAACTCGGGGATGTCCATTCCAGCATACCCACCCCCACGCTTTTTCATCACTTCAAGTAAATTCTTGTACACTTCGCTACTCATCTGTCTATGTCCTCAGTAAAAGATATTATGTCAATTGTAGGTGATAAGGAGTCCCTTTTTTGACGGTCAACTATAGGTAGTCCGGCCTTGTGTGTCAAGGAGAATGCGACTATTCGGTCCAGACTGGTCCACATCAACCTCGGGCTGTTGAGTAAGGGCGACAAAACTCCTCGAACAAAAGCAGATATCAGCAATTTATTGACATTGAACTTGTTCGATGATGTTGTTTTTTCCGCCATTCTTGACCGTTTGGAACTAAATAAATCAGGAAACTTCACGTGGATTGGGCATCTGGATGGAATTGAGCTAGGTCAGGTTAGGGTATATTTCTATATTCCTTTTGGGATTCGTTGGCGGGTTGGATGTCCCCAGAAGGGGATAGATTGTCCACAACTTTAGTAGCCCCAATAAGACGATGAGAATGTGGTTTCCCTAGATTCCATCTATCCCTGCAATACTCTCTGAAGGTGCTGTGAGTTTGGATGTAGAGGCCATTATCCCGAATTTTCACAAGGGCACATCCAGGTTGTGCTTGATAGCAGTAAACGCAGGTTTTCAGCCCATCCAAAAAAATGATAGAACCATGACATAACACAAGCTTCGCAAATCGGGTGATAATAGAAGCAACATATTGAAGAAAGTCTTTTGGATGCTGAAAACCTTCTCTCGGTGAAGACATCTATGACCGTGGTGTAGATGTAGTGTCCGTTGTGCGAGACCAAATACACATCATCCACGGCAACGCCGTAACGGACCTCTTCGTCAAACTTCGAGGCTTTTCTGAGTGCGTTTGAGATGGCTTCCCGAGCCGGAATCACCTGTTTCGGAGAATCCGGCCCGGGATTTGCCAAGGCTCAGTAGATGTCGTGAGCCGTGTTGAATACATTAAACTTTCCGGTGGGGGTCGGAAGACCCGTGAAGCGTCGGATCTCTGTTAGCGTCGTACTGTCCAGGACAATGACTGCGCCATTCGGATCCCAGTCGGACACCCAGACCTCTGTGCCGTCCTTGTTGAACTCCATGTGCACCGCTCTGCCGTTCGTGGCCACGGTGAAGCATCGGTCGAGTGCGCCGGTCGCCTTGGAGATGGCGCAGATATCCTGCTCATACCCGGTCGCGCTCAGTGTCATGTCCACAAGTACCCATGGGGAGGCCGGATGCGACTTGATGAACAGCGAGCCGGAGGAGGGCAGCGTGATCTCTCGGACGATCTTCCAGGCGACATCCGAACGACCCACCGGGTCCGCACCGGACACCGGCGCCTTCCCTTCACCGATGTGCGGCGTGGCGTTGACCCAGCCATAGTCCGGATCCTCCCAGTTCACACCCCGCCCAGGATGGGGTTTGACCCCCGTATCGATGGTCGCCGCCAGGGTCTGCTTCACGAGATCGACGACCACCATCTTGTTGCTGGCGTTGGCGGCGACCAGGAAGTAGTTCCCCGTGTGGTCAAACCCGCCGTCGTGTAGGAATTTCACGGCCGGGATTTTCGAAACAATCGGGAAATCCAGACCATCCGGATCGGAGTAGTCGACGATGGAGACAATACCCGCTTCCTTGAGGGAGACCACCCACGCCGGGTCGTTGTGCGATGCGACGATCGACGCGACACGGTTTTCGATGAGTGTCACCCCGTCGATGTCCACCATGGGGAGGTCCACCCGCTGTTTCGGCTCAAGGGTGAGGCCATCGTAGACGACATACTGCGGCGGCCAGTAGCAGCCCTCGATGATGTAACTGTTCTCGTCGGTGTCCTCGTATCCCGTAAACTTGCTGGCTTCCACGCTCCTGGCATCGTGGCAGCCTTTCACGGTCGCCACCACCTGTGGTACGCTGGTCCAGAGGTCAATCATGGTGACCAGCCCATCACGGCCGATGGCGTAGAAATAGCGTCCCGACGATGAGGAACGCAGGATGTGAACCGCGAAGCCGGTGTTCAGGCGTACGACCTCTTCGTTCGTGTCGCCGTCGAAGATCGCCACCTGCCCAACATCCCGGAGAATGACGCCTGTGTAATTCAGATAGTTGCGTGAATGTTGAGGTGTGGTCGGACGATCAGCCACGGGAACGATGAGGTTCCAGCTGGTCCGAATTTCCTCCATCGTCAACGGCGGTGCATCCGGCGGCGGCTCCTGCAGGTAGGCCGCGAGATGGGTAATCTGTTCCTCGGTGAGGATGCCGGTCTGGCCGAAATTGCCCATACCCGCAGGTGTGCCATAACGCAGGATAGCCCCGAGGCCGTCGGTGCCGATAGCCTGAGACCGGGCTGCACCGATGTCTGGCCCGGTAGCACCCGTGCGATAGAGCCCGTGGCAACCGGCACAGCGGTTGAAATAGACCTGCTTGCTGGCCTCGAACTGCTCCGTCGTCAGCACAACCGGTTCGCTTTCGACAACAGGGCCCATATTCGCCTGTTCGACCAAGAAATCCACGATGTCCCAGACGTCCACCGGTTGGTGTCCGAGATCAGGCATCACGTAGGGATAATTGGCGAGGGTGTCGAGATCGATGGCATGGGCCGCGACCATCTCCGCCGGGTAGTCGATCCAGGCACCAAGCCAGGTGTCGGATAATGCAGTGCTTATACCCGTCAGGTCGGGACCTGGCCGGGGCGGCTCGATGGGCGTACCGCCAAAGCTGTGGCAGTAGGTACAGGACTGCCGGAATTGTGCCTCGCCGTTGACTAAATCGCCGTTACGGGGCAGTTTGTCACCCGGCGGCACGTTGTCAAGGTAGGTTTCGATGTCAGTGAGTTCCGCGTCAGACAGATACGACAGGAAAGCCATCTCCGGCCACTTGTTCATCGCATAGCGGATATGGCTGGCCCGCGCGTCCTTGATGCTGCGTTGCGCGTATCCGCCAGCACCATACTCTCCATGGCACATAATACATTTTTGTTTGAACAGCGCCTCACCCTCAGGTGGTGGTGGCGGCGGAGGTTCCCCTACTACTACATCAAATGTCGTTAGCGCAGTGTCGTTTAGCGTGCCATCCCATGTTACAGAAACCTCCACAGTGTAGATACCCGATGTAGCGCCCGAGCTTAGAGTGTATGTGGATGCTATGGACTCGCTCTTGCCTGCGTTGATGGGTTTTATCTTCTTTGTCTCAGTGCTCAACGTCCCGCCGCCTGGATCCTTGTATGCGAAACCGACAATGATGTCTTTCATTTCGGTGTTATCATCGTTCATCACTGTGGATGTTGCTGTCACAGTATCGCCTGGACTATAGCTTGCCGAGTCAGTGACGACGCTTGTGATGCCTATTCGGACAGGTTGAGGCGCGTCGTCTCCATTGGCGCAAGATGAAAGAACTCCTAAGCATAAAACCAACGAGACAAGAAGTGTCATTCTAAAACGATTTCCCGAAAACATCTTTTCCTCCTTAAATTTGCGGTTTCTCGGAACACTTTATTATTGAACACAGCTTGCATTAACATCTCAAACTTTCAAATACTTAAAGATTGGAAGAGTTTCATGGATATTGAAAGTCATCTATCCCTTTGAAGTCAAGGGAACCCTATAGCATCTTTAGTAGGGATCTAATGGGGAGCTCGTCACGAAAGCTTCTCATGTTAAATTCCACTCCGATTCCTGTATCAGCAGTCCTGACAATACGACCGGTAATCTTCACATGTTTTTGGGAGTCTGGAAACGAAAATGTCAGTACAACGTCCTGTCTAACAGAGAAGGACCTTGAAGTCTGAATGTATATGCCACTTCCACCTATATCCTGGATGAATTCCCTATAAGCGCGGCCTTGAGAGGCGAAATCCACAACTGTTACGAAGAATTTTCTTGTATGACGCCTCCTTTCCTTAGACAGCTTTAACTCAAGTTCCTCTAAAAGGGTTTCTTGTTGTTCCTCGGATAATTCCGTGACCAAAGATATCAGCCGGTCGGTAACCGAAGATATTTCCGATATCTTATTCAAATCGTCCATTTTTTGTCAGACTATCCATGAGACCGAATGTTTCGCAGGTGTCCAAAGCAAGGACGGTGCGCTCTCCTTACCCTATCCAAGTCACGTTTAAGATAACCGCTGAAAAGCGAAAGTCAGTGTAATATAAGGTTTTGGGTAGTCGTATGGTTATCACCAACGCTCTTTACCTGGTAAATAGGAACCGGGTTCTTAATGTTTTTAAGTTCTCTAAGCCCAAAAATTCGCATCCATAAGACTCATCCAGGTTTTTTTGTGTTTCTGGCCCTATGTAGAGTCGACACTCGCGGGATAAAGCCCCGATCCGTGCCGCCAACACCGTAACCAGCCCGGAAGCAGTATATGTCCATCTTTCTCCAGAGAGACTTTTCATTTTGGTTGATCCTACCAAGGCTATCCCAGAATTTAATCCGAGATGGAGGTTGATTCTACCGCAGCCAAATTGTAATTCATTGTTCAATCTGTGGTTTTCAGAGATGATTTCCATAGCGGCGGCCACAGCGTTTTGGTCGTTTTCTCTCTGCGAGGCCCCTTTAAAAATTATCATCAAACCGTCCCCTGAAGTTTCATTCACCTCTCCGCCATAGCGTGTAATGCAGTCCAGATATGCAGAAAAATGGCTTTCCACCATATCGTTGACAAGCACCTGGTCAAGCTCCTCAGTGATCTTTGAGAACCCCTCAATATCGATGAACAATATACTGACATCTGTTGGACTCTTTTCAGACGCTAGTTTCTGAGGGTCTTGTTCAACCAGTTTTGCAACCGAAGATGGAACAAATTTAGTCAAATGATTTTTCACTTTTTCCAGTGTTTCTATGCGGAGGAGTGTGGTCTTCAGCTTTTCATACAGCCTTGAGTTTTCCAGAGCAATCGCTACGTAATGAGATATGGATGTGAGCAGTTCAGTATCCTCTTCTGTAAAATCACCCGTACGTTTGTTGAGGGCCTGCAATACTCCGATACATTGACCTTTTCGGTTTGTGAGAGGAAGGCAAAGAATATTTCTGGTTCTAAAACCTGATTTTTCATCAACACTTGAATAGAAACGGGGATCTTCATAGGTATCATTGATCGTCAATGGCATACCACTCTGAAAGACCCAACCAGCCACTCCCTGAGATTTTGGAATGCGAATTTCATTTTTTGTCATCCCGGTTGCCACCAACGACCATAGTTCGCCACTTTCTTCGTCGTTAAGGAAAACAGCACTTCTCTCGGTGTCCATAATCTGATTAGTTTGATCCATAACAATTTCGAACAAAGCATCCAAACTGATTTCTGAGGTTATGGTCTGCCCCACTTGTAAAAGCTGACTGTGACGATGCCCACGATCTATCATCAGCAAGTCTTCCCTTCGTCGAGCAAGGCTTCTCATTTCTATATGTTCTTGATCTAGAGTATCAATCGGGATTTTCCGGTCAGATGCGGTTTCCATTTGGATTTCTCCTCTCACTTTTCATCCAGTGATAAAAGCGAAAACTGACAACAGCAATATTGAGTATCCAAAGTCCTTGTCCATTTGTAAATGGGGTGAACACTGTATTTTGGGGCAGAAAACACTGTATTTTTCAGGTAGGGTTTTCTCTTAACCCAAATCCTTTTGTTCCGTCCGAACAGAGGGTAGGCCCAGCCTTCTCTCATGGCGAAAGAAGACGTTGGGACAAAACATAATCAACCAATTCCAGGATTTCCTCTGCGGTGGAAGAACCTTTTCCAAGAAAATAATCGGCGCCGCTCTCATATGCAGCTACTCGATATTCTGGAAAAGCATAATTTGTAAGAACGATAACGATGGTTGAAGGAAACTTGTCTTTTATTTGTTTGGTCAGTTCCAGACCGCTTTCCCCTGGCAGTTTAATGTCCATGAGAATGAGCTCGGGAAGAAA
>PVMK01114517.1_pt1 | contig 10071 bp, 11 predicted proteins | sample 1853481 | NCBI WGS metagenome assembly PVMK01 (sample SAMN08533507, study PRJNA380276) | Marine sediment metagenome, whole genome shotgun sequencing project.
TCGTACTGATCTTTGCCGAAGTAGCGCCCAAGACTGTTGCCGCCATTCATCCGGAACGCATTGCGTTTCCGGCTTCCTACGTCTTGACCATTCTGCTGAAAATTCTTTACCCGCTGGTCTGGCTGGTTAACGGGCTGGCTAACCTGGTATTGAAGCCATTCAAGGTCCGTACGAACGCGGATGTGCTCGAGCGGCTTAACCGGGAAGAGTTGAGAACCCTGCTGCAGGAAGGCGGCATGATTCCTGACGACCATCAGCGCATGCTGGTCAATATTCTCGACCTGGAGCAGGCCACGGTGGAAGACGTGATGATTCCCCGCCAGGATATCGTCGGCCTCGACCTCAATGATGATTGGGAGGATATCCTGATCCAGCTGACCCAGACAGTCTATACACGCCTGCCGGTTTACCGGGAAAGTATTGACCAGGTGGAAGGCTTGTTGCATATCCGAACGGTCATCGCCGAACTGGCGTACGGCGCCCTAACCTTCGACAACCTGAAACGCTCTGTGCGAAAACCCTACTTCATTCCGGAAGGCACCCGGCTCACTCAGCAGTTACTTGAATTTCAGGCCAGGGAACGGCGAATGGGCCTGGTTGTTGATGAATACGGAGACATCCAGGGAATGGTGACACTGGATGACATCCTGGAAGAAATAGTCGGCGAATTTACTTCCGACAGCCGGGCGAGAACCCGCCACATTCGCAAACTTGACGACGGCAACTACCTGGTGGACGGCATCGTCACAATCCGGGCGCTCAACCGCAAAACAGGTTGGAATCTGCCCGAAGAAGAAGCCAGCACACTCAATGGATTGCTGCTGGAAGAACTGGCTGATATCCCCACCGGCAAGACCAGTATCCTGATCGGCCGGCACATCATGACCATCGTCGAGATCAGGGACAATGTGATCAGCAAGGTCATGATCAAGCCTGACCAGGCGCCTGACTGAGTTTATGAACGATCAACCCGTTGCATGACCCAGTGCTTCAGTTACGCTTCGCACAGGAATGACGGACAAGCCTTTGATGGGCTTGCGCGGCGTGTTGGCAGCCGGAATCAGGGCGTGATCAAATCCATGGCTGGCGGCTTCACGTAAGCGCTGCTCACCATCATGAACGGGGCGGATCTCACCGGACAGGCCCACTTCACCAAAACAGATCATTTTTTGCTGCATCGGCTGGTCGCGGAAACTTGAAAACAAGGCCAGCAACATGGGCAAATCCGCCCCGGTTTCGGTGATCCGCATACCGCCAACCACGTTGATGAAAACATCGTAGTCAGTCAGGGCCATGCCACCCTGGCGGTGCAGAACTGCAAGCATCATCGCAAGACGATTGTGATCCAGCCCGAGCGCCACGCGGCGCGGATTGTTGAGGTTGCTCTGATCGACCAGGGCCTGAACCTCGAGCAGTATGGGCCGTGTACCTTCACGAACAACCGTGATGACACTGCCCGGCACCGGCTCTGAATGTCCCGAAAGGAAAATAGCGGATGGGTTCTTTACTTCCCTGAGCCCTTTACCGGTCATGGCGAACATTCCCAGTTCATTGACCGCACCGAATCGATTCTTGATGGCCCGGATCACCCGGTAACGGCTTCCTCCGTCGCTTTCGAAATACAGTACCGTGTCCACCATGTGTTCCAGCACCCTGGGGCCTGCCAGGGTGCCTTCCTTGGTGACATGACCCACCAGGATGACACAACACCGGTTCTGTTTTGCCCAACGCACCAGGCTGGCTGCCGATTCCCGGATCTGGGCAACCGAACCCGGCGCTGATGCCAGGGCTTCGGAATAAACGGTCTGAATCGAATCAACAATCATCAATCGTGGTTTTTCCTGAGATGCGTGAGCGATAATCTGTTCAACCGAGGTCTCGGTCAGACAACGGATCTTTTCCAGGGACAGATCGAGCCTCCGTCCGCGCATGCCCAACTGCTCCAGCGACTCCTCACCGGTAATGTACAAGCTGGTATAACGGCCGGCGAGCGCGGCTGCTAACTGCAACAACAAGGTTGACTTACCGATACCCGGTTCTCCACCCAGCAGGATCACAGATCCCGGGACAACCCCGGTTGCCATGCGGCTGACTCCGGAATGATCTACGGCAGCAAGGTCCTTGATATCATTGACCAACTGGCCGGTATAACCGCTAAAGCGTCCACCAGGACGCAATTCCTGCCGGAATTCAACGATGCAGTTCCATTCCCTGCATTCGGGGCACTGACCGGCCCATTTACCCAGTTGGGCGCCACAGTTTTCACATTGATAGCTGTTTTTAGTCCTGGCCATTTCCGATTCCCGGGTTCAGGGAGTCTTGTATCAGATCGCGCCCGTGACCACCAGCCCATATCGCAATGCGGTCATTTTTCTTACAATAGCAGTTAATCAAATAGTGAACGGGACAGATGGAACGGCAACGCGAACAAGTACTGATTGGTGAATCCCCGGCATTTCTCGAGATCCTGGAGCATGTTTCCCGGGTCGCACAGTTAAACCGGCCGGTGTTGGTCGTTGGCGAACGCGGCACCGGCAAGGAACTAATCGCCGCTCGCATTCATTACCTTTCGCCACGATGGGACCGCCCCTTCGTCAAGCTCAACTGCGCAGCGCTGGCCGAATCATTGCTGGAAACGGAGTTGTTCGGACACGAAGCCGGCTCCTTCACCGGCGCCACCAAGCGGCGCCTCGGGCGCTTTGAACTGGCCAACGAAGGCAGCCTGTTCCTGGATGAGTTGGCAACCACCTCGGACCGCGTGCAGGAAAAAGTGCTGCGCGTCATCGAATACGGCGAACTCGAGCGGGTCGGCGGCAATGACACGATCCAGACCGATGTCCGCATCATCGGCGCCACCAACGAAGATTTGCCAGCCCTGGCCAAACAAGGAAAATTCCGTCCGGATCTCCTGGATCGCCTGGCTTTTGACGTGATTACACTGCCCCCCCTGCGTGAACGCCGGGAAGATATCATGCCCCTGGCGGAACATTTTGCCGTCAAGATGTCCGGTGAGTTGGGACTGGACCTCTTCCAGGGGTTCAGTGATTCCGCCCGCAGCCTGTTGCTGGATTATTATTGGCCGGGAAACGTGCGCGAACTCAAAAATGTGGTTGAAAGAGCTGTGTACCGTGCGCTCGGCAATGACGAGCCAATTTCCTGGATTTCATTTGATCCATTCGATTCACCCTGGCGGCCGGGGGCACAGACCGAGGCGCAGGAATCCGGGATTTCCATGCCTGGCGAAGCTTATGATTTCAAGGAACACATTCAGCAACTCGAAATGACACTGCTTAAGTCAGCATTGCAAAAATGTCGCTTCAACCAGAAAAAAACAGCGGATTTTCTTGGCATGACCTATCACCAGCTTCGCGGTTACCTGCGTAAGTATGAATTAACCGACCAGGAAGACTGAAGAATATCTTGTGTAGTGTCCTATATTAGTCGTGAGCAGTGGGATACGCGTGCTCAGGTGCGTAATTGACGAATCGCAGCCATTGACCCTGGAAAGTCAGAACCACCGTGCCCGTCGGGCCATTTCGATGCTTGCCGACGATGATTTCAGCCTTGCCTTTTTCCGATGTTTCTTCGTTATAGACTTCATCACGGTAGATGAAAACAATCAAATCGGCATCCTGTTCAATGGAGCCTGATTCCCTCAGGTCCGCCATGATCGGCCGTTTGTTGGGCCGTTGTTCCAGGGCGCGGTTCAACTGGGACAGGGCGACTACCGGCACGTGGAGCTCCTTGGCAATGGCCTTTAGCGAGCGGGAAATTTCAGCAATTTCGGTCGCCCGGTTCTCCCTGGTGCCGGGGACTGCCATCAACTGGATGTAGTCCACAACGATCAGGCCAATGTCGTGTTCGCGCTTCAGCCTTCTTGCCCGGGCTCTGAGCTCGGACGGGGACAAAGACGGTGTTTCATCGATAAAAATCCGGCTTTTGTGCAGCAGATTCATAGCCGAAGTCAGCTTGGGCCAGTCCAGGTCGTCGAGGCTTCCGGTTCTCAGCCGCGTCTGGTCAATCTGGCCCAGTGATGAAAACAACCGCATAACCAACTGAAGGGATGACATTTCCATGCTGAAAATCGCAACCGGTACATCGTGTTTGATCGCCGCATGCTCGGCGATATTCATTGCCAGCGTTGTTTTGCCCATTGCCGGACGGCCAGCGATAATAATCAGGTCAGATGGCTGCAGCCCCGCGGTCAGCTTGTCGAAACTCTTGAATCCAGTGGGCGTCCCCGTAATCTCACCCTCAAATTCATGCAACTCCTGGATTTTTTCAATCGCTTCCTTGATCGTCTCCTGGACGGATACAAAATCCGACCCGGCTCGCATACCCTGTTCTGCGATTGCAAAGACTTTTCGCTCCGCCTCTTCCAGCAGTTCCTGGCTGCCGCGGCCATCTAATGCAAATACACCAGAGGTGATTTCTGACCCGATATCAATCAGTTGTCGAAGAACTGATTTCTCGCGTACGATTTCTGCGTAGGCTTTGACGTTGGCCGCACTGGGTGTGCTGGAGGTCAGTTGGTTAATGTAGGAGCCGCCGTCTATCTGGTCTGCCTTACCATGCGCTTCAAACCATTCCGTTACCGTCACTGCATCGCAGGGTTTACCACGGTCATTCAGCTCATGGATGGCGCGGAAGATAAGACGGTGATCTTCACGATAGAAATCGACTTCGGTAACCACATCGGCCACCTGGTCCCAGGCGCGCGGAGACAGTAGCAAGCCACCCAAAACCGCCTGTTCACCCTCAATGGAATGGGGTGGAACCTTCAGGTTCTCGATGGAAACTGGATTGGGTGCGGCCATAGCTTTGCAGTTCGGAAATACATGAAAAAACTGCAACCCGCAAATCGCCGGGTTGCAGTGAGAGCATAGAGGCTCCGGTTGATGACCGCAAGGCCATCATGAGCCTCACAGGATTATTCCGGATTAACGATTACCTTGATGCGGGTTTCCACATCTGCATGCAGATGCAACACAACTTCGTGTTCACCCGTCATACGGATCGGGCCTTCGCCCAAAATCACTTCAGATTTGGAAATTTCACAGCCCATGGCAGTGACTGCATCAGCGATTTCACGGGGACCAATCGAGCCGTACAGCTTGCCTTCCTCACTGGCGTTGGCAGACAAGGTGACCTCCAGATCAACCAGGCCGGTGCTGCGCTCCTCAGCAGAACCCAGTTTTGCCAGTGCCACTTTCTCCAGCTCGGCGCGACGAGCTTCAAACTCTTCAATATTTCCCGGAGTTGCGCGAACGGCCATGCCGAGCGGCACCAGGTAATTCCGGCCGTAACCCGGTTTGACATTTACCTTGTCGCCCAGGTCACCCAGTTTCAATACTTTTTCAAGCAGAATAAGTTCCATTTTGTTGCTCCTGACTGATCAGCAGATCAATGGTTGTCGGTGTATGGCAGCAACGACAGGTACCGGGCATGCTTGATGGCCCGGGACAGTTGGCGCTGGTAACGCGCCTTGGTGCCGGTAATCCTGCTGGGCACAATTTTGCCTGACTCACCAATGTACTGCTTCAGCATGTTGATGTCTTTGTAATCAATTTCGGTGATGCCTTCAGCGGTGAAGCGACAGAATTTTCTGCGTCTGAAATGACGTGCCATGTTGGTTCTCCTGTTCCTGTTCAGGCGTCAGCGCTGTCCGCGTCTGCCGTCTGTTTATTTGATTCATCGGAAGCCTGCTCGGTTACCACCGGCAAGGGTGCTTCTTTAACAGCCGTGGATTTTTCCTCGATTACGTTCTCAATCACTTCCTCGACTACTTTTTCAACTTCCTCGACAACTTCCTCGACAACTTCCTCGACAACTTCCTCGGCAACTTCCTCGACAACTTCCTCGGCAACTTCCTCGGCAACTTCCTCGGCGGCAGTTGATTCTTCGGCGCTTTCCGCTTTAACGGGAACCTCACTTTCTTTGTCATCCGTTGCAGCACGCCTGCGCTCATCATAGCTGCGGCTTGAACGGTCTTTTTCTTCTTTCGCCTTCATCATCAGTGATTGTTCGATAATCGCAGACTGGCGCCGAACGGTCAGGTGACGCAGCACGGCATCGTTGAATCGGAAAATCCCCTCGAGCTCGGACAACGTGCCGCTATCACATTCGATGTTCATCAGGATGTAATGGGCCTTGTGAAGCTTGGCGATAGGAAAAGCCAGTTGGCGCCGGCCCCAGTCTTCCAGTCGATGAATGGTGCCGTTATTACCCTCGATCAGGGCCCGATAACGTTCCAGCATGGCAGGAACTTGCTCGCTCTGGTCCGGGTGGACCATAAAACATATTTCATAGTGTCTCATTGTGACTCCTTATGGATTTGCCGGTGCGGAACAGTCCACACCTCAAAGCTCCCCTCATCATTCAGTGAAGTGAAGCAAGGAAATTCGCCATTCAGCGAAGGCGGCGGATTATAGCAGCCTGACTCCCGGCTGTATATCCCCTACCCGATGGTAAAACTTTCCCCGCAGCCACATTCGTCAGTGACATTCGGGTTGTTGAATTGAAAGGTCATGCCAAGGCCTTCTGACACGAAATCTATTTCCGATCCATCGAGAAAACCCAGGCTTTCCCGGGACACCACAACTTTGACACCATCATTTTCAAAAATAATGTCATCTTCCTGGATGTCTTCGGCCAGTTGCACGGTATAGGCCCAGCCTGAACAGCCTGTTTTCCTGACACCAAGGCGCAGGCCGACGCCACCGTCCTTATCGAGGAAAGTCCGGACCCGCTCCGCTGCGGATTTAGTTAACACAATTGCCATATTCAGCCTGTTTTCGTTGCTCAAATCTTTCAATAAACCATTCAATCCATCGACAGGGTTGTCCGTGCCGTGGGTGGTGCATTATTATTTGGGGTTCCCCGAGCAAAGATCAACTAAAAAATTATGTCTTTCATCAATATAAAAACGGCACTATCAGGTGAGATAGGAATTGGCACGCAAGTCACAGTCAAGGGCTGGGTACGCACACGCAGGGATTCCAAGGCCGGGTTTTCATTCATCAACGTTCACGATGGCTCATGTTTCGACGCAATCCAGGTCGTCGCGCCAGCGGATCTCGAAAACTACAGCAGTGAAGTACAAAAACTGACATCCGGCTGTGCCGTTGAATGCACAGGAACGCTGGTTGAATCCGCAGGAAGGGGACAACAGTACGAAATACAGGCGACCGGGGTAAACGTTGTGGGCTGGGTCGAAGACCCGGAGACCTACCCGATTCAGCCCAAGCGGCATTCCTTTGAATTTCTCCGTGAAGTGGCTCACCTCAGACCCCGCACCAACACATTCAGTGCAGTAACGCGCGTAAGGCACGTTGCCGCCCAGGCCATTCACCGCTTCTTTCACGAACGGGGATATTTCTGGATCAACACACCTATCATCACCGCTTTGGACGCCGAGGGCGCCGGCGACATGTTCCGTGTGAGCACGCTGGATCTTGGTAATCTGCCGCTTGATAAAGGTGGCCACATAGATTTTGACCAGGATTTTTTTGGGCGGGAGACCTTTCTCACGGTATCGGGCCAACTGAACGTGGAAGGCTACTGTTTGTCCATGAGCAAAGTTTATACCTTTGGCCCGACTTTTCGTGCAGAAAACTCCAACACATCACGTCACCTGGCGGAATTCTGGATGGTTGAACCTGAAATCGCATTCGCAGATCTTGACGACCTGGCGGATTTGGCCGAGGACTTCCTCAAGTACATCTTTACCGCGGTCCTGGAAGAATGCCCCTGACGATATGGCATTTTTTGAGAAACGGATCGAACCGGAAGCTATCAACAGACTCACGAAATTCACCGAAGCTCCGTTTGTTCGACTGGACTACGAAAAGGCTATTGAAATACTGCAGAACGCCAGCAAAGAGTTTGAATTTACTGCTGAATGGGGACTGGATCTGCAAACCGAACACGAGAGGTACCTGACAGAGCAGCACTTCAATGCACCGGTGGTTGTCATGAATTATCCAACCGAAATCAAGGCCTTTTACATGCGCCTGAGCGATGACGGAAGAACGGTAGCAGCGCTGGATGTGCTGGCGCCTGGAATCGGAGAAATAATTGGTGGGGCGCAGCGTGAAGAAAGACTCGATGTGCTGGAAAAACGAATGGATGAACTCGGCCTGGATAAAGAGAACTACAGCTGGTACCTGGACTTGAGGAAATATGGTACGGTTCCTCATGCCGGGTTCGGGCTTGGATTCGAGCGCCTGGTCAGCTACATCACCGGCATGGCCAATATTCGTGACGTTATCCCCTACCCCCGTGTACCTGGAAGAGCCGATTTTTGAAGGAGCACTCGCCACTTCCGCGATTCAGCAAGCTTTACACATAAAAAAACAGCCAGGAACATCATCCGTGTTGTTCCTGGCCGTCCTGCGGACGTCTCGCCACCCGCAAAGTGCATCCATGCTTTACAAGGTAATGCAGTTCCTTCTGCTATGGAGCAGGCGATCCTTGCCTTTTCCAACCTTGTGAACTGCATTATAGCCATGTTTGTCTATAGACGCAAGTGTCTAAATACAAATAAGTCTAAATACATATATGTCTATAGACAAACAAGGCTATTTTTGTTACATTAGTTTCATGCGCTACACACTTCATCATTCAAAAGAAACCTTGATGCTGTCAACGGAAGACAGGGCAGCAAGTTCCTGCGTGGAGTGAGCGGCAACCAGGCAAACACGCCAGTATGGTTTCTATCATTGAATCGGATTTTGATGATATTGAAAGCCTGGTTGAAAAATCTGGTACTGGAATGCGCGACCAGGACTGCCAGCCCGGGCCCAGGAAACCGACCTGGCATTGATTTCAAAGCCATGGATGGCTGTGGAGACAGGGACGTCTCTGAAATTTAAAGGGAAATTATCCAGACCCGGGGGGGAATAAGGGACTGGTTAAAGCTGGGAAGCAAATAGTGGAATGCGCTATCCACTAACAGGACAAGGATGTTCATAACACGTCAGAAACCGATACTGACGATTCTGCAGCCGGTGACCACAGGGATCGTGGTCACCACTACCGGAGCCGGCTGTTTCACTCGCAGGACATGTACTAATTTTTTGAATGCGCAATACTACGAGTGAAAAGTTAAAAAAACATGGCAAGTGATTGATAAAAAGGCTATCCTTTTGATACACTGTGATCACTGTGCACAATTTGTCTGTCCAAGGGCGTGGACAGATTTTCATGAGATGGACTTCAACTGACTACGAAAGGGGATTTGCAGGAGACTGGGAAGTGCCGAGCGTTGCTATGCAAGAAAATGCAAGTCCACAGGATGACGCGAAGTCTATTACATACCTATTGAGCCGTATGTTCCTTAAGGTAGTGCGACTAGTAATCGGCACTATTTCTTTTCCTGCCCTAACAGATATTCTCAAAGCTATTTATGTAGAAGAAGCCCAAAAGAAACTGTCACGTGAGGGAACCAAGCCAACTAAAAGCGCGATTGCATTGATCACGGGATTGGATACAAGGGTAGTTTCCTCAGTACTAACTCAAAACCTCGAGAGCACTATTCAAACGCAAAATGTGAATCCGGAAAATGCCTTGATAGACATGTGGTCGAGTGATCCGTTTTTTCTAGATGAAAATTCTGACAAACCAGCCGCATTACCAATTTCTGGTCGTGGAAGAACATTTCAAGGATTAGTTTTACGATCCATAGGAAGAAATATTACGGTGAAAACTGTCATGGATCGACTGTTGGCCTGGGAAAGTATTCGAGTTAATCGGGGTGACATAGATACCGTAGAACTTATTGCCAAAACCTATCTTCCACTATCCGATGACCGCTTGAAGCACACTGAGATTGGATTTCTGGAAGCATCAAGAGTGTTGAGTGCGGTAATTTACAATATGAATTCCGATCCAAAATTTCATGTCCCTCAACAAGGTCGTTGGACATATCGCCTGGACCCGAACAAATACGATGAATTTCGCCGAAAAGTCAGGCAACTGTTAGAAAAGCAAATCCTGGAAGGGGAGTTGTTACTCGAGGAATTCGAGGAACCGGCAAAACAACCTGGTCAACTCACTGTCGGTATCGGATGG
>PVMK01163056.1_pt1 | contig 10071 bp, 11 predicted proteins | sample 1853481 | NCBI WGS metagenome assembly PVMK01 (sample SAMN08533507, study PRJNA380276) | Marine sediment metagenome, whole genome shotgun sequencing project.
TGCCCCTGCAGTTTGATCGGGAGCAGTTATCTTATATCAAATATCCAGAGCACGATTGGTCCTGTCTACAATATGCGAGAGTTCATGGTAAAGTATATACTCGTAATTGTTCAAAGTATGATCATTTTCGCTAAGATAAAGCGTGGCTATATGACATTCTTTGTCGAATTTTATGCTTGGACCTTTTGCACTTCTTTGGACTAAAAGGGTGTCGATATTCTCCTCCAGGCCAGGGCCGAATGGATGAGAATTGACAATCCGATAGATCACGTCATGATTTGGAATCAGCTTGTCTGGATCATTAATTTTCATATTCATAATTTGTCGTGTTCCATGCTCATTGAGATTTGCATCTCAGGCTTTTTAATACTCATTAACTCATTGTTCATACAAGATCTTGGTTAATAGAAAAAATCTCACACCTCATCTGGTGTCTCGGCCTGTCCCACGCTCGACGTCAGTGCCGATTTCCGAGGCTTAGTCGCGATATGTTGTGTGTTCACCCAGGGACGGATTCACATGTGGTATTTTACGGTCTCACATAACATGAGATGAGACGGCCACATATAGCGACACACGACACATAATTCTGGCTAACAATTGAGTAGTGCGAAAAAAGTCGCAATATCAACGATGAAAACCCCATTGTAAAAATAGATGTGAAATTAATACAATTACATACATAACATCCGGCAATATATTGAAACCGGAAAAATGTGACTTTTTTCTCGATATCCCAATATGCAAGAATTTTTTCTCAATATCCACTGTATTCAGATGATATTGAGAAAAATTGCTCAATATTAACAAAATTATAGTTTGTTATTATCAATTAACTGCTTATAAATCAAGAAGATATTATGGAAAGGCCACCGGCAAAGCTGCTTGATAGAGTCCGGTAACGCATTCGATTATAGGGTTATTCAATTCGCATCCAACCCGGACAAGCCGGAATTGAATTTTGCAGGTTTCAGTATTCAGCGCTTCCACACCCAGACACCTCGTGCTCTTCATTTTTTTTAGACAGGATTTACAGGATTATCAGGATTTTTTTGGTTTAGTATACTTATCCCATCCATCCTGTTGATCCTGTCAGAAGAGGGAGTGTTTGTTTTATTACATATAAGTGCCTAAAATGAACTAAAGTGAGCTAAAGTGCCTAAAGCCGTTCGGCCAAGAGGCTCTCGACAGGTTAAGGAATTCTATCTTATTTTATAAACGACAGAGCGTAGAGATACATCAACCTTGGCCCAGACCGATCACCAGTATAATTTACTCATGAGTTAGGTTTGCAATGACACATAGGCAATATTTTTATACATAAACGAGTCGCGACAGGGCGGGCTTTAGATCACTTATAACTTTAGATCACTCCACACATGTATTATTTTCAAGGCATAGCCCATTATCTCTGACCAGCCCCAAAGGACCAGGTTTTTGATAGTGAATAAAGTGTTCAACACAATATATTTTGCTCTTTTGAGCATAATTTATCTTGACAATACTATTTGAGTGTTTTATGTTTTGATCATAAGAGCATAACAGGAGATGAAATTTAATGCCCAGACCCAAAAAAACGAGATTTGTATCCGCCTATCCGGCCATCGCTGCTTTTGTGCCCACCGGGGTGACTGTTAGCGGAGAGGTTTTTATGTCTGTGGAAGAACTGGAATCCATTCGGCTGAGCGATTTTGAACACCTGGATCAGGAAACGGCCGCAAATCTGATGAAAGTATCGCGGCATACCTATGGCCGGATTCTTGCCAATGCCCGCAGCATCCTGGCAGAAGCCGTGGTTACCGGAAAATCCCTCAAAATTGGGGGGGGCGTATATGAATTTCGCGGCATGGGCAGGCGTCGGCACCGAAGAGGCGGCAAGGGTCAAGGCCGAGGTCAGGGCAAAGGCAGAGGTGCAGGCTATGACCAAGATAGGCAGTCTTAACTAATCAACCATTCAACTAATTAACGATAGCTAAAGGAGGTGAGCAATATGCCACAAGGAGATAGGACAGGCCCCCAGGGACAAGGCCCCAAGACGGGACGAGGCCAGGGAAAATGCGGCCCTAAAGGAGGAACCCCAGCGCCACAGGATCAAGGCGGTATGGGGTCCGGCCAGGGTCAGGGCAGAGGTGCCGACCGCGGCAAAAGCCAGGGAGCAGGCCGGGGTGGCGGTAGAGGTGGCGGCCAAGGAGGCGGAAAAGGTCGCAGCAATCGGTAGTAACAAATCAACCAATCAACGACAATTGAAGGAGGTGATCTTATGCCAGGATTCGATCGAACAGGGCCGATGGGTGCCGGGTCCATGACCGGTGGTGCCCGGGGTCTTTGTAATCCAGCAAATGCGGGATACAATGCCAGGTTCACCCAGGGCTCCAGCTACGGGAGAGGCTTAGGGCTAAGACGCGGTTTTCGAGGCGGATACGGCCCCGACCGGGGTCGCGGACGCGGTTTCGTCAGAGGTTACGAATTGTATCCGCCCGCGGCTGTCCCAGCCTATTCAGCAGGTACATCTGATGAGATGAACATGCTAAAGGCTGACGCCGATTACATGAAAACATCATTGGATGCGATCAACAAACGAATTGAGGAATTGGAAAAAAAACCTGCTGAATCATCGTAATTGAGCCGTAATGCAGGGAGGCTGCATGATACTCAATGAATTTAAGGGGTGGCAATTGGGCTGCCCCTTATTATTTCGTTTCGAAAATTCTACAACCCATTGAGAATATAGGAGCTTTTTGGGGCTTCTGAATTTGCCCCGGAAATGGAATAATGGAATTGGGCCTCGTAGGACGATGGAATATTGGTTTTCAATAAGGATATTAACCATTTTAATTTTATCCTCAATTCCGCCGGTGGCGGGACCATTAATCCAACATAGCATTATCCCAGAACCCATTATTCCACTATTCCGGCATTCCAATATTCCAATTGGGGCGAAGCCCCTAAGTTCGTATCGGAATTTCTACAATTTATTGGCCTCCGGCTCGTAGGGCAGCGCCTACGCCTCGGAGAGAAGACTGGGTATAAAAAGCGGAAAAAGCTCTATTCTAGAAAAATTATGAAACTCACCATTTTATACGATAACGAAGCCTGGAATAAAAACCTGAAATCCGATTGGGGATTTTCCTGCCTGATTGAAACACCTGGCAAAAATATTCTAAGAAGTGATAAAGGTAAAAGAAGGTCTCAAGGTTCACGAAAATATTTATTCGACCGGAGAGCTCAACAATTTCGAACAGTCTCTGGTAATCAAACAGGATAAAGACCTGGTGGTCATTACCGGCTGTTCGCATCCCGGGGTTCGGAAAATACTCAAGGCCGCTGCCCGGTTCGGCCGGGTCACCACCTTGTTGGGCGGGTTGCACGGCTTTGATGAATACCATCTGCTCGAGGATCTGCGACAGATTTGCCCAGTGCATTGTACGCAAAACATCCGCGAAATCAAACAGCGTTATCCCCATAAATACATCGAAGGGGGTGCGGGTAAAGTCATTGCAATTTAGCGAATTTTGTAATAGTTCACCGCAGAGATCGCAAAGATTGCTGAAAAAGTCATAATACAATTAAATAGAAATACTGCCGCTGTGATGTGGTGGCAGCCGGAAAAATAATCAAGGATTTTTTAGTGAAAATTTTTGTCTCGGCCAATGGTTCGACTACAGACGCTTCGGTGGGGCAGCGTTTTGGTCTCTCTCCTTATTTTATAATCATTAATCCACAAACCATGGAGTTTGAGGCTGTACCCAATCCGGGGGCCGGCGAGCAACGCGCAGTCGGAATGCAGGCCGTGGTACTTGCCATCGGCAAAGAGGTCGACACGGTTTTGACCGGCTTCTGCAGCCCCACTGCGATGAAGTATCTTTCAGACAACGGTATTGACGTCGTCACCGGGGTAAAAGGCACGGTAGCAGAGGCGGTAGCAAAACACAGAAAACAGGTACGCTCCACGCCCATACGAAGTCCGAATAAACCCGGGATTGACCGGGATTCTTTGACACACGCACTTAAAAGTTCGGGCAAACAGCTTGTAAATCTCCTGCCCATATTCTTCGGGGTGGTCCTGCTGGTGGGCCTCTTCAGTGCCTTCATCTCAAAAGAACTTCTATCATCAATTTTTTCAGGCAACTCAATGCTGGATACGCTTTATGGAGCCGTGTTCGGCAGTATTATTGCAGGCAATCCCATCAACTCCTATATCATCGGCGGCGAATTGCTGGAATATGGCGTGAGTCTTTTTGCAGTAACGGCCTTCATTGCCGCGTGGGTGACAGTAGGTCTGGTGCAGTTGCCAGCCGAGATGGCGGCACTGGGCAAAAAATTTGCCCTGATCAGAAATGCACTGTCGTTTGCCCTGTGCATAGCCATATCTTTTCTGACAGTAGTAACCTATAATGCAATTATAGGCCCTTAGTACATAGGTTCATAAATACAGTAACGTAACATCAGAGGAATGGATTCTATTTAAAAAAACATATCAGACAGGATTTACAGGATCATCAGGATAGAAGGGCCTTCGGCCCAAGAGTATCTCGCCACAGGCGAAAAAAATCCCATTAATCCTGTAAATCCTGTCAAAAAAAAGAAATTAAAGATCGAATCCATTCAACACCCAGAGTCCTTATGGGGGAAAATATTATGGCTAATATGTTACCGTAATTATGAATAGGAGCACTTAGTGACCTTTATCGGACAACATGTTGTAAGGAACCTAAGGTTTCGGTGTTCAGGTTTCAGGTTTCAGCAATTAAAAAATTCCAAACACTTGGCTTTTGATTTTATTTGAGATTTCATAAATCAGATTTGTTGTAATTTGGAATTTATTTGGCCCAATTTTAAGATCAGGTGGTGCTTGTAATTTGTTATTTGCGATTTTTCCGCATGGGATAGATATCAATGAAGGCTAAGGGAGAGGAGATGTCTGCCACGAAAAAATCCGGGCTCAGGAATCTGATATTCCCCGGCTGTGTGCTGGCAATCTACGGAATTGTTTTTGTCATCAGCCCCGCTGGAGCAGAAAAGGCTTTTAGCAGCAGCGCCGGCATATTTCGCAACCTCATGATACCGCTGAGTCTGGTTTTCACGCTCATGGTTCTTATGAATCTGTTTTTAAAGCCGGCGCACATCATCAGGTTTCTCGGCAAAGAGTCCGGCGGCAAAGGTATCATACTATCGGCAGCAGCCGGTATTATCTCAATGGGGCCCATTTACGCCTGGTACCCCCTGCTCAGGGAACTGCGGCAAAAAGGAGCGACGAATTCATTGATCGCTGTTTTTTTAGGTAACCGGGCGGTTAAGCCGTTTCTGCTGCCCATCATGATTTCTTATTTCGGCGGGATATACGTCGTCCTGCTGACGCTGTTCACCATCGCAGGTTCCCTGGCAGTTGGATACCTGGTCAACATCCTGGTAAAAGACTGAACCAGAAACCCGCCCAATGGTGTAAATCACGACTGTTGGTAAATGGCAGTCATTCGTTCCTTATCACCGGGATTTGAAGATCAGGTTTACCAGGTGTCAGCCCCGCCGCTGACCTGAAACTCGGCCAGTCTAATCTTAAAAGAAACTTTGTCCTTGGCTATTTTTATATGAGCGCCGCCTCTGGCCGCGAGCGTCCAGTCTGATCAAAAAAGAAACTTTTTAAATGTAGTTTCATATGAGGGCCTATCGATATATTTATATCCGGAGGTAAAGCAATGTCATACTGGGGTTATCCGCGTTATGTATCCGTGGCTGAAAAAAGAGCCAAAGCAGCTCGAAAGCTAAAACAACTCAGAAAGAAAAATCCTGCCATTCAACCGATCGTGCTTGAAGGCAGCGCCATCGCAAAAACCTGGTGGGGAAAATCTTGGAATCTCAATCTGGAGCGCTATGCGGATTACAGCAACCGCATCGGACGCGGACGCAGCTACGTTCGTCATGGTGCGGTGCTCGACCTTCAAATCAGCGCCGGGCAGGTCAACTCCCTGGTCCAGGGCTCAAGAGCAAAACCGTACTCGGTCACCATTAAGATAAAGGGAATAACAAAAGCAATCTGGAAAACCATGAAAGCGGCCTGTGCCGGCAAACTGGATTCATTGCCGGAGCTTTTGCGCGGAAAATTTCCCAAAGCCCTGGGGGAAGTATTTACGGCTCAAGGCCGGGGGTTGTTCCCTTCACCGCAAGAGATTGATTTTGATTGCAGTTGCCCGGACTGGGCCTATATGTGTAAACATGTGGCCGCCACCCTGTATGGGATCGGGACGAGGCTGGATGATAACGCCGGTCTGTTTTTCAAGCTTCGCAAGGTTAAAATAGATGATTTGATCCAACAGACCCTCAAAGACCAAAGCTATAAGCTGTTGGAAAAGGCGGAAAAAATGAGTTCTGGAAAGATTGCCGAATCAGATCTTTCCGGTATGTTCGGCATTGATATGGAAGAAACCATGGATCTTGATTTACCAGCGGCCGTTAAAAAGGTCTCCGCCGCCGGAAAAAAATCCCGCCAAGCGGCAAAACAATCCAAAGCCAAAGCTGCAAAAAAAAATCTGCAATCAAAACACCTGCCAGGAAAAAAGTAAATCAACTGTCACCCAAAACATCCGCATCGAAAAAACGTGTAAAACCGGCTGTGATCAAAGCACGCGCAAAAACGCCGATCAAAAAATCCGCTGCCAAAAGAAAAACAGCGGAGCTTACCGATACGGCGCAGATCCTCAACATTCTCAAACGATCAAAAAGAGGGCTTAATGTCGCCACCCTGCAGCAAAAAACTGGTTTTAATGAGAAAAAAATCAGAAACGTGATCTATAAAGCATTCAGGGAAGGCATTATCAAACGCGTCGGCCGGGGAATCTATCTGGGTACATAAAAAATGGAAAATCAGTCTGCCGCAAGGGCACCTATTCTGGCTCAACATTCTGAAAATGAAAACAAAAATCAAGGCATGGTTAAGGTAAGCAAGGAAGGTCTGAAGGCATTAAGGCAAAGGCCATGCTCTTGACAACATTTAACTTTAAGAATAAGGAAGCATTAGAGATAATGTTTGAGTGGATAAAATAAGGGATTGTTTGTGAAAAAGTGGCATCAGGGGCCGGTTGAAAGTCAGGTATGAAGATAGTGGATAAACCCGAGCGCAAAAATTGAGGAAAAGATGATCATCCGTTTAAAAGTCAATGGCTTTAAAAATTTAGTGGATGTTGATGTTCGCTTTGGTCCGTTTACCTGCGTTGCCGGTGTCAATGGGGTGGGCAAATCGAATCTTTTCGATGCGATCCGTTTTCTAAGCGCCCTGGCCAGCCGGCCTCTGACTGAAGCAGCCTCATCAATAAGGGCCGAGGGCGGCAGCGCATCCGACCTGCGTAATCTATTCCATCGCATCGGGGGAAATCATGCAGCTCGAATGTCATTTGAGGTGGAAATGATCGTTCCTCCGGAAGCCGTGGATGATTTTGGACAGACAGGCAAAGCGACCAACACGATGTTGCGATACGCTCTGGAACTTGGGTATAGCGGAGACAGATATAACGGCATATCACCCGGTTCCCTGGAAATTCTGAAAGAGGAACTTTCCCACATTAAAAAAAGCGAAGCAGGCAAACATTTACTCTTCAAGCACAGCACCAAGGACTGGCGTACTACGGTCGTGAAAGCTGGGCGGCGGGCACCTTTCTTTATTTCCACAGAGGGTCAAGGGGATGCCCGGATCATAAAACTCCATCAGGATGGCGGCAGCAGTGGCAGGCCGCTGCCGCGTCCCGCATCCAATCTTCCTCGTACTGTTTTATCAGCCGCGAATGCAGCCGAAAGCCCGACAGTACTCTGCGCCCGACGGGAAATGGAATCCTGGCGCATTTTACAGCTGGAACCTTCAGCCCTTCGCAAGCCTGACGAGATTAATGCCCCCTCCCATCTAACTCCAAACGGTGGGCATCTTCCTGCAACACTTTACCGTCTGGCCCATACGCCAATCGATAACAGTGAGAAAGGCATCTCCAATAAAGATCCTGAATTTATTTTCACCAGGGTTGCTAATAGACTTAGCACCTTAATCGGTGATGTGAGCCGTGTTTGGGTTGACCGCGACGATCGGCGAGAAATTCTAACCCTTCAAGTTACCGGAAAGGATGGTACCGAACATCCTGCTCGCGCATTGTCCGATGGCACGCTTCGTTTTCTTGCCCTTTCCGTCCTTGAATTGGACCCAATCACCAAAGGAGTGCTTTGTCTGGAAGAACCGGAAAACGGAATACATCCGGAAAGAATTCCAGCTATGTTGCAATTGTTACAGGATATTGGGATAGATCCTGATGAGCCGGTCGATGAAACCAATCCATTGCGACAGGTGATTGTAAATACGCACTCGCCTGCGGTGGTAAGTGAAGTGCCGGATGACAGTTTACTATTAGCGGAAACAAAAGAAGACGTTCGGGACGGCCGGAGATTCAAGAAAGTGAGTTTCAGTTGCCTTTCAGATACCTGGCGAACCAAAGCTCCGGGAAAAACAGACATCGTTTCCAAAGGAAAACTTATGGCCTATCTCAACCCGGCCTCGCCGCCTATCCTCAAGCCCACACAGAAAACTAAACGGGTGGTAGACAGGAATGACCTTCAGATGCTGCTCCCGTTTGCAAGGCGCATCGATGGATGAGATTCGCTATACCTTAATTTCTGATGGATCCTCAGATCGAGCATTACTTCCCATCCTCACATGGGTCTTGCGCGAGAGGGGCGGAGTGAATCGAATTCAACCAGAATGGGCTGATCTGCGCCGTTTGCCTCGTCCGAAAAATACCCTACAAGAACGAATTTTGACTGCAATAGACCTATTTCCCTGTGATTTACTTTTTATCCATAGAGACGCTGAAAGAGAAGACCCTGAACACAGATACGAGCAAATACGTGACGCACTCAAAGAGGCCTCTGCCCAAGATTTCAAGACACCGGCAGTCTGCGTAGTACCAGTAACGATGACGGAAGCTTGGCTACTTTTTGACGAACCATCAATTAGGCAGGCCGCTGGTAACCCCAATGGAAAAAACTCTCTGAATCTTCCGGATTTAAATAAAATCGAACTGATTCATGATCCCAAAGAGCGCCTGTCTGAAATATTACGAATGGCCAGTGGCCTCAGCGGCAGGCGTTTGAAAACGTTTAATATGCTTGGGTCTCAAATCCGCATATCTGATGTAATTGAGGATTTTTCCCCTCTGCGAAACCTGAGAGCATTTCAAAGGCTTGAGGAAGATATTTCTATGCTGAAACAGAACGGTTGGATCTGTTTCAGGCAGCACATAGATTAAAGATCGGTTTGGAAAATAAAATCAATCAGGGTTTGACGAATTCGTGCTCCGGATGTTTAACCGTCAAAACGGGGCACGGGGCTTCCCGGACAACTTTTTCAGCCACGCTTCCAATCAGCACATGCGCCAATCCCGTCCGTCCATGGGTACCCATAACGATTATATCCACATCGTCATCACGCGCCGCCTGGATGATCTCCAGAAACGTGTTTCCTGTGACAAGCTTTCCCGTAATTTTTGGGTATTCATCTTTTAAGGCGGAGACCTGATCTTCCAGCTGGGTTTGAAAAGCAGCCTCCATTTTCATCATGAGCTCAACCTCGTCCAATACCGGTTCAAAAAGCTGGGTGGATTGGGGAAATGTGATGGGTTCAACAACGTGAAACAGCTGAAGCTCCGCCTGGCTCAGGGTCGCCAGGGTCAGCGCATATTGTAATGCATGCTCGGAGTTTTCCGAAAAGTCAGTGGGACATAAGATTTTTTTTATTCCAATACGCATAGATCCTCCTATCTAAAACCTTGGTTGAGCGGTTCAACGTTCCGGGTTACGAGTGACCGCTCCACCCGCGGAGCGGGTGGCCTCAGGAAGCCCCCTGGAAGGGGGCGAAGACAATTAACTCGACTATTTAAATCCGAAATCCGAATCACGAAATACGAAACAAATTCGAATGACAAAAATACCAATTACAAAGACCTAAAACCGTTGCGCCACTCAACGTTACAATGCGGGTTGATCCGTTGTTATTATCAGGATTTATGCATTTGTTATCCCTGTTTTATGTATTTGAAC
>PVMK01184464.1_pt1 | contig 10070 bp, 7 predicted proteins | sample 1853481 | NCBI WGS metagenome assembly PVMK01 (sample SAMN08533507, study PRJNA380276) | Marine sediment metagenome, whole genome shotgun sequencing project.
AAGCTCCCGGGGGCTGTCTTTCACCTCCAGCTGATTGGAAGCCAGGTTGGCGCTAAAAACCGCTTTATCCAGTCCGGCAATACTTTTGCCGGTAAATCCCAGTCGGCCGACGCCTAAGGTTTCATCGTTGGTCAGAATTTGTTTTAAAGGTGAATCCTTTTGAACTGTTTCACGATAGTTTTTAAGGAGAAAACTGAAAAATACGGCCCCATTCTCAGAAATTTTAGCCCGATAAAGCGGAGTATCAACGGTGATGGCCGCTGCCATCTGGGGCGGGGTCTCTTTAACAGCGGATTCTTCAGCAGGCGTTGGCTTTTCAGTCGCTTCTTTGTAAGGCTTTTCACTATCTTTAACCGCTTGTTTTTCATCTAGCGCAGGAGATTCAACCTTTTTTGCTTCACGGCGCTCGGCTTCTTTCGGGGCTAAAAAAAATTGCCACGCCAGAAATATAGCGAGAGAGAGGATGATGGCTATAAACAATCGCGATTGTTCCATTGATTTCTCCTAATATCAGGTTATGCCTGAATTTAAATATCCTGTTCCTTTTCCTAAAAAGAAGCATGTCATTTCGAGATCAAACAGGTATATTATCTGGGGACTTAGCTGGGGGAGCAGGTGCTGCGCCATTAACCATGCCAAACTCGTTAGTCGTGTTTTGTTCTGCGCAGGTTAGGGAACCGGATCAACGCCACCAGGATGAAAGGGATGACATCGTAACAATCGCTTGCAGGCCATAAACAGGCCTTTTAAAGGACCGTGTTGTCTGATTGCCTGATAGGCATAATTCGAACAGGTTGGATAAAAACGACACGAGCGGCCAATAATCGGAGACAATGTATATTGGTAGGCCCTGATCGATGCTAACATCAATATCGATATAATCTTTTTAATCAACACAATTCGAAATCTTTTCAAACAAATCTTGAAGGAATGAATATACCTTCTCAGATGAAAGGTCTGCGGCCTTTTTTTTGGCTACAATGTTGATATCCCAGTTTTGATTTAAATGCTGCCTGTTTAATCGAAAATATTCGCGTACAAGACGTTTAATTCGGTTTCTTTGTGCAGCTTTTCCGACCTTTCGAGTAACCGTGATGCCCAGTCTTGGGCGGTCGAGTCGGCCAGGTTTAAAAAAAGCGATAAAACAGTCGTTTTGAAACTTGCGTCCGGATCTGGTGAGTTCGAGAAATTCCGGTCGTTTTAAGATTCGATCTTCCTTTTTAAAGGAAAAGCGCATCGTTATTCATTACCCATCATTCAATTCGCTGATCTGACCGTTTCAAGCGGAGAGCCGGGCCCTACCCTTTGCCCGGCGCCGATTAATTACCCTGCGACCCGCTTTAGACGACATCCGTTTGCGAAATCCATGATTTCTGGCCCGTTTGATTCTGCTGGGTTGAAAAGTGCGTTTCATGCTCTAAGTCCCTTATTTTATTATATATCTTTAATTTACCGTTTGGGCGTCAACTATCATGTTATACGATCCGGGGGTGCAAAGCCCGAAATTTTAGATATAAATCACAAGCTTGAAATCATGTCAAGATCAAATATTTTGCCAAATATTTGATATAGAAAAACTTTTCATTCCTGGTGAATTTCAAATATATCGAACTCTTCCATATGATAGGTGGCGTTGGGGTATATGACAATTTGTTTACCGATGGCCTTTTCCAGAACCGTTATTAAATTATTTTCTTCACCGTGCAACAGCTCGGCAATCTGCGGATTAACTCTTAATGTCAGCCGGATACCGTTCATATCCTGGGACTCCCGCAAAATTTCACGAAAAATCGAGTAGCAAATCGATTGTTTGGAAATAATATAGCCTTCACCGTCGCAATAATAGCAGGGCTCGCACAGAATCCGGGTGAGCGGTTCCCGGGTGCGTTTGCGGGTCATCTGGATGAGCCCCATCTCCGACATCGGCAGCACATGGGTTTTACTCTTGTCTTTTTCCAATGCTTCCCTGAGCGCATTGAACACCTTTTCCTGGTTGGACTTTTTCTCCATATCGATAAAATCGATAATGATAATGCCTCCGAGATCCCGCAGCCGGATTTGATAGGCAATCTCCTTGACGGCCTCCAGATTGGTTTTTAAAATCGTTTCTTCCAGGTTGTGTTTGCCGACGTAGCGGCCGGTGTTGACATCAACCGCTACCAGGGCCTCGGTGTGCTCGATGGTAATATATCCGCCGGATTTCAACCAGACCTTGCGTTTGAGAGCTCTGGAAATATCGCCTTCCAGATTGTAAGCGTCAAAAACCGGTTCGGAGCCGTCACTGAGCACCACGTGATCCTTTAAGCCGGGCATGTAAGTGTCCAGAAATGATAAAACGGAATCATAGGTCGGCTTGGAATCGATAACCAGTTTCTCGACTTCATGGATCAGCAAATCCCTCACCGCGCGCAGGCTCACGGAAATCTCCTGATGCAATCTGGACGGGGTGGGGAGCTTTTTCATATTTTTTTTGGATGTTGACCCACAGGTTATTCAAAAAGGACATCTCGGAGGCCAGTTTTTCTTCCGGCTCGCCCTCAGCAGCCGTCCGCACAATATAGCCATAGTAATTGGTGCGCAAATTCATGGTGCTGTTTCGCAGGCGCTCGCGTTCGATTTCATCCTCGATTCGGCGGGAAATGCCGATATGATCGGATTTGGGCATCAGCACCAGGAAGCGGCCGGGCAAAGAAATGTAAGACGAAATTCGTGCCCCCTTGGTCCCGATGGGAGATTTGACGACCTGGGACCAATACCTCCTGGCCCTCTGAAATAAGCTCTTCAATCTGATAGCTGCGCCGGCCCTCGTATGGTGCCGGTTCCGGATTGCTGGCGGGTTCTGCCTGCGGCTCCTCGGTATCGATTTGAAACATGTTCGCATATTCCTTAAAATCATTTGTATAAACATCATCCACATAAATAAATGCCGCCTGATTAAGACCGATATCCACAAAGGCCGCCTGCATCCCGGGCAATACCCTTAGCACTTTGCCTTTATAGATATTGCCGGTGACATCCGAATCATCCCCGCGATCCACATATAATTCCACGATGGTCCCATCTTCTAGGAGCGCCACCCGGGTTTCATGATCCGAAGCATTGATGATGAGCTGTTTGTACATAGTCAAAAGCTCCGCTTTTGTAGCATGGCGCATGGGGCCAGGGGCATGGCGTAAAAATACCCGGCTTTATTGGGGCAAACAGGTGCATCTCCATGCTCCGTGCTCCATGCCCTATGCCTTTTAATCCGCATGGGGCATGGGGCCAGGGGCATGGTGTAAAGATGCCCGGCTTTAGCTGGACAAAAAGGGTTCCCCCCATGCTCCATGCACCATGCCCTATGCCTCAAGTTTTATAATTCTTGCCTGTTTGACCTGCACGTCGCTTAATTTGAATATGTGGCGCAGGACGTCAAACGGCCGCACGGTTTTTCCCGGCTCGGATTGAAGGGTCAGTTCCAGATGACACGAATCGAGCAATTCACTGTTTACCACAATATCCTTTAAATCTATCTTTTTCAACTTTCCTTTTCGATGGGTTAGCGTAATGTAAAAATCCGACCTCTCGTTGAAAGCCCTTAACCGGGCTTTATCGAAAAGATCTTCTTGCACGGCAATCCGGTAGCGGGTGCGTTTCCGGAGGGGTGCCGGCGCCTTTTGGAGGGCTAATTGACAATCGGTGATTTCAAGGCCGGCGGGCAGGTGATCGTTTAACATGGCCTTCACGTCTTGGGGACGAATGTCATCAGGTACGGTTATCATAAAGCGTTCCTGCTGGCTTTCGATTCCCACCGGCAGGGGGTCATCAAAGGAGATTTTGGGTTTGGGATGAAACCCCTCTGAAAACCGAACCGCAATTCCGGCCCGTTTTAAGGCTCGATGGAAGATGTTGACCAGTTCGAGATGCCCGAAATAACGGGCCCGATCCAGCTTGGCGTAAAAAACATAGAGTTTTTTGACCGGCGGCGGTTTCTGCGCATCGGGTCGGTTCACCCCAACGGCATTGTCTTTTAACGTAGCGTGGGTTATGGGCTCGATTTGTTCAAAATCGCAGACCCCGCACTGGCTGCAGTCATCAACCCGGCAATCCGCCGTAAAGGTTCCTCGGGATGCGTTTTCCCATTCAGCGGCCAAATAGGCTTTGCTCACCCGGGTGTCAATATGGTCCCAGGGCAACGGCTCACAGACGTCTCGCGGACGAAGGGTATAAAAATCCGCATCCAGGCCGCCTTCTGCAAAGGCTGCTTCCCACAGGTCATATCGAAACCAATCACTCCAGCCGTCAAACCGGCAGCCTTTATGATAGGCGGCTACCAGCAGCGGGCTCAGCCTACGATCGCCGCGCGCCCAGACCCCTTCCAGCCAGCTGACTTTCGGGTTCTGCCATTTGATTCGAATGCCGGACAATTTGAGTTCGTCCTTGACCCGCTTTAAGCGGTCTTCGGATTCGGCCAGCGACAGCTGGGGGGCCCATTGAAAAGGGGTGTGCGGTTTGGGAATAAAAGTGGCCACGCTGACATTGATCTTTCTGCGGCGCCCGGCGGGGCTTTTGATTTGTCGCAGGGCTTTGACTAAATCCACCAGGGCCTTTAAATCCTCGGCGGTTTCGGTCGGGAGCCCGATCATAAAATACAGTTTGATGACCTGCCATCCCAAGTCAAAGGCATCTTTGACCGTCGCCATAATTTCGGTTTCACTGATATTTTTATTGATCACGTCCCGCAGCCGCTGGCTGCCGGCTTCGGGGGCAATTGTAAACCCGGTTTTGCGCACCGTCTTGATCAGTTTCATCAGCTCCGGCGTCAGGGTTCCGGCCCTCAAGGACGGCAGGGAAACCGCCACATTCTCAGCCGCATAGCGCGACATCAAACGCTCCATCAAAGGCACGATACAGCCGTAGTCGCCGGTGCTTAACGACAGCAGGGAAATATCTTCGTATCCGGTGGCGCTGACGGATTGATCACAGAGGGCCAGCAGTGAATCGGGCGAGCGTTCCCGCACCGGCCGGTAGATCATGCCGGCCTGACAGAACCGGCAGCCGCGGGTACAGCCCCTGGCAACCTCCAGCCGCAACCGATCATGCACGGGTTTGCCGAAGGGGATGATGGGTTTCTCCGGAAAAGGCACCTGATCCAGATCGGCAACCAGGGTTCGGGTCACATGCGTATAATCCGGATACTGCGGCTGCAGGGTCTGAAAACCGCAGTCATCATATTGCGGCTTAAAAAATGAGGGAATATAGACACCTTCAATCTGTGACCAGCGCTTTAAAAGGGCTTCTTTATCGTTGCCGCTGTTCTTTTTCCATTCCATCCAGCCTTCGGCCAGCTGCAGGGTGATTTTTTCACCGTCCCCGATGACCATGGCATCAAAGAAATCCGCAACCGGCTCCGGGTTGCAGGTACACGGGCCCCCGGCGATAATCAGCGGAAAAGAACCGTCCCGTTGAGCGGTATAAAACGGAATGCCGGACAGCTCCAGAATGCTTAACATATTGGTGTAGTTCAGTTCATAGAGCAGACTGAATCCGATAATATCAAACCGATCAAGGGGCAGACGGGATTCCAGAGAAAATAAGCGAAGCCCGGTGCTTCTGAGATGACGGTCCATATCCATTCCGGGTGCAAAGACCCGCTCGGCGGCAATGTCCGGATGGGCATTGAGTATATGATACAGAATCTGCATTCCGAAATGGGAGGTGCCGATTTCATAAAGATCGGGAAAGGCCAGTGCAAAACGCAGTTTAACCCGGTCCAGGTCCTTTTTGATCTGATTGATTTCGCCCCCCAGATAGCGGCTGGGTTTTTCAACCAGAGGAAAAATATCTTCGATTGTTTTAATGCTCATGGGTTCTGTTGAGTGACTAAAATGCCTAAAGTGAGCTAAAGTGACTAAAGTTAATGAATTCTATCATTTTTATAAAAGATGGAGAGAAGCGACACCTTAACTTTAGTCACTTCGAACTTTAGTTCACTTTAGATCATACAAGGCATTTCTTTACGGGATCATATTACCAGATTAACTCAAAAAATTGAAGCGCCCGTCTTTATTTTCATCGCGCAGTGTTTATATTTTAGCAGCCAAATTGCTCGTGATTTCTAACTGCCCATCCACGAATAGTGGCTGGCGCTATCAAGTTGCCGATAGGACAGATATGCATAACAACTTAATGCCAATCGAAAATAAAATAGGTCGCACCCTTTTTGCGGTGCTTTCACTTCTTTTTATGCTGGCCTTTCCACAATCCGGCTGGGGCCTGAAAAGCGAGCGCGAAAGCCCGGTGGTACGAGCGGTGCGCAAGGTCAGCCCGGCTGTGGTAAATATAAGCTCATCCTACGAGGTTCGCAAGCGTGCCAATCCCTTCTCCGGTTTCGGTATGAATCCGTTTTTCGAAGAGTTTTTCAAAGATTTCTTTGATCCCCGGTTCGAACACCGCCGGGAAAGGACCAGCCTGGGGTCCGGCGTGATCATCGACGGCAAAAGGGGCTTCATCCTAACCAATGCCCATGTCATCGAAAGGTCCGGTAATATCAAGGTGGTGCTCGAGGATGAACGCGAATTTGAGGCCAAAATCGTGGGTGCCGATCCGGATTCCGACCTGGCCGTATTGCAAATCGACTCCCCAAACCGGCTGCCGTCCATCGAAATGGGCAGCAGCGATGACCTGATGATCGGTGAAACCGTAATTGCCATCGGCAACCCCTTCGGTTTTTCACATACGGTGACCACCGGTGTCATCAGTGCCGTCAACCGCAGTATCCGCACCGAGGACCGGGAATACCTTGATTTTATCCAGATCGACGCCTCCATTAACCCCGGCAACAGCGGCGGGCCGCTTTTAAATATCAACGGTGATCTAATCGGCATCAATACCGCCATTTACGCCAAAGCCCAGGGTATCGGTTTTGCAATTCCCATCAACAAGGCCAAAAAAATTATCTCCGATTTGATTCAATTCGGCGAAGTGATCCAGACCTGGATCGGCGTCAGCAGTGCAAAACCTGGATAAAAAGCTGGCCGGCTATCTGAAGGTTCCCGGCAAAAAAGGTGTCATGGTTAAAGCCCTCGAGTCCCGATAGCCCGGCAAGCAACGCCGGTCTGAAGGAAGGCGATATCATTCTGGCTATCGGAAATAAAAAGATCGCGTCGGTGCAGGAGTACTGGTCGGTCAAAAAAACCTATGCGGCCGGTGACACCCTGAAAGCTCAAATATGGCGCAACGGCAAAACCGAAACCGTGCGCATTAAATCCCGGGTGTTTCCCCATGGAGATGGCCGAGGGCCTGGCCTTTCGGTTGATGGGAATTCGGGTCGAAGATTTAACCCAGAAAAACCGCAGAAATTACCGGATTTCGGTGCGCCAGGGTGTGGTCATCTCTGAAATCGACGGCCGCAGCGATCTGGCCAAGATCGGCGCCCGGCCCGGTGATGTCATCCGGCAGATCGATGATGCCGCCATTATAAACAAAGATGATTTTAAAAGGGCGATTGTCAAATACCCGCCAGCGACGATCGGTGGTGATTCTGCTGCAGAGAGGGGATCAGGGGTACTATATCACAATCAAATTTGGCTAAAGTTCTTTTAACAAAATACCGATAAGATAATTGAATCAGAATATTTTTTACGGCATTCGATTTTTTAGTTCTGATTTTTGAAAATTTACGGGTTTATTTTCGAAAGAACTGAGACCCGTAATTAAAACCACTCGAGATAACGCCAAACCCCGAGTAATCGGGGGACGGAAAGCCACGGGTCCGCCGGAGGTGGACGGCCGGGTTACCTGAGGAGGCTTAAAAGCTGGGTTGCCCGGAAAAGGTAGCTCAGCTTTTTTGTTTTAGCCACCTGTTTAATGAGGTGATCGAATGGTAGTTTACGGGGGGATCAATCCATACGAGAGTCACCGCTTTGGTTTCGGTTACATCGATACCATTCAAAGACAGCGTGCCGTCACACCATCGCTCAATGGGCTTCCGGTTTCAGGGCATCGCGATCAGATGGACGACACCACACGGCATGTGCTGCGGATGCGCAAAGCAATGGAGGCGGTCCGGCAATTGATGCCTGCGTCTGCAGAATCTGCCGAAATTGAAGTCGCCATACCTGCAAGAGTCACCTCTGCCTCGGGTCTCGGCCTCGTTGCGACCGGAACGCCCACCACCCTGCAGTCGACCGAAGAGGTAAATACCGCGCCGACTTCCTATTCGACTCACGGGCCCGAATGGACCGGCGATTCGACAGCTCAGGCCACGATCAGCGGCGAATATGACGGCTCAAATGGCACCGATACGCTCACGTTTGAAGTTACCAGGGGAGGCACCCGCGGTTCGGCCAACCTCCAGATAAAAGTCTACGATTCCAACACTGTCGAAATTGACAAAATCGATATCAGAAAAAATGAGCCTGTTGATAAGCAATACACTTTGGACAATGGTTTAGTATTAACCTTCAGTGCAGGCGATCTGGTGAAAAACGATACCTTCACCATGGAGGTTTACGACAGCATCGGAACTGCGGTGGATCCGGACAAGCTCTTTAACGGGACGCGCAACGATGATCCCGACTTTCAATATGGTCTCGGTGTTACGAGTGGCTCTTTTCAGGTCAATGCAGTCACCATTGACGTTCAAGAAAATGATACGATCAACACCGTACTCGATAAAATTAACCAATCCGATGCCGGCGTGACAGCCACCTTCGACGCCGCTACCGAAAAGGTATTGCTGACCCAGGACACGCCCGGCTCAACCCAAGATATTGTCCTTTCAAACGACACTTCCGGATTTCTGGCGGCCGTAAAACTTGAAGGCGCGGTGGCAATCCCCGGAGACGATGCGGAGTCCGAAAATCCTCTGGCAGAAGTGGAACGTTTCTCAAGTGTTCAAAGCGGCAGCATCAGCGTTAATGGTGTTTCCATCGACATTGACGTAAATACGGACTCGTTGACCGATGTACTCGATCGCATTACGGCTTCACAAGCAGAAGTTGCCGCAAGCTTTGATAGTACTTCCCAGCGGGTCTCTCTGAATTCTAACAACTCCGACAGTCAGCTAATTCTTGACAGCGGGACGACTAATTTTTTCTCGGCAGTGGAATTATCAGATGGCACCTATAACCCAGTAAACGAATCCATAGAAGTACAGACAGAAGGCGTCGATGTTGTAAATGCGTCTGATCTTGCGGCTGAATATGCTGAAATCTACAACACCGAACTGGCCTCCACAGTTCGTGCGGATCAGGATGTCACGGCAACGCCCGTTACACCCGCGGACGCCAAAATGCTGGGCACATTGGTCAATATCATTGCCGATTCCATGAATACATTGTTCGACGATTCGGCATTCACGTCGTCCTCTGCCACAAAGACCGAAGCGGTCCGAAATGACGTTCGCAGTGCCGTAGCGTCATGGTTTGATTCCGAAGGGCCTCAATTCAACACCGACTTTGGCATTGGTTTTGATTTTGAAAAGACCAAAGAAGGAGTATTCAAGTTCTCGCAGGCAGACCAGCGTCAATTTGAGACCGCCTTGACAACTCCGGAAGGCCAGGCTTCGGTTCGTCATATGCTTTTTGAGACCGAATCCCAAGGGCTCTTTAACCAACTGCATTCCGTCCTAACTTCAGCGGCATCGGATTTGGAAAGTGAAGTCGGAGCGACCGGCCTATTTCTGGATGTATCCATATAGTATCTAACGATAAGTGCCTAAAATGATCTAAAGTGAACTAAAATGCCTAAAATTAAGAGAAGATTGAACCCTTTTATAGTTTTAGGTCTCCTTTGTTTGCATCAAGTATCTTGAATCATAAATCGCCAGCATCCCGTATTTAATCAATCTCAGCCTGCCCAGTGGAATTTTGCGCAGCAAACCCCGCCATTGGGCGGGGATTCCATAGGGGTCCTCAATGCTCAGCACTTCTATTTTCCCTTAATGGTAATCAACACTGCGCCGGTGACCATCAGCACTTTCAAGAGTAGATCTTGCCGAGTCAACATCAGAGTGTTATAAATAAAATTAGAAAAATACCGATTTAATCCGCCTGAGTGTGGAGCAAGCGATTAAAGGAGAGTTCCTA
>PVMK01121097.1_pt1 | contig 10069 bp, 7 predicted proteins | sample 1853481 | NCBI WGS metagenome assembly PVMK01 (sample SAMN08533507, study PRJNA380276) | Marine sediment metagenome, whole genome shotgun sequencing project.
CCTTAAAATTTATTGCAAGTTTACTGTAAAGCGGGTTTGTGGCTTTACTGACGGCATAGATTCGCGCCGCCAGGGGCTCGACTGCCTAATTTACTTAAACGTGCTCGAATAAAAAATATAGCGAGTGTATAAAAATGGATAACATTCCCACATCTGCTGATGCTTCAATCGATCGTTTAAAAGAGATATCCACCTGGGTCTCATCGGTTCAGGATCTTGATCAACTCCTTGAACTCATCATCGAAACCGCCACCCGGATGATGGATGCCAAAGCCAGTTCCTTGCTCCTGCTGGATCAAAAAACCAAAAAGCTTCACTTTAAAGTTGCCACCGGTGAGAAAGGCACCGACGTCAAACAGTTCGAAATCGATCTCGGCCAGGGCATTGCAGGCCATGTAGCGGAAACAGGGGAGCCGCTCTTGATACCGGATGTCGCCCAGGATCCTCGCTGGGATAAAGAAATCAGCGAGTCCATTGGCTTTCAGACCCAATCCATTGCCTGTGTGCCGATGAAATTGAACGGAAACACCATCGGGGTGGTTGAGATTATCGACAAGGCCGATGGCAGTTCCATTTTACCAAAAGATTTAAAGATCCTGTCCGTTTTTGCCGATCTGGCCGCCCAGGCGATCGGTAACGCCCGCGAGATCGAACACGATAAAAAAGAAATTAAAGATCTAAAACAGGAGTTGCAGGACAAATATGAAATTATCGGCGAGAGCAAAGCGCTGCGCCAGGTTATCTCTGACGCCATCAAAGTTGCCAATTCAAAGGCGAGCACCCTTATTCTGGGCGAAAGCGGTACCGGCAAGGAATTACTGGCGCGCTTAATTCATCGCGTCGGAGCCAGAAAAGATGAGCCCATGGTCGTTCTCAATTGCGCTGCCATGCCGGAAACACTGCTCGAAGATGAATTATTTGGTCACGAAAAGGGCGCTTTTACAGGCGCCGCCAGTCGAAAAATCGGAAAATTTGAACTGGCTGATAAGGGCACCATATTTCTGGATGAAATTGGAGAAATGAGCCCGGGCATGCAATCCAAGCTGCTTCGTATTTTGCAGGATGGCGTTTTCTACCGGGTGGGAGGCAACAAATCTATTCCCGTAGATGTGCGGGTTATATCGGCGACCAATCGAGATATTGAAGAAGATGTCGCCGAGGGACGATTCCGTGAAGACCTGTATTATCGTATTAATGTTATTCAGATTCTTATGCCGCCTTTAAGAGAACGCAGAGAAGATATTGCACTTCTGGCGCAGCACTTTCTAGATATTTTCAAGAAGGAAAGAGGGGCGTCTGATTTAGTTATATCCAAAACTGCCATGGATCTCATGGTTGAGTATGACTGGCCGGGAAATGTCAGAGAGATGAAAAATGCCCTGGAACGTGGGGTCGTCATGGGCAACGGCAAGCAGATTTTACCCGAAGACCTTCCGACGTTTGCCTGCCGTCCCCAGTATCCCGGAATGGAGGTCGGTCTAACTCTGAAAGAAGCTACCGATGCGTTCAAAAAAGAGTTCATCCTTTTAAACCTCAGACATACGGACGGCAACCGCAGTATGGCAGCCAAAAGAATGAAAATTCAGCGAACCTATCTGTCACGGTTGATTGCCAAACATGGAATCAATTAGAAATGAATAATGAAAAATGACAAATGAATAATGGTTGAAGTCGCTCCGCTCCGCCAAATTTAAAAAAAAGACAGAATTCCTTTATTATTCATTAGACATTTGCCATTATTCATTCTTAAAGGGGCCCAATGAAAAAATACAGCTTATTGCTCGTGGATGACGATCCCTATATACTCGAAGGCATCGGAGAAGATCTGGAAAGCAATGGCTATCAGGTTACCCGGGCGTCCAGCGGAGAGTCTGCCGTCGAACTTCTTGGAGCGAACCACTTTGACCTGGTCATCACCGACCTTGTCATGGAGAGCACCGACGGGATCCAGGTGTTAAAAAAGACCAAGGAACTCAATTCAAATATCCAGGTAATTATTCTGACCGGATTTGGCGATGTCGATTCGGCGATTGAGGCGCTGCGCAGCCAGGCAGATGATTTTCTGTTAAAACCCTGTGAATCCCAGGAAATGTTATTCCGGGTGAAAAACTGCCTTGAAAAACAGGAATTGACTCGCAAAATTAATCTGTATCAAAAGATTTTGCCCATGTGCTGTGTTTGTAAAAAAATCCGGGACGACTCCGGCCGCCAACCCGGTACCGGTGACTGGATTACCATTGAACAATTTATTCATGAACAGGCCCGCCTTGATATAACGTCCAGCTATTGTCCGGATTGTGCCAAAAAAACCATGGATGCGTTTACCCGCAAGAGCGTATAGCCTGATTGAACCACCAGTTCAATCAGGCGTTATTAGTTATTTGTTATTCGTTAATTGAAAACAGCCCCCCTAATTCATCTTTGACCTTTATCAGCCATTTATCGATCTAATCATCTATTTTGTTTAACTACTTTGCGGTCCCCTCATTGCCTGGATCAAGCAAAATTTGCGGAACACCTGAAGAGTCCTGTCGATGCCGCCCGGATACGGCAGGATTACGAAGAAGGCATTCGCCTGCGGCGTTCGGAGAGGATAAAGGAAAAATGCAATTGGGACACGGATAAAGACGGATTAACACGGATTAATAAAAATAAAAATCAGGAAATAATCCTTTAAACAATCCCAAATCCGCACTCAGAAATCCAAAATCCGCAATCGAAGGACCCGCAACCCGTATCTCATCCGTTCAATCTTTCCAATCCCAAATCCGAAATCCCAAATCCGCAATCGAAGGACCCGCAACCCTTATCTCACTCGCGATTTAGAATACTCCAGTGCCGCCTTTATAAAATCCCTGAAAAGCGGATGCGGATCCAGCGGACGCGATTTAAATTCCGGATGAAACTGACATCCGAGAAACCAGGGGTGGTCCTTAATCTCGATAATCTCAACCAGGTCCCCGGTCGGCGAAGCGCCGCTGACCACCAGCCCCTTTTCAACCAGCCGTTCCTTGTAATCATTGTTAAATTCATAACGGTGGCGATGGCGCTCGGAAATGTCTTCCACGCCGTATGCTTGATAGGCAAATGTATCCTTTGTCAAACGGCAGGGATATGCCCCCAGGCGCATGGTGGCCCCTTTGTCGGAAGATTCATCCCGTCGCTGGGCGCTGCCGGTTCTTTCATCATGCCACTCCAGCATCAGGTAAATGACAGGATCCGGTGTGAGTTCATTAAATTCGGAACTGTTGGCCTGGGCCAGGCCGGCCACATTGCGCGCAAATTCAATAACCGCCGTCTGCATCCCCAGACATATGCCGAAATAGGGTATTTTATTGACCCGGGCATAGTTGGCAGCACATATCTTGCCCTCGATACCCCGGGTCCCAAAACCGCCGGGTACCAGCACGCCGTCGGCGTTCGCCAGCATTTCACTGCAATTTCCATCCTCTATTTTTTCCGAATCCACAAACACAAGATTTACCTTGCAATCGTTGGCAGCTCCGCCATGATATAAGGCCTCGTTCAGGCTTTTATAAGATTCGGTCAGATCAACATATTTTCCGACAATAGCGATCGTCACGGATTCCGTGGCCTTTTGAATTTTCTCGACCAGCTCCGTCCAGATCTCAAGCCTGGGTTCCCGGGTCCAAATTTTAAGCAGTTCGACGATTTTATTGTCCAACCCTTCTTTGTGAAACACCAGCGGAACTTCATAAATGCACTCCACATCTTTGGCGGTGACCACCGCGTCAACACCAACATTGCAAAAAAGGCTGATTTTTGACTTGATGTCATTGGAAAGATAGCGGTCGGTGCGGCACAACAGAATATCAGGCTGAATGCCAATGCTGCGCAGTTCTTTGACACTATGCTGGGTCGGTTTGGTTTTGAGCTCGCCGGCGGTGTCGATATAAGGCACAAGGGTTAGATGGATGTATAGGGCGTTGTCTTTGCCCACATCGGTCTTGAACTGCCGGATGGCTTCCAGAAAGGGCAGGCTCTCAATATCGCCAATGGTACCGCCGATCTCAACAATTACAATATCAACACCGTTGGCAGCCAGTCGGATGCTTTTTTTTATTTCATCGGTGATGTGCGGTATCACCTGGATCGTTCCACCAAGATAATCTCCCCGGCGCTCTTTGGTGATGACGGAATGATATATTTTGCCGGTGGTAAAATTATTGTTTTGACCCAATTTGGCGTGGGTGAAACGTTCATAATGCCCGAGATCAAGATCCGTTTCAGCGCCGTCATCGGTGACAAAGACTTCGCCATGCTGAAACGGGTTCATGGTGCCCGGATCCACATTAATATACGGATCCAGTTTTTGAAGGGTGACCGTAAGCCCCCTGCTTTCCAGCAGGGCACCAATTGCGGCCGAGGCAAGCCCTTTTCCCAGAGATGACAGGACACCGCCGGTCACAAATATATATTTTGTTTTGTCTCCCATGTTAGTACCTCACTATTGCTTTATTAACCTAATCTGAGCGATTTCCAGGTACCCACGCCCAGTCCGGGCGGGCGTAAAGCCCGCCCCTACGCGACGTTGCTTAGCTTGTTGGGTAGGGGCGGGGTTTATCCCCGCCCGCATTGAACGGGCCATTTTTCCAATCTTCTTATTGAAATCACTTAATATAGATTTAATTAATTTGTATTTTTAACTAAAAAAAAAGAGAAAACCCCCTTGTGCGATGCTCAAAGGGGTTTTCGATCACTTAAATTAATTAAAGATGTCGTCGTTTGGGCGGGAATTTTAATAGGCTCTCTCTTTCTGAAAGACCTTTTTATCTTTTCTAGTTTTAAGTCAATAATAAAGTATTAGATCAAAAATGTAAAGATGGAATTTTATTCGAAGACACGTTTAAACTCGTCAATAGTTTTTTGTACTTCACTGGGTTCCTCCGGCTCGCCGGGTACCAGCGGTTGTTCGGGTGCCAGGGGATAAACTGACCTGAGATGTTCGATATCAAAAAGATCTTCAGAAAAACCGTCGTCTTCTCGAAAACTTTTAATCTGGTTGACGCGCACCAGTTTGCCGTCCTGATAAAATTCAATGCGGGATGGGTATCGAATTGGGCCGGATTTCCACCAGGTAAGATAGCGCACCTCGAGTACATCGGACTCGGAGCTTCCACCGTTGCCTCGAATAATCCAACGCGTGGGCAGAAAGGTTTCCCGATCGATCCAGATCTGAGAAACCGATTCATCCGGATAAACCGCTCCGAGAACGAAGGCTATCTCACCCTCAAATCTCCCCAGACTCGATACTGATACATCCACTCCCAGCTCCAAAAGCTTTTCAGCCAGTCCGTCGCGTGTTCGGTAAAGGAAAATTTCCTTATAGAGATCAAATCGATTGGCCACCTCCGGCACAATGTTGCCATCGACGATCGTTAAGGACCTATTCCGGGAGACAACATGAATTCGCTCGGAATCAAGCGATTTAGCATCCGATCGAAAGGCATTGGAAGAAAAATCAAACCTCAAGGTTTCTTCCAGCTCCAGGGTCTGCTCTACGAGGACATTTTCATCAACCTCTATCTTTTCCTCGGCCTGCAATTCGATTACGGTATTGTCCAGCGTTTGATAATCTTCCCCAGACTCATCGGAATCGATCTCAACCTGAGAAACCGAACGATAAAAGATGAGCTCCTGGGAGACGAAAAGGCTCTGGGCTTCTCCGAGTTGCTTAACCATCAAATCAAGTAAGTGCAGCCCCTGAAGCACATAGGCCTGGACAGGTCCAAGGAATAAAAACGAAACGACAATCAAAAAACAAATTGCCAGCAATTTTTTTCTAAGAATAGACATAGGCCTTTGATTTCGGATTTTTGATTTGGGATATCGGATTTAATGGCAAAGCGCATGGCGCAGAGGGCATAGCGTTTGAAGTCTCAGATTTACCAAGGTGCACGCTATGCGCCATGCGCTTTGCTCTTTGCGCTACAGCATCGAGCATCCAGCATCGAGTAACAAGTGACAAGTGACAAGTAATCCTAACTCATATTCGGCCGATCAGTTCTTTCCAATCCGAAATCCCCAATCCCTAATCCGAAATCGAAAGACCCGCATCTCATCTGTTGAATCTGTCCAATCCGAAATCTCGAATCCCAAATCCCAAATCCAAAATCCAAAATCGAAAGGCCCGTAACCCGCCATTCAAATCTTTTCAATCCGAAATCCCAAATCAAAAATCCCAAATCGAAAAACCCGTCTAGAAAATTTCCTCCGCAAACAGGGCCGCTTCACCCAACTCTTCTTCGATTCGGATGAGCTGGTTATATTTGGCCACTCGATCGCTGCGGGACATGGAACCGGTCTTTATCTGGCCACCATTTACCCCGACGACAAGATCGGCGATAAAAGTGTCTTCGGTTTCGCCGGACCGATGGGAAATCACCGTGGTGTACCCCACCTGATTGGCCAATTCGATGGCATCGAGTGTTTCGGTCAGGGTACCAATCTGATTCAGTTTGATTAGAATGGAGTTAGCAATGCCCTGCTCGATTCCCTTAGTGAATAGCTTGGGATTGGTTACAAAGATATCATCTCCCACAATCTGGATATCGCCTTCAAGCTGGTCTGTCATTAATTTCCAGCCTTTCCAATCCTGTTCCGCAAGACCGTCTTCAATGGAAACAATGGGATAGTGGCTGATGAGTTCACCATAGTAATCGATCATTTTAGCAGCCGTTAATTTTTTCTTTTCTGATTTCAAGACGTATTTTCCGTTCTGATAAAACTCGCTGGCGGCAGCATCCAGCCCGATCCCGATGTCTTTGCCGGGTTTGTAACCGGCCGCCTTAATGGCAGAAATAATTAGCTTGATGGCGGCTTCATTGGATTCAAGATCAGGGGCAAATCCACCTTCATCGCCGACGGATGTAACAAGATTGTCAGCCTCGAGGATTGATTTCAGACTGTGAAATGTCTCCGCCCCCATTTGTACGGCCTGGGCAATGGATTTTGCACCGAAGGGGATGATCATAAATTCCTGGATATCCAGGTTGTTGGCTGCATGGGCACCGCCATTGATGACATTCATCATCGGAATCGGCAGATATCTGGCATTTATTCCTCCAATATACCTGTAAAGGGGCATATCATAGGCAATGGCAGCTGCCCTGGCGGCCGCCATGGAAACCCCAAGGATGGCATTGGCGCCCAGTTTGCCTTTGTTTGCCGTGCCGTCCAATTTGATCATATGATTGTCCAGAGCGATCTGATCGGCGGCATCCATGCCCATTATGGCAGGTGCAATAACATTAAGGACATTTTTCACGGCCCGGGTGACTCCCTTGCCCCCGTAACTTTTGGAGCGTTTATCCCTGAGTTCGAGAGCTTCGCGTTTTCCGGTGGATGCACCGGAAGGAACCGCTGCCCGTCCGATAGCACCGCAGGCAACATAAATATCGACCTCAACGGTGGGATTGCCCCTGGAATCAAGAATTTGCCTGGCTTTTACATCAACTATTTCAGTCATGTCATCCTCCTCTGGATTGTCCCCCAAATTATTTACAAAAAATCTATTATAAGTTATTTATAGGGCACAATTATAAAGTATCTAAAAATTGTGACGAGATCTATAATCTTGACAAATTTGTAAGAAATGTTACTCTGCTTCTACCTGTATGTCAAGTAGAGACAGGTGAGATTCAAGGCCCTATTACTTCTCAATGCAGCAGGTTGAATCAGACGCCATATTTTGCTTAACAATTCGGTTTAAATCCGAAACTCGAAATGGTTCGACAAGCTCACCACCCTGAGCCAAGTCGAAGGGCAAACTCGAATGACCAAAACTGACGAAGCCGGAAGAACTATAGTACGGTAAAACCGTTTTGAACATTAAATCATTCGAATTTATGATTTGTTTCGGATTTCGTAATTCGCATTTCGAATTTCCGGATATTTTCCGGGTCAGGTCAATTATGCAGGGTAAAAATGATGACTTCTATGCCCAGGCCCATTTAATGGTGGCGGCTATCCGGGTTTTTGAACATAAAAATTCCCGGCCACCGACCACCGACGAATTGTGTCAGACGATCAATTTCTCAATTGAAAAGGGAAACTTCATTTGTCGCAAACTTGAAGAGTTAGATATAATCGAGGCGGTAGAAGGATCCTATGGCACCCGGTTGTTCGTGCGCGATCATTTGAAGATAGAAGATATCCCCCGTGGTGCGCCGGAAAGCAACTTTGAAGACGAACTCAAAAAATTTCAAGATAACCGCAAAGCTTTTTCCCAGAAAATAGAAACCTTTCAAGCTCAACAAAAGCAAAAGAAAAAAAATCTTTTTGCTGAAATGGAACAAAAACTCAAAGAAGAACTAGAAAAAGATAGATAGGTTCTGGGTTCAGCGTTCTGGGTTCAGAGGTTCTGGGTTCTTCGATTTGGGATTTTTGATTTCGGATTTCGGATATATATAGTTGATTGAGTTGATTAAGTTGATTGCAAGGGGGTCGGTTAGTCAAATAGACTCAAATTCTCTAACCTAATCAACTATTTAACCAATCAACCATTTAACTAATCCTGGGTGCGCGTTACAGGTTGCGGGTCAGGCCTCTGATTCTAATCCTTTGCCTTGCACTTGAAATTTAAATCCAAAATCCGACATCCGACATCCCCAATCGAGAAAATCCCAAATCCGGTATCACAAATCCCATATCGAAACATCCCCTTCACCAATCTAAAATCCGAAATCACAAATCCCATATAGAGACAATCCGATATCACAAATCCAAAATCGAAACATTCCCTTCATCAATCCAAAATCCGAAATCTAGACAATCTCAAATCCGACATCCCAAATCCAAAATCGAGACAATCCCATATCCGAAATCACAAATCCCAAATCGAGACAATCCCATATCGAAACGCCCAAGTACCAAATATTATAATAAATTTTTTACTTGACATAAAATCTTCTTTATCATTTACTTAAGCATGAATAGCTTCATTTTTTTTATTTTTATGTCCCAAAAACAAACCTAAAGGTCAAAAGATGGACAATGGTTGGTCCGGCCGACCGGATGCTTACTATCGAAAGATAATCCGCAAAGATAATGATGCGATTTCATTAGATGCGGACATGATCCGCCTGCTGATTGCCATCGATGAGAACAAAAACCTGTATCAGATCGCTGAAGAGGTGAATGTTGGAACAGCCGAATTTAAGAAGGCTCTATCAAAGCTTCTTGATCAAGGTCTCATCGAGCCGGTGCAAAAAGACATTCCAGTGCTGGACCAATCTTTCATTGAAACCCTCCGCCTCAATTTATCCCGGGCCATCGGACCCATGGCCGAAATCCTGATCGAAGACATGGCGGCAGAAATGGAGATGGATCCTTCGGCCATTCCGATCAATCAAGCCGCTGAATTGATCGCCCATCTTTCACTGGAAGTCCCTGATGAAGAAAATCGAATGCAATTTAAAAAATCAATGCTTGCTATTCTAAATAAATTTAGAGGCTAAGGAACTAAGCGTATGATGGAAATATTCTGTGACGCCTGCGGAAAAAAATATCGGGTTGATGAAACCAAAATGAAGGGGGAAATGGCCAGAGTCAAATGTAAGGCCTGTAACAACCTCATGGTTGTGACCAAACCCCGTCCGGAGGTAATCACCGAACCACCACCGGCTCCTGAAATTTTTAAACCGCCGGTGCCGACCGATATCCCCGAACCTCCTGTTAAGCCGTCACAACCCGTGCCGCGAAGCGTTGTTGAACGGGCCGCCGCCCCGGCCAAGGAAAAACCTGCCGCTCCCAAAGAAGATTCGTCGGCTTTTTTAAGCAGCCGGAAAATCCGTTTTGGTCTGTTTGGAAAAATCATCATTGTCATGCTGATCATCAGCCTCCTGCCCTTTGCCATCTTCTGGGGTATAACCCTCAGGGAAACCAACCAGCGCATCCGCACGGAAACCGAAAAATTAATGGCTCAAACCGCCAAAGGCCTGGGAGAACAGGTTGACACCTGGATCGATAACAATGTTTCGATATTGCGTACGGCCGCCAACCTTTCCGAAATTTCTTTCATGAATCGTGAAAAACAAGAACCGGTTTT
>PVMK01141469.1_pt1 | contig 10068 bp, 8 predicted proteins | sample 1853481 | NCBI WGS metagenome assembly PVMK01 (sample SAMN08533507, study PRJNA380276) | Marine sediment metagenome, whole genome shotgun sequencing project.
CACCCAGTCATAGTCATAGGTTCCTGCGATCGTTTTTTCTGCCAGCATTTCCAGCTCCATGGCCGCCTGACCTTCAAACGAGACATGGCTTCTGATGCCGATAATCGATGCGATGCCGTCAAAAAGACGCCCAAGACTCGATGTGTATGGAGAATTCACCTTTTTTTGTATCATCTCCACCATAATTTTTATCCGCTTTTCATCGATTCTTTTCAATATCGGCAGATCAAGGTCCATGAATGCGTCACCAAAGGTGTCGTACAGGTAACTCACGGCCATGCGCCAGGGTTCTTTAACGGCTGCTGCTCCCCCCGGCATGGGAGTATAGGATAACTGCGCAGCCCGGCGATAGGTTTTTAAATCTGCAACCAGTATCTCGCCCCCCCAAATATTGCCGTCAGCGCCATAGCCGGTTCCGTCGAATGAAAGCCCGATAACCGGTCCGTCGATCAGATTTTCCGCCATGCAGCTCACGATATGGGCATGATGGTGCTGTACCCGTATTTTCTTTATATCCTTTAATTCTTCTGCATACCGGGTGCTCAGATAATCCGGGTGAAGATCATAGGCAACAATCTCCGGTGAAATATCGAGAAGTTGTTTCATGTGCTCAATGGTCGATATAAAAAACTCATAGGCCGAAAGATTTTCCAGATCGCCGATATGCTGGCTTAGAAAAGCCTGATTTTTCTTTGTGAGACACACCGTATTTTTCAATTCAGCACCGCAGGCCAGTATGGGCGGGACCGCTTTTTTAAGGAAAACAGGAACCGGAACATATCCCCTGGAACGACGGATAAACCGTGTGTCACCGGCAGATTCTCTTACAATGGAATCGTCGCTCCGCAGATAGATATCCCGGTTGTGGATTAAAAAATAATCGGCGATACCTGAAAGTCGCCGGAACGCATCATCATTGTCGATGGCAATCGGCTCCTCACTCAGGTTTCCGCTGGTCATGACCAGGGCGGTAAAACCGTGGCGTAGAATAAGATAGTGGAGAGGGGTGTACGGCAGCATTGCGCCGAAATACCGATTTCCAGGTGCCACGAGCTCTGAAATAGGATTGGGCTCTATTTTTTCCAAAAGAACAATGGGACGTTGGATAGAAGTCAAAAGTTCTTCCTCAGCCGGCTCGACCACCGCATATTTTCGAATATGCTCCATATCAAAAGACATAACGGCCATCGGCTTTTCTTCCCGATTTTTTCTTTCTCTTAAGGCTGCCACAGCATCTGTATTTCCGGCATCGACGGCCAGGTGAAAACCGCCCAGACCCTTGATGGCGATGATACATCCCTGCTTTAAAAACGTCGCCGTATTTTCGATGGGACTTGAGGTATTGATCTTGTTACGGTCTCTGTCATACAGGGTTACATATGGGCCGCAGTCTTTACAGGCATTGGGCTGGGCGTGAAACCTTCTGTTTCCAGGATCCTCATATTCAGCCTGGCATATGGGGCACATCTTAAAGTGTTTCATGGAGGTTTTCGGCCGATCGTAGGGAATGTCGTCAATTATGGTATAACGGGGGCCACAGTTGGTGCAGTTGATGAAAGGATAGCCAAACCGCCGGTCTTCGGGGTCAAACAGTTCCTGCCGGCAGGGGTCGCAGATGGAAACGTCCGGGGAGATTAGGGTGCTCGTCGATGCCGTGTCCACGCTGGTCGTGATTGAAAACTCTTTAAAGTCTTTTACAGGTTCGTGGTGAAGAGAAATCTGGGTGATCCGGGCCAGGGGCGGGCATTTTCTGGGAAGATCTGCCGAAAAAGATTCAATATTATTTTGGGGACCTTCAACATGGATGACAACGCCTGAAGATGTGTTGGCGACTTCGCCGTTCAGACGGTATTGGTTTGCAAGCTGATAAACAAAAGGGCGAAAGCCGACACCTTGTACGATACCGTTTACTTCCATTCTTCTGGCCACCCACCCGCTCGCCAATCGTTATCCGTCTCCTTTTTTTGGCTTGTCGAATATCAGCGAAGCTGCTTCCCGGATGAGATTCAAGGATTCCATGGCATCTTCTTCGTTTATTTTGTTGATGGCAAAACCGGCATGTACGATAACGTAATCTCCAACCTTGGGGCTTTCGATCAGAAGCAGGCTGGCTTCTCTTCGGACACTGTCGACATCGATGGTGGCCACATTATTTTCAATTTTTATGATTTTAGATGGAATGGCGAGACACATCCGTATGTATCCTTTTTAATTTCGCTTAACCAGAATAAACGCTTTTCCCAGACTTTTTGTCAAAATGGTCGAAATGATCTCACGATGAGATTTTGAAACCGGCAATCCGTTTCTTGCTTTTAAATATCAAAAATTGGGCCATTGTTCAACCCGGAAAAACGACCGTTTCAGCGAACTCGATCCGTGCAAAATTCAGGGATTAAAAGAGAATCAGTTTTCTTTCGCTTGAACCTTAATTCCGATGATTTTCAGCTCTGCAATCACCAGGTCGACCAGACGGCTTAAATTCCGGGCGACTTCGGTGGACAAGCTCAGACTTGTGGAAAACTGTTTGGGTTCAATGCCGAACAGGGTAATATTTTGAGGCATGATATCCGTGATGACGGCAACTCCCATAACATCGGCCAGACCGATTTGATGGGGGGAAGTTTTAGAACTGAAATAAGCAGGCGGATCCTCAATCCTTGTGATAGTTCCGGGTTCACAGCCGGATTTGACGGCGTCGATGATCAAAATATGGCTGCGTTCTTCAAAGTAGGGGAGAAGTTCGATGCCCATGGTCCCGCCATCGACAATTTCAACGGCATCGGAACAATCATAGCGGTTCTGCAGTTCCTCGACGGCTTTAACTCCGACACCCTCATCGGAGAGCAGGATGTTACCTAAACCGAGTACCAATACATTAAAAAAAGATTGCCCGGAGTCTTTTGAATCTTCATTTTTTGCAGACTCCGGGCAATTGCTGTTCAATGCTGTTCGATGTGGCCTCAAAATGCTCTAACTTTCACGATCTCTTTATTATGGGTATCTACCATATGAATGGCACACGCCAGACACGGGTCAAAAGAATGTACCGTTCTCAGTACCTCCAGCGGTTTTTCAGGATCAGCGACGGGAGTGCCGATCAGGGCCGCTTCATACGGTCCCTTAGCATCTTCGCTGTTGCGAGGGGCCGCATTCCAGGTTGAGGGAACAACGCACTGGTAATTTTTTATTTTTCCGTCTTCGATAACCACCCAGTGAGAAAGCATGCCTCGGGGGGCTTCATGGAACCCGAAACCCATCTGTTCACCTTTGGGAAAAACCGGTTCGTTGAATGTTGCATAGTCACCTTTGCCGATATTATCAATTAAAGCCTGCCATTGGGACACAACAGCATCGTGCAAAACAGCGCATCGGATGGCCCGGCCTGCAATCCTGCCGATAGTTGAGTGGAGAGAATTAATAGAAACCCTCGTGCTTGACCCCAGCATTGACAGAACGGCATTGATTGTATCCAGAGTTCCGGTGGTGTACTTCACCGTTGGTTTATGACCGGCCGCAAACATACACAGTACATTGGCAAGGGGTCCTACCTGGGCCGGCTTGCCTTTGAAAGTCGGCGCTTTTACCCAGGAATATTTTCCTTTCTCGTCATATTCGGTATGGTTGGGAACCGTTTCTTCCTCCCAGGGATGACGATCCCAGTCACCTTTATACCAGGAATGTTTAATGCTTTCCTTTATATTTTCTTTAAAGTAATCATCCTTAAAAGAAGTTATGGCTTTAAAGGAGGAAACATCTCCATTTGCAATATAACCGCCAGGCAGTTCAAATTTAGTTCCGGCGGTATCCAGGGGCATGTCCGGAACGCATAGATAGTTGGTTACCCCGGCTCCGTAAGTTGTCCAGTCGGCGTAAATGGCCCCGACGGCGGCAACATCTATCATATAGACGTTTTTAATAAAATCGCCGATTTCATCGATCAGAGTTTTCACATAATAGAGGCGTTCCATGTTCAGGGCCGATTGGCTGTCCGGGTTAATGGGGTTGGCAACCCCGCCCACGGCCAGGTTTTGAATGTGGGGGGTTTTGCTGCCGAGAATGGCGACCACTTTATTGATTCTCTGTTGATAATCCAACGCCTGGAGATAGTGGGAGAAGGCCAGCAGATTTACTTTCGGAGGCAGCTTCATGGCTTTATGGCCCCAGTAGCCGCTGGCATAAATTCCAAGCTGACCTGAATTGACAAAGGTCTTAAGCCTATCCTGGGCGGCCTTCATTTCATGCCGACTGTTTTTGGGCCAGGTGGACAGCTGTTGGGCCAGATCGGCAGTGGCTTTGGGATCGGCTTTTAAGGCTGAAACGATATCTACCCAGTCAAGGGCGCAAAGATGATAAAAATGAACAATGTGATCAAATATTCCGTGGGCTCCCAAAATCAGGTTGCGGATATATTGAGCATTTAAGGGAGCCTCCAAATTTAAAGCGTTCTCGATCGCCCGGACCGAGGTAATGGCATGAACGGTGGTTCAGACGCCGCAAATTCGTTGTGTGAAAATCCAGGCATCTCTGGGGTCGCGGCCTTGGAGGATGACTTCAATGCCGCGCCACATCTGTCCGGATGACCAGGCATTGACCACCTTGCCGTTATCGACTTCACATTCAATTTTAAGATGACCTTCAATTCTGGTAACCGGATCGATTACAATTCGTTTGGACATATAATGCCTCCTTGATTCACGAAATCGCCGTGCTTAGGCCCTGCGATATACAGGCAGTCTTTTAATAAACCACAGAAATGCCATAATTTCTATGGCAACGATTCCTATAGATACAAAAATTTCTCCGAAGGCCGGAAAATACCTCCAGCCGTCGCCAGGGTTAAATCCAATGATGTAGCAGTTGAAACGATATAATGTGGCTGCGAGAACTATTGATACAGCAGATAGAAATAGAAGGGGGGCTTTACGTCGATTGGCAGGGACAAAAAGAATGCACATGGGAACCAGCAGCAATAGATTTTCCAGCAGAAACATATTTCCGAGCAGATCGCCTTTGAAGGCCAGGTTTAGATGGCCTCTGATGGCAACATCGGCAAAGCGGACAATCAAATAGCCGGCGATCAGCCAGGCCATGACTGCCGAAAGCTTTCCCAACAAATGGGTTTCATCCGGCAGGGTGTATCTTTGGGCTGAAACGCAGGATTCAAAAACGACAATGGCATATCCCATAAAAACGCATGAAATTAAAAACAAGAGCGGCAGGAGGCCGGTCCACCACAACGGACTCAGCTTGCTGCCTGCCAGCAGCATCACGGTTCCCAGAGAGGATTGATGCATGGTGGGCAGCAGGATTCCCAGGGCAATGAAAATAAACATGATTTTTTTCAATCCAGCCCGGGCCTTTTCGCCGCCGAGTTTTGTCAGAAACGTGGGGGTAAATTCAACCCACAGAACAAAGACGTAAGCACCCACACATAATGCCACTTCCAGCAAGACCGAGTTGGGGTTGATGTACCAGGGCAGAAAGATGTTATACAATTGCCAGTATCGGCCGACATCGATAACCACCGCCACGCCTGCCAATGAATAACCGAAGAGGCTTGTCATCAGCGCCGGTCGTAGCAACGGATGATATTCTCCCTTGTTGAATACATAGATGAGGAGCGCCAGGGCGTAGCCGCCACATCCAAAAGCGGTTCCGATCACCACATCGAATGCGATCCAGATTCCCCAGGGATAACCGTCACTCATGTTGCTTACCGCACCAATACCGTATATAAATCGTTTTCCGATGAACAGAAGAGAAATCAGGAACAGCAACAGACAAAACAAGAACGTCGGTGTTAGAATCTTTCCCCCTAATGGTTGTTCTTCTTTCATAACTCTCTCCCTAAAGCTTGCACCTCATTTGGTTGGGCTCCCGTAACTCTCCGGGGAAGTTATTCTTCTTTGTCGCCCCGCTTCTTGACCAAAAAAATTAATCCGCCCAGGGCAACAATTGGAAGTATCATCCCCTGGTAAAGGGTGTGCTGAATGTTTTCTGACAGCGCCACATAGGATTTGGACGGCAGATCGGGAAGCCCCAGCTTGTCGAAGGGCACACCGGACAGCATCAGCATCTGGGTGCCGCCCACTTCGTTTTCCCCATATAAAGCCGGGGTATAGTGTGCCGCTGGTTTATATTGGGCCAGGCCGGACTCCAGCGAGGATAGCGGAAAATCGTAGTATTTTCCCGGCTGCATGTTTTCCCGGCGTTTGGCCTCCTCAAGCAGTCCTGTCAACGATCCGAACAAAGAAGCGCCGGTGGGGCAGGCACTGCAACAGCCGGGTAATTCGCCTTTTTCCACCAGGTGATTACACAACTGGCATTTGACGATTTTCGGAAAGGGATCGTCCCACTCAAACTTGGGAATATTGAACGGGCAGGCCACCTGGCAGTAGCGGCAGCCGATGCAGGCGTCCTTGTTATAGGATACGATCCCGGTCTTTTTATCCTTGATCATGGCGGTTGCCGGACAGGCGGAAACACAGGCAGGGTCGACGCAATGCATGCAATGCCGTTTGATAAAAGAATATCCGTCGGTTTCCCGGTCCTTTTCTCTTCCGGTGCCGTTTTCATATTTTTTGATAATATTGAGGGTGCTGGCAGACAGATCCATGGGGTTGTCCCATAAGTTTTGTGCGCCTTGCATTTCCGGAGGCAAATCATTGGCTTTACGGCAACCCACCATACAGGTCTTGCATCCGATACAAAGGGTTGCATCATAAAGAATTCCGACGGCATCCGGAAGGCGGATCTTTTCACGCGCCAGGGCCAGGGTCGGCTGGACCAGCGCCAGGGCGGCGCCACCGGCAATTCCCTTGAGGAAATCTCTTCGTTTGATCTCCATGAACTATTCTCCTTCGTCAGATTTGCCAAGGTTTTTGGTGATTACTGCACCTGCACCGATGGCGACACCGGCGATACCCCCCAGTAGGGCGGCGGCTCCTGCTGACACGCCCTTGCCTTTTTCCATTTCAATGGGTGCGTGGGCGGCATCCGGCGTAACCTGTAAAATTTCAGCCTGGGTGTGCAGGGGGATTTTAAATCCCACCGCTTGTTCAGTACACCCGAAACAGGGATGACCGGTTCCCACCGGCCATGCACCGGCGCCAACTTCATTAAAAAGGATAGCGGGACAATTGGCATGGGTTATCGGTCCCTTGCAGCCTAATTTATACAGACAGTAACCCTGGCGATGGCCTTCGTCGCCAAATGTGTCGGCAAAACGACCGGCGTCGAAGTGGGGTCTTCTTTCGCAATTTTCGTGGATCAGTCTGCCGTAGGCAAATTTAGGCCTGGCTTTTTCATCTAAGGCCGGGAGTTTACCAAAAGTGAGAAAATACAGGACCGTGGACAGAAAATTGTAGGGATTGGGCGGGCATCCCGGTATGGACACCACGGTCGTTCCCTTCAATACTTCAGGGATACCGGTGGCCCCTGTTGGGTTGGGAGGAGACGATTGAACGCCTCCCCAGGATGCACACGAGCCGATGGCAATCACTACGGCGGCTTTGGCGGCGATTTCCTTGACGATATCCACAAAGGGACGTCCTGCAATCATGCAGTATTTGCCGCCGTCTTTCAGCGGTGCCGAACCTTCAACGACCAGGATGAATTTTCCGGCATTCTCTTTTACCGACTGGTACAGGGCTGCTTCGGCCTGGTGGCCGGCACCGGCGTTTAGCGTCTCGTGATAATCCAATGAAATGAGATCTAAAATAAGATGTTCCAAACTGGGGTGGGAGGTCCGCAGAAGAGTTTCGGTACAGCCGGTGCACTCCTGCCCGTGCAGCCAGATTACTGTTGGGCGGCGTTTGGGATTGGTGATTGCTTCAGCGATTTGCGTGCCTGCGCTCAAAGGCAGGCCCATGCTCACCGCCATTATCCCGCAGAATTTCATAAAATCTCGCCGTGATACCCCTTTAAGCCTTTCCTCGATAGGGTCTGTAATATGCTGTTTTTTCATTTTTTCCCTCTTAGTTGGAAGGTGGTAATAAGGTTATGATTCAAATTCTGTATTTCATTGATGGAAAGAGGTGTTTCGTCAAAGAACGTGGAACCCATTTCGAGCGACCTGCGGGACTTTTCTTTTTTTGTCTTTGGAAGTGATGTCGCTCAACAGGCGATAAAAATACCACAAAGTGGTACTTTTATGCAGTTAAATCAATATATTGGATGATAATACAAAAATAACAACAAGTAAATGACAAATTAATATAAGCTTATTATAAGGTAATAACTCGTATTGTGAGAGGGGTAAAAAGAAGGACCTAGGGTTTGTTTTTGTATTTCGTAGACCCAGTTTTTTTCTAATATTGTTGCGGTGAAAATTAACTGCACCGGTTAGAGGAATCCGAGCTTTACGCTCGATTTAGGCCTAATCCTCATCGTCGATATTAACGGGATCATCATCTGAAATTTTTAGAGGGGAGGTAATCTTTTTTATGTCGTCATTTTTTTCATCGAAACTTGGTTCAGAGATATCTTCATCATCAAGCAGCCCATCGATTTCAACGTCCTCGTTTTCAAGGTCATCCAGGATCGGGGATTTTTTCTTGTCTTTTATCAAAAGATCCGTATCATCAAAAAAAAGCTCAACAGGCTGATCATCACTGGATTCGTACATCTTTGTAACTGCTGCAGCTATTTCCTCAGCATATATTCCGATGGGGAACAGGTTTTGAGTCCTCAATGTCGCGATAAGCGCATTTTTGCCTTTTTCAATTGCCGATTTTACGACCTCATCGTCAAATGCCTCCTCACATAGCAGTGAAAATATTTCTTTATCCAGCTCGGCATATTCTCTGATGACCAGTCTGGTTTTTTCCTCATTTTTTAAAATTAAATATTTTTGTTTCATTGTGTATATCTCCCTTAAATACAGTGGGATTTCTGTATTTGATCATTGTTGAAAAAATCAATTTTCTTTTAATTTTCCGGAAATCATAAAAAACGGATCGTGTCAACCAACAAAAATAAAAAATATTGACCTCTTTTGTCCAAAATGATAGTTAATTTCGATTGATCGTTTAGAACATGATAATACCGGAGGGATGGCTGAGTGGTCGAAAGCGGCGGTCTTGAAAACCGTTGAGTGTAACAGCTCCGTGGGTTCGAATCCTACTCCCTCCGCCATGTCTGTTTTCCATGTATGCAGGAAGTTTTTCAAAATTGTTGTATGACAATTGCCCGGATAATGATCAAAGCATAATATTTAAGGCAAACCTGGAGAGATGGCCGAGCTGGCTGAAGGCGCTCGCCTGCTAAGCGAGTGAGGGGCGAAAGTTCCTCCGAGGGTTCGAATCCCTCTCTCTCCGCCATTTCAAATACTTAGCCCGGCTTCAAGGCCGGGCTTTTTGTTTTTTGGTCTCGATTGTGGTGTGGGTTAATATAATGATTTTTATTGACTTCATCAGGCGTTATGACACCCAAACAAATGGAGCAGTTTCGAAAGCAGCTTGTTGAGTGGTACCGTCGCCATCACCGCCGGCTTCCATGGCGAGAAACCGATGATCCTTACCGGATATGGGTTTCGGAAGTGATGCTTCAACAAACTCAGATACAAACGGTTCTGCCGTATTATCAAAAATTTTTTCTTCACTTTCCCAAAGCCAATCAGAAATTCATTCACTTGCTCGATTGATTGAATTTCTTGCAAAAGAACCCGAAGCTTGCCCCAAAAATCTGAGAATCCATCTGTTTTTCCGCCGATTTATACTTAAAGTTTGGTATGACTTTATGATATACAACCATCTGTTTTAATATATTTTATCCAACGATACATTCAAACGCTTGAGATAAGCGTTTGAAATAAATGATTTGGGAGAATTATTATGTCCTGATAGATCAACATAGATCAACAGCAACAAACAGGAGAGAGCTTCAAAACACAGCTGCAAATTTTACGAGTCGCATCACTGGGGACTTTTCGGCACAAGGCTCAAAAATCCATTCATGGAAAGGTTTTGAAACGGCTTTTAACGCAATACGCAGTATATGAGGGAAGGCACAGTCCCGGGTTCAGTTGCGATCTATGCCCAAAATATAGAATCTGTAAAAATTTTGTAA
>PVMK01187456.1_pt1 | contig 10068 bp, 10 predicted proteins | sample 1853481 | NCBI WGS metagenome assembly PVMK01 (sample SAMN08533507, study PRJNA380276) | Marine sediment metagenome, whole genome shotgun sequencing project.
CGCCCCGGCAGCGCATATCCGGCAATATGGGCGGGTCACACTGGGACCGTAGACCGAGGAATCAATACGGAGCAGCGGATTCTCCTGGCACGCCCAGAGGGACTCGAACCCCCAACCTTCTGATCCGTAGTCAGGACGCGCATCGACGCGAGGCAGAGATCTCAGTGCTCGACCAACAACGCGACCAACAATTTCGCTCATGAGACAGTTCAGTTCAGAGAAATCGACTCGACGAAGCGGAGTCTGCAAGGAGATAAGCCCGACAAACGTTGACTTTCGATAAACTCCTGCTCCGAATGGGGCTGTAGCTCAGCCTGGCAGAGCACTTGACTGGCAGTCAAGGGGTCAAGGGTTCGAATCCCTTCAGCTCCACGGGAGACAAATATGGCGGAACCTCAGGTCTGGCCTGGGGTTCCGCCCTCAAGCTGGCACTGTCTGGTCGGGATCTATTGGGAGAGGATGTTGAGGATGTTGCCTTCGCTGTCCTTGAACCATGCACCTCTACGACCGTCGGGTAGCTCAAGGACGCCGTTGACGGTCTTGAAGTCGTCGTAGTCGAACTCGTCGAAGACCACGCCCCGATCTCGAAGCAACGCCATCGCAGCATCGAAGTCGTCGGGGGAGAACGACGCCGCTGTGGCCTGGTTCGTTCCGGCAACCTGGGACGGATACAGCAGGAACCGGACACCGCCGGTCTCGTACCAGGAGCCGTCGAAGAGATCCGTCTCAACAGGGCGCAGGCCCAGGGTCTTTTCGTACCAGGTTCGCGCCCGCGCCATATCTGATGCTGGCAGAGTGACGTGGAATTGGACGGAGTTGAACATACGCACCTCCCGTGTCGCGCCGTTCCAAACCTACGCACCAAACTCATCTTGTCAACAGGCACTCGAGAGTGACCGCCCATAACGGCACATATGCTCGCTCAATCTGGCCGGACATATTGAATCTCGTATGTTCGTTGTTTTGTCAAGGAGCTTGTGGGTTGGGTGGACAGGACTGGGTAGGGCCACACCGTGAGGTGGGCAGGCTCGTATTAGGTCACACCGCCCAAGGAGTGTTGGTGGGTTGGTCATTATCAGGACAGCATCTAAGGATGCGTCGGCCGGTTATTTCGCTGAAGGGCAAGGGGTTGTTCACGCCACGGCAATGGCACAGTAGGCGCCGGACAAAGCTCCAATGAGCAGCTCGACCGCCGCGATCCCACCGTCGGACCAGCGCGTGCAACACCACCTACATCGTCGTATCGCAACACACCCAGCCGGATATGCGCTAGCTGGCTCGTGTGTGGCCTTTGGAGGGAGTTCCATTCTCACGATGACGCGCTCGTTTGTCGCACGCCGAAGCCAGAGGTTGTGACGCGATACACGAACCGAGTACCGTTGACGAGTAGGAGAGTCGCAAAGAGCGTTGCGCGAAAGACGGCGGTGTCACGGCGGATGCCGAGGATTCCGAACCATCCTCAAAGAGCACTTGGGAGAACCTGACATGGGACCAGTCGTGATCGGATCGTTGGTTGGGTTGGCCGTGATTTCGCTCATCGTGTACACAGTGATCCGTCGCAAGACGGGTACCGATACTGCAGCCGACCAATTGCGCAGGCAGCGTGCAGCAATGGCTACGAGTGTCACCATGGGCGCCGCCGTAGGAGCTGTACTCAGCGCAGCGTTGGATATCAGTTCCATCGGTTTTGGTGTAGCCATTGGTGTTGCCGTCGGTGTGGCGGTCGGTGTGAGTCGCGAGAAGAAGCAGAAACTGTGATGACAACCACAGAACCCTCGACCTCCGGCCTGCTACTTGGCGATTCGATGGAGTGCGCATAACGGCACATATGCGGGGCACCTCGACAAGTGGAAGTCGTGCAACGGGAAAGGACTACTGGTTCCGGCCAAAGAATCGCGTGTAGCGGAGATCCTCGCACAAGATCACGAGATAACCGGCAAGACCGGTGACTATCGCCAATACGACAGCTACCAACTCGACGAGTATGAGTGGGTTCATCCAGATGGCGGAAGCGGCAGTGGCAGCCACGTTGTAGATTTGAGAGGTCATGCCAAGCATGGTTACGCACGGCAACGCCGACATCTATCGGGTATCACCCCGGTCCGGCCCCCAACCCCTTAGACCGTTTCGGGGTCGCCAAGAGCCGCAGCGCATAACGGCACCTATGCACCCCCTGCAGATCGCACGTATTGCCGGATATGGACGGGCAAGATGGGCTGTTCTTACCCCTATGCCGGTTGCAGGACTCGGCGTGATCTGGCAGCGGGAGCAGTCAGCTTCCTGGCGGTGTGGGCGGGATATCAGAGAGGGTATTCATGCATCGCTTACGACACTCGGTCGGCCAGGTCGCCCATATAGAAGGGTAGGTCGGCGTCGCGAAAGATCGGGTCAAAGACTTCTTGCCAAACTGCTGATCCAGGGGTACAACGGATGGAGGACTTACGCGCGGTCGCGCAATCTCAAGTCTTGAAAGGAGGTGGCAGATCAATGATCGATTCAGCGATTGTCTTCACATACTCGAGGGCGGCACTTGGGCGAGAGACCAAGGCCCTCGAAGCCTTCACTGAAAGCATGACGTTCTTCGGCACGGCATCCCACGACGGGAAGTGCGAAGAGCCGATCAACGTCATGGGAACAACGGGACACAGCCTGCTGATCGTCCCGGGCGAGTACGACGCTCTATCGGAACTGGTTCGCTCAGAAGAATTCCAGGAACTCTATACCAAAGCGGTATTCGCGGTACCTGACATTGGGTACGAACTTGGCGCATTCGGGCAGGGCGTTCAGGAATACATGGCGCGATGGGCACGCGTCGGAACCGAGATGGCGCTGCTATAGCAAGCTCGCCGAACACAAGGTCTGAAGGGTCGGCGTGAACCTGGCCCTTCAGCCACCCTCTGAAACGTCACCCCACGAGCCAGCGGCTGTTTGTGGACTCATGCAAGCAATCACGCCGCCCATAACGGCACCTATGTGTCCCCCTTTGAGGCGAACGTGAGGCGAACGTATTGCCTGCGGACCCAAGTGCTGCAATGACCCCCTGAAGTCGCACCGGATATGGGCTGTCTCGCTTCGACGTAACGCGTTAGGTGCTGTCGACGGCAGCAGATGCTAGGGAGCTGGTTTGAAACGCGCGACGCCGGTTGAGGTGGCCACCCACAGGCTACCGTTTCTTGCTGTGACGGTGTTCTGCATGAATCCGGTGTCTTCCTGATTCAGGAAGTCTGGGACATTGATTTCTGCCCATTTGTGGCCATCGTGCAACCACAGAGAGAGACCGTTGCCCCAACTGGCAAGCCACACTGCATCTCCCTCGTTCAAGACACTGGTCTGGAGGCTGACGAGCGGCACCCCCACTGCTTCGGCTTCGCTGATCGTGAAAACCGTCCAACCATCCCGTGCTACTCCATCGATGTTGTCAGGATCGAACCGTGCAACGCCAGAGCGGCCCAACAGCCAGATGTCGCCGTCAGCGGTGGCCACAATCGATCGAGGATCATCAGTGGCCATGGGCACCGACGATGTTACGGCACGCCACCCGTCGACGTCGTAGCGGTAGAGGTGTGACCCGAGGCTTGCCCATATACCAGTCTCGTCTGCCGCGAGCGGCACATAGCAGCAGTCGGCATCGGCGGTGTACACCTCGTAGCCGCCCGCATCGAGCGCGGCGATGCTTTCGATTCCATCCATGAACCATGATCTCCCGTCAGGCCCGACCGGAATCACTGCCGCTCGCACCGTGAATGGACTTGGTCTACCCCCTCCCCAGGCACCCTCCGGTGCCAGGACATAGGCGACGCCGTCATCCGTGATGTCAATGATCATCGGCCCGGCTCCCGCCGTGTACCCAGCCACCCGTAGCCCACCGTCGGGCAAACGTTGAGCAATAGACGGGTCGACACGCGGCAGGTCGTGTTCTGTGGTGAGGTCGTGCCATCCAGCATCGTCCCACTGCCACAGACGCTGTGTCAGCACCGCTGACGCGTCGTACTCTTCGATGGCAACAGCGACGCCGGTCGGTGTGGCCTCCATCCACAACGTGTACCACTCAGCTGTCAGCACCAACGGTTCGCCGCGCGCCACGAATGTACGATTCCCAATATCGAGGCTGTACAACTGCGCAGTCGTCGGATCATCGGTGTGCGCCAGTACCCAGACTCCACCGGAGTCGTCCACGGCAATGGTGTCGGTCGGTGTCCCAGGCAGACCTGCATCGGCCCCGAACGCCACCCACTCACCCGAGACCAGCGCCGCAGGAGCAGGGATAGTTGTGGGGGCCACTTCCGTCGTCGAAGTAGCCGACTCCGATGCGATCGAGGTCACGGGCTGTGGCACGGTTGTGACTGCAGGCTCAGCGGTTTCTGGAGTGTCTCCACCCAGGAGCCATGCGACTCCGCCGACTGCGACCAGTACCACCAGAGCGGATGTCGCAGCTGCTACCCATCCGGGAACCTGGCGTTGTTGAGGCTGGACGGTGGCCATGTTCGAAGGTGGCAGAGGTGCGCGATCTGCAGCTTCACGCACGTCGGAGGCCGCCCTCTGCAGGCGATTGTCTACGTTGGTCATCGTTCCTCCTTGACACCAAGACGGCGAGCCACACTTGCCCGTCCTCGCTGCAAATGGGTCTTCACGGTTGCCGCAGAACATCCCAAGACTTTCCCAACCTCGGTCGTGGTGAGACCCTCGACATACGTCAATGCGAGCACCTGGGCCTGGCGTTTCGGTAGCGACCGAACCGCCTCCCAAACCTCGACGGTCTCGGCAACCAACTCGGGATGGGGGGCCGGGTTCTCAAGACGTGGCATGCGTCGCAACGCCCTTGCCTCAGTCTCCATACGACGCCACCGCGACACAGACCTGTTCGCAACAACCCGCCGCACCCACGCCCCAGGACGCTCTAGCGCCCCAACACGCGACCACCGTTGCTGGGCCGCCGCGAAAGCCTCCTGCGTCACATCCTCCGCTGTCCAACGGTCCCTGTTGAGGGCGATCGCAAGTCCCAGTACAGGCCGGTACTCCCGACGGAAGAACGCTTCGAACGTCTCAGTCTCAACGATACGACTGCCCTCGACAGATTGGGTCATCACCACTTCCCTGTACGCGCCTCAACAGTAACTCGCACCAACACCACAAACGGATGACAAGAAATCGACGCAGCACCCACCACAAGTGTCAATCAGGCACATATGCGTTCTGGGCGTGAGCGACTGCGAATCCGGGTTGCGACTGGTCTTGGGGAGCAGGATGGCGAAACGTTCCACGAAATGATCTCAGTTGCCCCGCAATACAGATAATCTCCACGACATAGCGCAGATGACACACCGCGAACCGCTGCGCTCGCCTCGGTTCAACACCACCACTTCTGTTGTAGTGCCCAACCGCGTCTCGCCTTGCTGCTGGGTCATCCAAACGAGATACCTGCATCGCAGTCCGTACCGCACAACCGTCAGAAATTGAACGGTGTTCACCAAGAAAGCCACGGTCCTATGACCCGAAGTCCCATCTCCCAAGCCCTCGTCATCATCAAGCAGGGTATTTCCGCTCCGCCCAGAGGCGATTCATTCACCAAGCGTCTCACGCAACCTTCCCCGACGGAACTGGTCCACCAGCGCGTGCTGGCCCACACATAACGGCACCTATGCCCCTTTGAGCGGCTTCGCCACACCGTGCGGCATGTCGGTTATGCGTGCCGGGTTAGTCGGGTTGAGCGATGTAGGAGAGGTAGTTGCACGAGGCATAGGCAATGCCTGCGACTGAGGATGCTTCGAAGGCACTCATCCAATCGCGCCCTAAGTCCTGATCGAGTTCCCCTGACTCCACAGCGAGGGGAAGGTATGTTCTCGCGAGGCTGCCGAAGAACGGCGATTCACCGGCAGCGACAAGCACCGAGGCGTCGATGTCTGTGATCGAAAGCGAATGCCGCTTCATGATTTCTGGCATGGATCGCATGACGTGGTGATTGGCCGACGACACGTTCCGGATCGCCTGAAGCACGATCTTGTCATCGGGATGCCCTGTGTGGATCGTGAGGGACGCGTAATCGCCGTCGAATACCACAACGAAGCCACCGGGCCTGGTTACTCGGGCTGCCTCGCTCACAGCTGAGGCCGGTTCGGGGAGGTGGCTCACCAAGGTGTGCAGTATCACGGCGTCATATGTGTTGCTTGGTTGCCGGGTCGCCTGTGCATCTTCGACCACGAACCGAGTTGTGGCTCCGACACCCTCGGCGCTGGCGAGTCGTTTCGCAACGTCGATGAGCTGGGCGCTGTAGTCAGAACCGACAACTGAACCAGCGAACTTGGGTCTGGAGGCGATCGACCGGGAAATGACACCGGTCCCGCAGCCCAACTCCAACACGCTGCCCAGTGAATCAATGTCAATGAGGTTGAGATAGCGGTCAGTCAGCGCGACGAACGTGTCGTCGCGGCCACGCATCTCAAGTCGCTCAACGATCCGGTCAATCGTTGAAGACTCTGCACTTTCTAATTGCTGCCAGATGTCTTGCCTCACTTGTCCTTACCTAACAGAGACTGCGCCGGGTGCGTCCATGACAATCGTACCTTCTCCAATCCCGCGGTGAGCACGCATAACGGCTTTGAGTTCAGGTGGTCGTTGCAACACTTGGACGCGTCGTTGACTGAGGGTTGGGAGTCAACCTTGCTGGTCTTAGGGGATTCGTGTTGTGTTGTTGGCTAGAGTCGGTCTCCTCTGCGAGGATGCGATGTAGATGGTGCCAGATGTTGTGGAACGCAGGTTGGCTGCGATTCTCGTCACCGACATGGTGGGGTTTTCGCGGCTTATGGAACACGACGAGTCTGGGACCATCTCACGTCAGCAAGTTCATCGTTCTGAGCTGATCGATCCAAGGATCGCGCAGTTCCATGGCCGCATCGTCAAGACGACGGGTGACGGGCTGCTCGTTGAGTTCGTCAGCGTCGTCGACGCTGTCAAATGCGCGGTCGCTATCCAGGAGGCCGTGAACAAGGGTGAGGCAGACTCGCCCGACGTAATACGCATCCAATATCGGATCGGCATCAATCTCGGGGATGTCGTTGTTGAGGACGATGACATCTTCGGAGACGGTGTAAACGTTGCTGCGCGCTTGGAGGGCATATGCGAGTCCGGCGGCGTGTGCATCTCGGATATTGTTTATCAGAGTGTCGAGAACAAGGTCAATGCCGAATTCGATGACCTTGGGAACAAGACGGTGAAGAACATTTCGAGACCGGTGCATGTCTGGCAATGGCGGATAGACGATGTGTCCGGAGGCGCTTCGGAGGAGTCGAATAGGTGGGGTCCTGAAGACCAAGATGTCCGGTTCTGTACGTCACCCGATGGTGTCCAGATCGCCTACGCATCGGTGGGGTCCGGTCCACCGCTTGTCAAGGCACCCAACTGGATGAGTCACCTTGAGTACGACTGGAAGAGTCCTGTTTGGCGTCATCTCATGCAGGAACTCGCCAGCGATCGCACATTGATCCGATTCGATCAGCGTGGAAACGGATTGTCCGATTGGCAGGTTGATGACATCTCCTTTGATAGGTTTGTGCAAGACCTAGAGACAGTGGTAGACGCTGTAGGTCTCGATCGGTTCCCGCTGCTCGGCATCTCGCAAGGGTGTGCCATCTCGGTTGCTTATGCGGTTCGGAATCCGGGCAGAGTCAGCGCCCTTGTGCTGTATGGAGGATATTCGCGCGGCCGAAAGAGGGTGGGTTCAGAGACCGAGGCAGAGAAAGCTGATGCGTATGTCACGATGATTCGCCACGGCTGGGGTCAAGACAATCCGTCATTCAGGCAGCTCTTCACTTCTGCATTCATGCCAGACGCAACACCTGACCAGGTGAACTGGTTCAATGAGCTACAGCGCGTATCGGCAGCGCCCGAGGTAGCGGCACGAATCCAAACCGCAAACAACAACATGGATGTTTCAAACCTTCTTCCGCAAATTCATGTCCCCACTCTGGTCCTCCACGTTCGAGACGACGGGATAGTTCCATTCGAATCAGGCCGGCGATTGGCAGCATCGATTCCAAACGCCCGCTTCGTCTCCCTTGAAGGCCGCAACCACCTGATGCTCGAAGATGAACCTGCATGGACACGGTTCGTCTCCGAAGTTCAGAACTTCCTGAACCAAATCGATGAAGACACGGCGACCAACACCCCGCAATCGATGTAGCAATGCGATATCCGCACCGCCCATAGCGGCTGCGGTTTCAGAGGATTGTTGCACCACCCTCGACCAGAGTTGTCGCTGTCTCGTCGGCGAGGCGCGCCTGCAATGAGTCTCTACTATTTCGTGTCGGAAACCTCCAGCAGCAGACCCCTGAACGATCGGCACCGTCAGAAAGACTCGCCGGGGTGTTGCAATGGCCGCTTGAATCCGCAGCACATAAGGTCGGGTCTATCAGGGACCGGTTTGCGCTGCTGTTTGTAGTGGTGTGAGACACTGGTTCCACGGTTACCTCTCCGGTCGCCAGTCAGGAGGCTCCGATGGCAAACAAAGACAAGGGTGGCAAGAGTTCAAAGAAGGTTGCTGAGAAGACTCTCAAGGAGAAGCGTCGCGCCAAGAAGGCCAAGAAGGCGCCGCACACGAACCAGTCTCTCGACAACACGTTCGGTCACTGAGCACGACAAAAGTCGGGTGCTTCTCGTTCGCCCATATCAATCGGACAGAATCCCAGGTGGGTTCTACCCGTCCATAGCGAAGCCTCTTTGTGTCAAGTGGATGTTTTTGGGCGCGTGAGTTGGAATCGCTGGCGGAGTGCCGTAATGGGTCGTAGCGTTGTTGTCAGGGTTCGGGAGTGACCGATCCAAAGAGCCAGCTGTACAGGATTTAGGCTGGCCGCGTGGAACTCGCGAGGCGTTCCTGGGTGCCCTCCCGGACCCGCTCTCTTTCAGTTCGCGGCGGGTCTTGCTGCGTCGACGACGAGGGCCCTGTAGACGGCGTCTGAGATGCGTCGCTTCAAAGCACGGATCGCTTCTTTTGGTGTCTTGCCTTCGGCGATCTTCTTGTCGTAATAGATGCGGCCGTTCGTGTCGTGACGCAGCTGGGTGACCGCAGCGATATGGATCGCGTGGTTCAAGGTGCGGTTACCTCGAGGGTTCAACCGGTGTCTCGTGTGCCCTCCTGATGACGCTTCGATCGGTGCTGTTGCGTTGTACGTCGCGTAGTGGCCACGGGTCGGGAACCTGGTCACATCCTTGGTGTACCCGATGATCGTTGCTGCACCGATAAGGCCGACCCCAACAATGTCCGTCAGCGACGTTCCCGATGCGGCGACAGCGTCTGCAATCCGGTTCTTGGACGCTTTCAACGCATCGTCGAGTCGGGTGATGTCCTCAACGACCTCGCGGGCAACCAGGACCCGGTACCGGGTCGCCTCGTCGACGACACCGATACGGTCGAGGAGCCCGGAAGCGTTGGTGACACTGATCTTCACCCCGATCCCTCCTGCCTCAACTTCGCCGAGGAGAGCGTGGAGACGTGAGCAGTGCTTGTTGCGGAGCCTCGCCATGTCACGGTGCCGTTTCACCAACAACCGCAACACCGTCACATGATCATCGGGCCGGACGGTTGCCAGCCGGTCCGACCGCAACGCTGCGATCGCGATCGACCGTGCATCGTTCGGGTCGTTCTTCTGCGATTTCCCTGAACCGAGTACCCGGACTCGAGCTACGAGCACCGGTGGGACATCAAAGACGGTCTCACCCGCAGCAACGAGTTGGCGGGCAATCAGATACCCGAGTCCGTTCGCAGACTCGACAGCCCACTCACGCTTCGTGAACCGGTCAGCCCAGTCCGTGAACTGGCGCACCTGGCAACCGGATGCTTCGAGTGTGAACTCGCCAATCACCTGCTCATCTCTGTCGACAGCGACCGCCGTGTGGGTCGCCTTGTGTGGATCTATCCCAATCATCGTCATGACAATGCCTTTCTCGTTGACGGTGGAACCGAGATGGGCACTCCTGATTTGGGTCGATAGTGTTCTCGCCTCTTTCGAGCCACACCCCGGCAAAAGACACCGGCTGGCCGACAGCTCGATAGAAAGCCAACCCGAAAGGTGGCAG
>PVMK01123451.1_pt1 | contig 10067 bp, 11 predicted proteins | sample 1853481 | NCBI WGS metagenome assembly PVMK01 (sample SAMN08533507, study PRJNA380276) | Marine sediment metagenome, whole genome shotgun sequencing project.
GTGGAATGCAAACTGGGATGAGTTACCGAAGATAAAAGGGCTGCATCAGAACGTGATATGGAAGTGTATGCTGCTATGGTTGATTATATGGATGAACAGATAGAACGTGTTTTCAAATGGCTGGAAGAGAATAACGAAATGGAAAATACGATGATAATATTTTTCAGCGATAATGGAGCTAACGGTGCAGATAAATTTGCTTATCCCGGGCAGACTGAGGAATTTGTAAAATCATTCAATAATTCTCTTGAAAACAGAGGACTAAAAAAATCATATATCGAAATGGGTCCCGGTTGGGCAACGGCAAGTATGTCACCACGCAGACTATTCAAAGCGTTTACTTCGGAGGGAGGTATAATCTCTCCATGTATAATTAAATTACCCTCACAATCCGTTAACAAAGGCACTATGTATAGTGCATTCATACATGTATCAGACATAATGCCGACTTTCCTGGATCTTGCCGGAGTTACACATCCAGGTATAGAGAATCCAAACGTTCCGGGAATGATGGGCAAATCTATTCTGCCTTTACTTAATGGTGAAATAGATGAGCTGCACCCGAATGAAGGTATTGGTTATGAGCTGCATGGCTTAAGAGCATATATAAAAGGTGAATGGAAAATATTAAATCTACCAAAACCATTTGGTACTGGTGATTGGGAGCTTTTTAATTTAAGAGAAGATCCTGCAGAGAGTAATGAACTATCATTACAATATCCGGAAATTAGAAAAGAACTGATTGATGCCTACAAAGAATACGAAAAGAAAGTAGGGGTAATTTTCGATCCGATAGATATGAGTATTATTGGTGGAAAGGAATGATTAACTTATTCAATCTAACAAATTAAACGATTATCTTTTATTAACGCGGCATCAATTGATTGCCGCTTTTTTATTTAATCATTCCTCAATAATTAAGCTTAGAATTTAATAAATTTCATATTAAAAAATATGTTACTAGGAATAAATGAATTTAACTAAGAGTAAAATCAAATTTAATTCTTTCACTAAACCACTGGATGATCTGGAAAGTGATAATTCGCAACAAAATATTGTTGGTTATATTTCTTTGGAAAACGATAGTAGTGAATATTTTAATTTTACAAGAAGGTTTTTTACTTTTTCAATAATACATATTTTTAAGGGAACCGGTAACTTTATAGTAAATGAAACGAAATATGAAATCAATTCAAATTCTGTTTACTTTGCTTACCCCGGCCATGTTCTCTCCCCTGAGAAACTTCTAAACCTAAACGCGGTAATTTTATACTGTACACCTGATTTTTTATTAAGCTGCAATAAAAATTTCATTGATCTTGATTTATTTCAAATACACGATGCTCCCCTCTCCGCCCAACTTACCATTGATGAGAGTAAAGAGCTGAAAGAAGTTGAAAATAAAATTATATTTGAAATTGATAACAACCATAGGAAAAAGGAAGAATTATTAAAGACTTTAATAAGCCAACACGTTTTTCTTGTTGAAAGGGACTATTTTAAAAATGACAAACCGGTTTCAAATAGTAATTTCCCCGACTTAGTAAAAAGGTTTATTGCTCTTATGAATATAAATCAAAATTTTACGCTTTCCCTGCCAGATTTAGCTGAGACGTTCAATGTTTCTTCGAATCATCTAAACACATTAATAAAAAAGTACACGAATAAACCTGTTAAAAGTCATCTAAAAGAGAAGATGATTGCACAGGCAAAAAATCTATTAATCCATTCTGATTTGGAAATAAAAGAAGTCGCTTATACTCTGGGATTTAACTATCCACAATATTTTAACCGGGCTTTTAAACAATCAGTCGGAATAACTCCTGGGGAATTCCGGCTTGAATTCGCTTATTAGTTTGCTGAAATGATTTCTCTTCTTGTTCTTTCGAATCCTCACAAGATCCTCCCAAAATTATTTTAAAAGTGTATAACAAATACCATGAATTGTATAATTCAAAAAAAATACTACGTAGTATTTTTGGTATGTAATAATTCTGCAGAATTAAATAGGACCAGACATCCATTAATAAGAAAGGAAACCAAAAATGAAAGAAGTGATTGCAAAAATCGAAAATCCCCTATCTGATCTGATTAGTGACGATATTTATGAGCTTTTAGATTCTCACGGTGTGATAGACGAAAAAGCAGTTAGAGATTATCAGATCCGCAAAAAGTTCAAACAGTTAAGAGCAACTAAGATTAGTGCTGGTGATGCAATCGATACAATAAGGGAGGATTATCAATACTTGCAGTTCGACACAATTAGAAAAATTGTATATCAGATAAGCAAGTAAAAATTTTGCTTGACAAATAAATCTTGTTGGTTTATAGTAATACTGACTCTTTCAAAGAGTTCTCCCCTGCCCTTTGAAGCAAAAGAGTCGAGCCCAGTGGTACCCCATCGCTGGGCTTTTTATTTTTTTTATTGGAGTTCTGATGGCAAAGAAGGTTAAGAGAAAAAAGATCTTATTATATCTATTTATAATTATAATCCTCACAAGATCTTCCCAAATTTATTTTAAAAGTGTATAACAAATACCATGAATTGTATAATTCAAACGAAATTATACTGATTAAATTTGTTCCAGATGTTGATACATTTTAGAAAGATTAACTAATTCAATTTAATTTAATAAGGAGCGTTAACAAGATGAAGATTTCAAAAATGATATTTTATTATTTCGCTGCAACTGCCATTTTTATTTCAATAATTGGTTTTTTTGCTTTGGCAGATATGATCCAATGGATCGTTCATTTCCCGGAAGAATTTACATTTGTTGTTTTTGGTTATCGAATGCCATTGATGATTCTGGGAATTTCTACATTCATACTATCTCTGTACATCGGATTCAAATATAAATTAGTTCCCAAATTTATATTAATCACCTATACACTAACATTCGTTCTTTTATTTGTAGGTGGATTTATAGCACCAACATACCTAATGTTCAAAAGCCAGCACTATGATGCCAGGTTTGTTAGTATTGAGAAAGCCCTCGAGCATCTTAGCGAAAATGAAGAAGCATTAGTTCTGGAAATAACGGTGATGCAAGGGCTTACCGCATATTTGGATTACTCAGCCGCACATTGCCGGGGATATTGTTGGTGGTGAGGATGTTGTGATGACTTACTGCGGACTATCACACCTGGGCATTGCATTTAAAAACAATGTTGATGGCAACAAAATGGATTTGAAAGTAATGACTCAGCTCAGAAATAATCTTGTAATGTTTGATGCAAAAACTCAGGAGCCAATCCAGCAATTAAACGCTTGTTATTATAACAGCGGATTAGAGATAGATGAAATTGCAAGTACAGTTATGCCGTTGAGTTCATTTAAAAAATTATATCCACAGGGAAGAGTATTTTATGCCCGAGTGAAATTTTATGGATGATATGACACAGAAAAATGATGTTTAGTGCAATTTATGATGAAGGTGGACAATTTGATGAAAAAAATCCCAATCCATCCTTCCCTACAATTGAATATTCTGATAAACGAATTCCATCAAAAGAAAGAGTGTTTGGTGTTATGATTAATGATGATAAAGTTGCTTATACATTAAACTATTTGATAAAGAATAATAATGTTGCTGTTGATACGGTCGGTGGAAAAGTAGTTACTATAAAATATTTTCCGGAATATGAATTTGTAGATGTATTTTACGGAGATGATGTTAATGTTAATCATTATGGTAAAGATGAGAATGGTATAGCGTTAAACAAGGTTGCCCATTATAATCAGATACTATGGATAATTTGGTCTAACTTCTATGAGGATACTAAAGTACGGGTATAATTTCCTGAAGTTGTAGGTTCTCTCTCCACAAAAATACCTGCAACATTATGCCAAAGCGGCAGCATATAGTTGCCGCTTTATATAATTCCCTCCCCTCTCTAAATTTATAACTTACGCAAAGTTTTATTGATTGTTAATCATTAAGATTTTTTTTGATAATATAGCAACAAGTAAAATTATCAATGAGATAATTACGCTTAATAGACCAGCCAACCTTATTGGAAAGTTTGTGAATATATTCTTAGTTTATGTAACATCAATTTATTCTTTTAATAGTGGAGAGAATAATGTATAAATATTTCTGCACAATTCTGATTTTAATTTGTATTGTTTCATTCAATCAATTAGAAACACTTGCACATACCCCAACAAATTATTCTGGTGAAGGTGGAGAGGATGCACGAAATGAAATTGCGATTTTCCTGGGCTTAACTACAAATAAGGATGCAACTGCAGCAACATTTGGTGTAGATTATCAATATAGACTAAGTCCTCCTGTAGGATTAGGATTGGTTCTGGATCATGCTGCTGGTGATATTAAATCAACCTTGCTTGCACCGGCTTTATTCCTTCACTTATTAAGTTGGGAGGTAACTCTCGCTCCGGGAGTTGAATTTGTTGACAGTGAAACATTCTTTGTATTTCGTGGAGGAATTGAATATGAAATTAAGCTGCCATACTTTTCTATATCCCCGGCAATAAATATAGATTTTGAACGTGGTGGTGAACCTGCATTAGTATATGGTTTAAGCTTTGGAATGGAGTTTTAGAATTGGCTCATTTAATATCATTTGAAAATTAAATAAGGAGGATCTATGAAGCAGTTATTAATCTTTTCTTTCATCTGTTACTTGTTTTCCTGTTCGCTTGTAATGTACAAGTCGATGAATCAAATGAATCAGCAACGGGAACGGTTGGTGAATTAACCATTGATCCGGAGGCAGACGAACTACTAAAACAAATGTGTGATAATCTAAGTTCAGCGAATGAGTTTACTGTTCAGGTTGAATCAAGTTCTGATTTTACAAATGATACGGGCGAAATAATAAAATTACATCGTAGTCTCGATATTAATCTAAAACGTCCCGATAAAATTATGGTTGACACTCAAAGCGATAATGGATTTAAGCAACTGTTTTACAATGGCAGCGAGGCGGTCCTTTATCATCTTAACCATGGAATGTACTCAATGGTGAAAGCTCCCGGTACGGTTGATGAAACATTGGATATGCTTGCTGATGATTATGATTTTCAAATTTCAGCATCAGATTTCGCATACAGCGATCCATACACAAACCTAATGAAGAATGTAAAGGGTGCAAAATATTATGGTGAAAGTTCTATAAACGGAGTCACCTGTCATCATCTCTATTTTACACAGGATGAAATTGACTGGCAGATTTGGATAGACAGCGATCAAAATACACCCAGAAAGTTTTTAATCAATTTTAAAGATGAAGAGGGTTCACCTCAATTTACTGCTTACTTAAATGAATGGAATTTTTCACCTTCACTTTCTGATGATATCTTTAGTTTTAATCCACCGGAAGACACTAAAGAAATTGAGTTTATGAAAGTAGAGAAAAATTCAAAGTGAGTAGAAAACAGATTAATAGAAAATTTTATTAGGAGATATAATAATGAGATTAAAATCATTCAAATTACCTTTAGCAATTATCGTGAGTATAATGCTGATCAGTATTCCAATTACGCAAAATTATTCACAACCTCCTGGTAGAGGTGGTCATGGAGGAGGAGGTCATCATTCAGGTGGAGTACATCATCATAATAGTCATCACTCCCATCATAGCCACCACCACCATCATCACCATCATCACCACATGCATATGCATGGGTGGCATCATGGATTGTTTTGGCATCCAATTGGATTTTTAATAACCGCCCTGGCAGTTACTGCAGTAGTTGTAGCTGTTTCTAATAGTAACAAAAATTCCGAAACAGTTTATTATGACCAGGGAACATATTATCAAAAAAGCGGCGACGGTTATAAGGTAGTTACAGCACCGGTAGGTGCAATCACTGAGAATTTACCTGATGGTTACTCAACTATTCAAATTGGAGATAAAGTTGATTACTATTATGGTGGAGATTACTACACAGATTATAAAGATGGTAAATACATTGTTGTTACTCCACCGCAAGGAGCCAGCGTTTCTTATCTGCCGGATGGCTATCAAACAAAAGAAGTAGATGGTGTAACTTATTATGTTTACAATGGTACCTGGTACCAGGCAAAAACCCAATCAGATAATGTTGTATATGTTGTGGATGATAAACAGACTGGCTAAAAATTTTAGAAGATGCTATTAAAGCGGTAGCAACTGGTTACCGCTTTTTTTTAATTTTTTTTAATCTCTAATAAAAATTTGCGACCATCTCATGGTGACCGAATCGTTCTATAAAAAAACACCTTACATCCTCTTAATAATTTTATTATTAGGCCAGGTTATTTCTGCTCAGGATAATAAATCCGATACCACCGATTCAGGTGGAGTTAAATGGTTTGGTTATCCATTTGCATTCTATACACCCGAAACAAGTTTGGCATTTGGGGCAGGTGGAGTTCTGGAGTTCCAAGCCGATTCTAGTTCAAACCCCTCAAGTTTAACTGCTTCTGGTTTTTATACAATAAATAATCAATATAACATAACATTGAAACCCAAGTTTTATCTTCAAAAAAATAGATATTTAATTCAGGCCAAATTCAATTTTGGAGAAGAGTTTGATTATTTCAATGGTATCGGCCCAACTTCTCCTGATATTACAAATGATCAATATTTGCAAGGAAATTTTATTGTAATCCTTAAACTCCTCTCAGAGGTTTTTGATAAAAGATTCAAACTCGGTGCAATATACGATTTCAGAAAAATGAACGTTCTGGATAAGGAAGGGAATCCACTATTAGATTCAAATGCTGTTGAAGGAAGTAATGGAGGTCTTACTTCCGGTTTAGGTTTTATAGCAAGCTGGGATACCAGGGATAATATCTTTTACCCTTCAAAGGGAGGATATTATCAAATTAGTGCCACGTATTACTCTCAAGCTCTTGGAAGTGATTTTGATTACAATAAATATCTACTTGATTTCCGCAGGTATCATAGTATTGCCGATAATCACATTCTTGCTGTACAAACATATTTAATGGCAGAATTTGCATATCCTCCTTTCTATGATTTAGCTCTGCTAGGAGGAGATAAGGAGATGAGAGGGTATCTAAAAGGGAGATACCGGGATAAAGCATTTTATACCGTACAGGCAGAATACAGAGTTGCTAACGTCTTTAGTAGATTTGGGTTTGTTCTCTTTGCTGGTGCTGGCGATGTTGCCTCATCTGTGGAGAAGTTTGGTATAGATACTATTAAACCGACCATTGGATTTGGTATAAGATATAGATTAGACGAGGCACAAAAATTAGATATTAGAGCGGATATTGGATTTGGCAGAGATACAAATGGAATTTACTTTGGTATCGATCAGGCTTTTTAGATTTTTTTAATAACGATCGATAAAAAGTTGTAGATAAAATGGAAATTGAATTATTATTTCTTTTAAACTAAATTTGTAAACATTCATTTACTGAATTAAATAATTACTATGAGTCTTAGGTTTTTCAAATATTTAATCATTGTATTCATATCTTTTATAATTTTTCCATCTGTAAAATTAATCGCACAGGACTCTTCAGATGTTAATCAACAAGTGTGGATCGATTATTTTATGTACCGCATACCAAAGGAAGATTACCAATTTATGGGTGATGCAGGATATAGATTTTTGGTTGGTGGTGGTTGGGAGAAATATACCATAAGACCAAGTTTACAAAAAGGAATTAAAGACTGGTTGAATTTATTTGGGGGAATAGGCTTTTTTTATACTGTCCAGGAGGGATTATCTAATACATTAGAAATAAGACCCTGGATTGGAGCAAGAGTTGATTTATACTGGGATACTTTTAGAAAAATCGAGTTTTCAGACTACTTTAGAATCGAAGATCGTTTCGTGATCAATACACAATCCAGTGGCACAAGCAACAGTATCCGTTTAAGAAATAAGACTGCTGCTACTATTCCAATTACTGATCACTATTTAGATGATGGAGTATTATATGCAATGCTATCGTTCGAATTTTTTATTGATGGAGGAGATGTTGATGAATTATTTGCCGATAAAATAAGACTTGGTGGTGGATTAGGTTATAAATTCAATTATAACTGGAGAGTTGAATTTTATTTTTATGGATTCAGATCTCAAGATACTACTACATCCGGCTTTACAACAACTGACCAGGTTTGGCAATTCACTTTAAAACATTTTGTAAATTAAGAAACAATTCAGAGGTTACATTTTAATTATCTTAATTATTTTTTTAATCCTACTAAAATAATTAATCCCGCCAATACAACTGCCAAGGATTTTGATAATTCTGACTTGAATTACACTGCGTTAGTGCCTTAACAATCTATTCTTGCTCAATGAAAGAAACCGACCATTAACTGCTATTTACGTACTTCGTGTCTTCTGTGAACACCAGCAGCAGAAGTAGGAGATACAGGTTTACCAACCGGATCAATAAAAATTGAACTTGCTCCTCCCGAACTCAACATCTCTCCGTCAACAAGTTTTATATCATAGACAAGATTTAATCCCTCCAACCTTGGATTATTCAACTCAAGAACAACATCAGAAATATTATCTTCACCGAAAACTGAAAGTACTGCATTTGGCGGATCATCGGCAAAACTATTTTCTCCCATATTCCATTCATCTACAAAGTCTGCCGTTGTCATATGTCCTGCAATCCTTTCAGGTCTGTCTGAAAAGAATATAGTTGTTTGACTTACCTTCTGCAATGTAAGCTGTTCACTGCTCATGTTAATATTAGTTGCATTTTGAACGAACATATACTGGACCTCTTTTGAAGGCTCTTCATTTTGTGTACAACCAAATACTATGAACGAGGCTATTATGATAGATATAATTAGATTCTTCATATTGTATCCCTATTTAATATAATCTTTGTTGAATTTTAATTATGTATTAAATTAAACAAAGATTATATTAAATGCACTTAAATCAGAAACATAGCAGCCAAAATACTAAAAGCCGAATGGTTGATTTACATCATTGAAAACTTTTTTTATGATTTTTATTCAGCAAGTTTGTATTCATTGATTTATAAACTAAATAATTCATAATAAAATCAAATACATTTTTTATTAAGTTGCTTTCAGTATGAAAAATATTATTTTCATTAAAAATCGATTAGTAATTAATCGATTCCTAATTATTTATTTCCTATGTCTGTTTTTCTCTTGCGGAAAACTAAATGCACAAGATAGCCAATATTGGACACAAGCTTATGGTACAACCTCCACGCTTTTAGGTGGTATTGTTATAGGCAGTGTTTCGGATTTGGGCGCAACTTTTTACAATCCTGGAAATTTATCCCTAGCAGATGACCCGAACTTTTTATTTACCGCAAGAGTATTTGAATTCTCGTCCCTTCAAGTGGATCCGGAAAATTCGAAAATAACGAATTTTGGGACGACGAGTTTCAAGCCTTCACCATCATTCGTGGTAGGAAATGTTACAGCCGATTGGCTTGGTAAGAATAGGATTGCCTTCTCATTCCTTACACGTCAAATGATGGATCTCAGATTAAAAACCAGATTTGATGGAACAGATGATGATAATTCTCTATCCAATGAATTTACTATGGAAGAAACACTACATGATATATGGGTTGGAATTACATGGTCATATCCATTCGAAAAAAAAATCGGCATTGGAATCACTCAGTACATTGGTACTCGTTATTACACGGCCCGGAATGAAGTAAATTTAAAAACCTCAGATTCCCTGGAACAGGTCTCTGCTGTTTCTGCAATTACAGACTATTATTATCTTGATTTCCGGATACTCTGGAAAGCAGGAATTGGATTTTCATTGGAAAAGATTAAATTCGGACTAACAATTACATCACCTTCAATTAGTTTATTTGGATCGGGCTCAACGGATATGAACCTCAGTGGTGCAGGATTGGAGTATGATAGCAGTAATGATCGTGATGATTTTCTTATTAGTAATTTTCAAGAAGATCTTCCCTCAACATATAATTCGCCTTTTTCCATTGGTTTAGGTGCAGGCTATAAATTTGGAAAATTCAAAATACATATTGCTACCGAGTATTATAGCAATGTTCTTAAATACAGCATATTGTCTCCTGAGCCATTCAAATCACAAACTG
>PVMK01128635.1_pt1 | contig 10064 bp, 9 predicted proteins | sample 1853481 | NCBI WGS metagenome assembly PVMK01 (sample SAMN08533507, study PRJNA380276) | Marine sediment metagenome, whole genome shotgun sequencing project.
AGATTGGAAGGACCTCCGCATGAAGAAATCATCAATATCAGGACCAAAAAAAATAGGTTTTTCATTTTAGGCTCCTTTTGTTTTTCCCAAACGATGTTCGGTGATTGGTTCAGATCTTAGAGGGGAAGAGAATGAAAGACAAGATAAAACAGCCAGTGACCATGGTTCTGGTGGATACGTCGTTATGGGTTTCCCACTTCCGGAAAGGCGACCCTCACCTGCAGAAACTTCTGGTGGATGAACAGGTCCTGTGCCATCCTTTTATCTTGGGTGAATTGGCTTGTGGAGGTCTCAAGAACCGCAAGGAAATCATTTCCTTACTGAAAGCTCTCCCGGGCGCAATCACAGCCGAAACTGATGAGATCCCGGAGTCTATCGAGCACCAGAAACTGATCGGTGTTGGCAGCGGCCTTGTTGAGGTTCATCTACTGGCATCTGTTTTGTTGACGACAGCGCTACTGTGGACATCCGACAGGAGTCTGCGAGCGGCAGCAGCTCGATTGAACATCTTCTACAAATGAAAACTGGCCAGGGAGCTATCCCTGGATTTTTAAGGCTAGGTCCCCAAAATTCTCGATCAGAGTCCGAAAAACCTCATCATCGAGGGCCTCGGACCAGGAGATTTCTTCATCCGGGCGGGTGAAGGTCAACCACTGCACATACATGCCAGGGGGATCGGACCAGAGCACGAATATTCCGCCCTGGATGCAGTGTCCTCTCCTTTTGGCCTCCTGGGCAGCCAGTTCCCGGGAAGGGAAGCGCAACAACATCCAGCGGTCCCGTCCGATCATTAAGGAAAACCCCACTTCAGCCTGGGCTGTGATCTCAGAGCTAAGAAGATATCGGCTCTGGCGGACCCGGTGACCCGCCGTTTCCAAGTGCTCAACGAACTCCCCCAATGTGGGAAAAGCCGGATGTTCCAACTTACAGTTGGCGCCTGCCGTCTCCAGAATCTCTTTTATCTCACCGTTTTCAATCAGGGGAGACCACTGGATCTGATCCTCAGGCAGCCGTTCCTGGTGAGCTGGATCGGAGTAAAGAGTTGCCGGAACGCTGGTAGCGGCAAGACAGCCGCTGCTTGTACTGTGTTTCTGGCAGATTGCCCAGTCCTCTCCTTCGCTGGCCCCTTTAAAATGAAAGAGGCGCAGCGGGTGGCCTTTGATCACGACTTCGACTCCCGACTCGGCGCGCTCCGGCAGCCAGGCTTTCATGACCGGCCACTGCCGCTCAAGGGTGTGATCTTCGCCAATGAGTCGGCAGACTTCCGCCAAACAAGGGTCCTGGACCTCCATGAGAGTCTGTTTGGTTTGGCTTTTATAGATCTCGGTTTCAGGATGATAGGAAACCCAGGCGTGCCACTCCAGTGTGGCAAAGTTCAGGGGCTTCAAAGATTTGCCGGCCCAGGGCCCCTCCACACAGCGGCCTTCGATATTCCACAGTGAACCGGAGGAATCGTCGAGAAAAGAATCTCCGGAGCGACTCAATGAGATCACTTCCCCATCCACCGACCGATGGTAGGCTCCCATGGTGTGTGTCGCAGGCAGACACAGGACCACGAAGGGGACATCACCGGCAGTGGTGTTGAACACGAAATCCTCTTTCCAGATCTCCACACGGGGAACCGCCAGTGGGCCGAAGTCCTCATTGATGCCCAGAACGATCTCATTTTCCTGAAGCCTGGGGTCGAGATCACCCAGCTGGATGGTATCGTAGAAGTGTTTTTTTACCCCTACCCGGCCGGGAAATTCGTCGGAGCCGTGACCATGGCGGCCGTCACGATGGGTGGGGTGATTCCAAATCATCACCTCTCCCTGGGGATGCAGCCGGCAAAAATCTTCGAAGGTACCGTTGTAAAGGGGTATTCGGGGCAGGATCTGGCCCGCTCTGGGTCCGGCAAGACAGACACCGTCGTTGGGAGACCACCAGTTGTTGGTCTGATGATCCTTGGCCGCCGCCGTGGCGTTGTACAGTCCAGGCGTAAAATAGGTGAGATCGATGCCTTCGGACCTGCTTAAATAAGCTCCCCCGGAGCTGCAGTTCTCTCAGAAGGCAACCCAGACGGGATCTCCCTCCAGAACATCATTCACCATGTGGTAGTTGTCGGCGATCCACCAGGGATAACAGCGGGTAACGCTCTTGTGGGTGAGCCAGATCACGGGGTCGTTGGGCCGCACATAATCGGCCTGGGAGACCGAGACGGTGTCTATCCGTTCGGGTGGGGGAAAGGCATCTCCGGGTAGCTCAAAGGGTTTGTCCGGTGTGAATCGATCCACAAAAGCCCAGTCTTTGGCCATTTTTTACAATCCTCCAAAAAGAGCACTCACTCTCCAAATTCTCAATCCAGATAAGAATTCCTCACAGGGGGTCGAAGATAGTCCACCTTCTGCATCGGATCCTGATTGGGGTTGATGTAAACAAACTTCCCATCGGTCATGGTCATCAAAATGGGAATATCCTTGATCTCCATAGTATCGATGGAGAGAATATCCCGTCCCAGAACCACCAGGTCGGCGTATTTTCCCGCTTCGATCGATCCTTTAACGTCGTCTTCAAAGAAAGTCCAGGCCGAGGTGAGGGTCACGGCCCGGATGGCCTCCTCCAGCGTCAGTCTCTCTTCCGGTTGAAAGACCTTGCCCGATTTGCGCACTCGATTGACGGCCTCCCAAACGCTGAACAGGGGGCCCAGAGGAGACTGATCACTGCTGAGGATCACGGGAATTCCCGCGTCCCGGTAAGTGGCCACAGGATGGGGGCCCAGATCAGGCCGTTTAGGATTCTGGGGGTAGGTCTCTTCCGTATCATCGGGCAGATGATAGATGGGGCCGGCCTGTAAGTCGGCAATAATGCCCAGCCGTTTCATGGTTTCCAGATTTTCAAGCGTGGGCTTGTTGATATGGGTAAAGACGTGCCGGGCGTCCTCCCGAGGATAGAGTCGAAAGGCCTCCTCCAGCGCCTGGGTGGCATAGTCAAAGGCCTCCGGGGCGCGGATGTGTACGTAGAGTTGCCATCCCCTTTTGTGTCCCTCAATGAGCACCCGTCTCCCTTTTTCCGCCGGGACAACGTAAATGTCATCCCCGCTTCCCTTGTCCAGGCTGAGCTTGAAGGTGCCCACTCGCAGAAAATCACTTCTAAAAGGGGGTGCGAAAAGAAGACCGTCGATGAGTTCCAGGCAGTCCTCGGTAGAAAGCGCGCGCACGGGAATCCGAACCATCAGATTGATGCGTGCGGGCAGCCCTTCTTCACTGTGCAGGAGTGCTTGATAGGCGTGCTGGGTGGGCTGATTCTCCATGCTGGTCAGGGGATCGGAAAGGCTGGTGATTCCATTGGGAAGAATGTCCCTCTCCAGAGCGCTGCGGATGTTTTCCTGTAATTTGTCTGCGGGCCAGACATTCAACGCTTCTCCCTCCCGCAGCATGTGAAACGCGCTAAAGCCGGTAGCCACTCCTGTAGGCTCTCCCGTTCTGGGATCGATATCGAACTCTCCGAAAAGGCCCTCTTTGTAGGGCTGGCGGACATTTCGATTGATATTTGCGGCGGCCAGGGCCAGGCTGTTGCCGACGTTGGCCGTGTCTCCGGCGAAGGCAAGAATGACCGGGTTCTCCGGTGAGACGGGGTCCAGGTCGTAGCGAGTGGGCCAGCGTTTTTCCTGGATTTGTTGAATACGGGGGCCGCGAGGAATCCACACCACTTCTCCTGCGGGCGTGGCTGCTACCTTCTGGGCGACCAGCTCTACAATTTCGGCAATGGACTTGGCTTGAGCGAATTTAGGGATTAAGGGATCAGGCGGTTCACCGACCCGATGGGCCAGGTGCACGTGGGAATCGTTCAATCCAGGTAAGACGGTTTTCCCCTCTAAATCCACCTTTTCGGTTTGGGCTCCGGCCAGGGCCAGAATTTCGCTGTCCGAGCCCACGGCTAGGAAGCGCCCATTTCTGATGGCCACCGCCTGGGCAATGGAAAAATCCTGGTTTACGGTCACGATTTTCCCGTTGTGCAAAATTCTCTCGGGTGCCAGAACGTCGGGAACATTGGACGTGCATTGGCTCAACAGGATCAGAGACAACACCAGGGTAAGACGAATGGGTATGATTTTCTTCTCGACCATGTTTCTCCCCGACTGCGCCATCGAACTTTAGGTAGAGGGTAGACCTTCCAAAGGGTAAAGGCAATTGCGCCCACGGCTCTGACTGCTTATGGCTCCAATGAGAGTCGCAAAGTGGGATAAATGTAAACCTTAGTTGGCATTTTGCTCAATGCCTTGCCTCAGTGTTTTCGACACGATCCACATAAGTCCTTGTTAATCAACAGGTTTTGGCTCCCTCACTCTTTCTGAGACTTTATCGGGCTTTGGCACCGGACTTGCTCCGTAAATCCACTCAAAGTCATTTGTAGGATAAGAGAAGATCTGTCAATCCAGCGGAGGTGTCATGTTTCTGCAGTGTCCGAAGTGCGGTAAGAGAGGCGGGAATCGCCTTCAGCGAGGTGGATTGCTCGATCATCTGTTGAGTTGGTTTTACATCTATCCCTATCGCTGCGTAGCCTGCTGGCGGCGCTTCAGAGCCCTTCGATGGGGGACCCGCTACGTGAGGACACAGGCGACTCGTCGCAGCCACAGGCGCTTTCAGACCCACCTTCCGGTCGTGTTTTCATACGGACAAACACACGGCGAAGGTGTTGTGACCAATATCGCTATGGGCGGCTGCCGGTTGAAAACCGACGTGAAGCTGACCGAGGATACGCCCCTGGAACTCAAGCTGCAGGTGCCCGGAAGCGAAATTGAGATTCGGGTGGAGAGGGCGACCGTCCGCTCCGTTGAGAACTTCTTCGCCGGTCTGAGCTTCGCCCGAGTGGCTGGAGCCGAGAAGAAGCGACTACGCCGCTTCCTGGTGCAGTTGGTGACGAGCCAATCCAAGGCCGCAACCTGCCTGGAAAATCCATTTTAAGAGTCTGACCCCAAATCCACCTCAAAATTAATTGCCTTTTCTCTCTTGGAAGATTACGGTTAATCCTGATCCGTTTGCAGGGTGAAAATGATTCCATTGAGACGGGCTAAAGGTATGGTTCCGCTCCTTTTTCTGGTAGTGCTTCCACCGGCAGCTTCGGTGAGAGAGGGCCGTGCCCCTATTTACCAGGAGAATGCTTCTCAAAAAACCCTTGTGCCCGGGAAGGGGATCTTCCTGGTAGCGACTGCCGGCATGCAAGATCCACGCTTCCGCCGCAGCGTGGTCCTGCTGCTGGAACATGGAGAGAACGGGTCGCTGGGGCTCATTGTCAACAAGGTTACGGAGATATCCCTGCCTCAGGTGTTGCCGGACCTGAAGGATTCCGGCCGCGAGTCAAACTGGTTATTTTTCGGCGGCCCGGTAGGGCTGGACGGGATTCTTTTTCTGACTCGGAATGTTGAGCCACCTGAACCAGCAGAACATGTGATGGAGGATGTCTACTACAGTGGCGACAGAAACCTGCTGGAGGAGTTCCTGGGGCAGAACAAGGGCGCCGGTGAGCTGCGCGTCTTCCTGGGTAATTCAGGCTGGTCACCGGGTCAGCTGGCCGCAGAGATTGCGGAGGGTGCATGGAGGCTGGTCCTGGGTGACTCGGATACCCTCTTTGAAAAAGACCTGGACGATCTTTGGCCCGACCTGATTGGGCCCCCAAGCCCCTCACCCTTTATGGTCCAGCGACCTCACACCACCACGGGTCCTTTAGGGTAATCTCCCTTGCAAATCAGTCTCTGTTGTGAGGTCAGAGAGATGTGATAATCTTGAAGACCAGCCGGGATTTTATCCCCGGAGTAGGGAATTTAAGAATTATCCCGACTCGGGAAAGGAAGGTTCAGCCATGGCTATCTCCAGAACTGTCTTTTGTACCCTTATCGTCTGCTTGACGACGTTTATTTCCTCTTCCCTTTTGGCTCAACAGTCTGAAGAGGCAACGGTTGACGGGCTGATCTACGACTTAAAACACCCGGACAACGACCGTCGCAAGCGGGCTGCCAAGGCGTTGGGGCAGTCCAAGGTCCGCACGGCGGTACCTGGACTGATCGACTTGACGGAGGACCGGGATGCTTCTCTTCGTCTGGCGGCTGTGACTGCCTTGGTGCGCATCAACGATACGCGTGCTCTCAATGCCCACGTCAGGATGACTCAGGATTCCAAAAAAGAGATCCAGAAGAAGGCCATTGAGGGAATCGTCAGCATTTACGTCGTGGAGGAAGGGGGTGGGTTCGTCAGTGGAGTCAAGAAATTCGCGGATGTCGTCAATCCGCTCAGCGACGACTATAATCCTCTTCTGGTTGAGTCCTATGTTCCGGTCAGCCAGGATGCCAAAGATGCTCTGGCAGAGCTGCTTTTCTCCCCGGAGACAGGAATTCGTAAGGACGCAGCCATCGCTCTGGGTATTCTCCGGGCTCATTCCGCGTTATCCCCCATTCAGCAGGCCTTGTCGCTGGAGCCAGACGACGGGGTCAAGACGGAATTGATTCGGACCATTTATAAGATCGGTGATCCTTCTGCCGGTACAGAGGTCATTCCCCTGGTGAATGACCCCGACAAGAAGGTGCACGATGAAGCGATTTTTACCTTGGGTCGACTCCGTGTTTCCCAAGCCGTTCCTGTGCTTAAAGAGCTCTACGAATCGGGTGTTGAAGAAAGAAGGAAGATCCTGGGATTTGTCCCCGTCAGTGGCAAGGATGATTTGCAGAAGAAACTTCTGGAAGCTCTGGCTTATATTGGAGATTTCAGCTGTCATGACCTGTTCGTGAGTGCTCTTGAGGACTCCCGGGATTCCTATCGTCTACTGGGTGCCGAAGGTCTGGGGCGGATCGGTGATTCGAGTGATCTCTCTCGAGTGGCTGAAAAGTATCTTCAGGAAAAATCAAGCAAGGCCAAGTTGGGTATGAGTTTTGCTCTCTATCGTATGGGTCGGAAGGAGCACCTGATTGAAGTGGTGAGAAGCTCGGACAAAGTCCAAGCCTATCATTATCTCCTTGAATTCAATGCCAGCGAGATCCAGGAACTCTATCCCTACATGCTCACTGTGGAGCATCCGATCAGGCTCCAATTGCTGGATATTTTCGGCCAGCGGGGGGATTCTTCAGCCGTTCCCGTTATTGAAAACCTGATGCAGAGTACCGATCCGGAGTTGGCCTCAGCAGCCAATCTGGCCATGCGGCGAATTCAAAGTCGAGAAGCCTCCGATTAAAATCGGAAATCCTAAATCTCAAATTCTAAATCACAAACCTCGGAGTGGGTCTTCACGGAGTGTGTTAAGCCGGATTTGTTTGTGATTTGGAATTTGAGATTTGTTTAGAATTTGGAATTTAGGATTTGGAATTTCTCAAACTCAAAGGGTAGCTTCTACCCTTTGAGTTTGAGTTTGGGCCAAAGCTCATCAACGCGGTCCTTAACTTCCTGAGACATGAGGATCTCATCGGGCCAGTCTCTTTGAAATCCCTCTTCAGGCCATTTGCGGGTTGCATCAATCCCCATTTTCGATCCGAAGTCAGGCAGCCGCGAGGCGTGGTCCAGTGAATCCACGGGACCTAACACGAACTGGATGTCCCGCTCCGGATCGATGTGATTGAGTGTCTTGCACACGACTTCTCCGTAACGGGTTAGATCCGTTCCTTCATCCAATACAATGATGCATTTGGAGAACATGGCCTGTCCCAGTCCCCAGATGGCGCTCATAATCTTGCGGGCATGACCGGGATAGCGTTTGCGGATGGTGACCAACACCAGGTTGTGAAAGATGCCCTCAAAGGGCATGTGCATATCGATGATTTCGGGCAGCTGTTTACGGATCAGGGGGAGGAAGATCCGTTCCACGGCATGACCCATGTAGCAGTCTTCCTGGGGTGGTTTCCCCACGATGATGGTCTGGTAGATCGGGTTTTTGCGGTGGGTCATGCAGGTCACATGAAAGACGGGATAGTCGTCGGCCAGAGAGTAAAATCCGGTGTGATCACCGAAAGGACCCTCCTGCCGTAGTTCATCCAGCTCCACATAGCCTTCTAAAACAATTTCGGCATTGGCCGGAACTTCCAAGTCAACGGTTTTGCATGAGACCATGTCCACAGGTTTTCGGCGTAGGAAGCCGGCAAACATCATTTCGTCCAGGTCGTCCGGTAGAGGGGCGATCCCTGAGAAGACAACGGCCGGGTCGGCTCCAATGGCCACTGCGACCTCGATGCGACCCTCCTCTCCGCTGCCGCCCTCCACGCGCCCAGCCTCCCGAAAGTGCTGGGCTCCGTGCTTGTGCGTCTGCCAGTGCATGGCTGTGGTGGTTTCGTCAAAGACCTGCATTCGATAGACGCCGCAGTTGCGTTTGCCTGTCTTGGGATCTTTGCTGAAAACCAGCGGAAGGGTGATGAAGCGGCCGGCGTCCTGAGGCCAGCACTGAAGAACAGGAAAGTCCAGAAGTGAGAAATCCTCAGTCTTGACCACTTCCTGACAGGCTGCGGAGCGAACGGTCTTGGGAATGAAATTGGCAAGATCTGCCAGTTTTGGGAGCATTTTGAGCTTGTCCAGCATTCCATCGGGGGCTTTGAACTCGAGCAACTCTTCGATACGCGCTGCCACCTCTTCCATCGACTCAACGTCCAGTGCCAGATTCATTCGCCGATAGGATCCAAAAGCGTTGATGAGGAGGGGATGCTGGGAACCTTTGGGGTTTTCGAAGAGCAGGGCGGGCCCCGCTGCCTTCGAGACACGATCGGTAATCTCAGCTATCTCGAGAACCGGATCCACTTCAACTGGGATTCGTTTCAGCTCTCCTTCTTTTTCGAGGCGCTTGATGAAGGCTCGCAGATCCTCGTATCGGTAACTCATAGGATCCATATTGTGCTTTCTCAGGCATTGAGCGTCAATGTTTGGTTTAGACATCATTCGGGCTACAATCGGGTTTTGAAGTTGTAGTGGTCGCTCTCGGAGCGGTTGGACCAGGGGAAACGATGAGTGCAAAGGACCCCCTTTTAGTGGCACACATGTCGATTGCTGGAGGAACGCCGCTTGCCGTCCAGCGTGCTCTGCAGGCAGGATGCAAGGTTCTTCAGATCTTCGTGAAAAACTCCAACCGGTGGAAGGGTAAAACACTCGTTGACGAGGAGGTGGAAGAATTTCGCAAGGCCTGGGCCGATTCAAAACTTCACCAGGTGGTGGCTCACGACAGTTACCTGATTAACCTGGCCTCTCCGCAGGAGGAGCTGTGGCAGCGCTCCATTGAGGCAATGCTCGATGAGCTGGACCGCTGCCAGAGATTGGGGGTGAGCCTGTTAGTCACTCATCCCGGCTCCCATATGGGAGAGGGAGAGGCATCCGGAGTTCAAAGGATTGCTCAGGCCATCGATCAGATTCACGAAAGGAGCGGCCCCTGCAATGTTCCTATCGCCCTGGAAACAACGGCTGGCCAGGGAACCAGTGTCGGCTATCGATTCGAACATCTGCGCGACATTCTGGCTGCTACGCGTCATCCTGAGAGGGTTTTTGTCTGTGGGGATACCTGTCATATCTTTGCGGCCGGCTATGACATCAGAGGGGAAGCGGAATATGGTGAGACCATGGAACAGTTTTGCCGTGTGGTAGGACTTGAGAAGCTGCGTGTTTTCCATTTCAACGACAGTAAGAAGGATCTGGGAAGTCGTGTGGATCGTCATGAACACATAGGCAAAAAAAAATTGGGACCTCGGCATTTTCCTGGTTTTTGAATGATGAGAGCCTGGATCATATTCCCAAGATTCTGGAGACCCCCAAGGGAAAAACCCATCGAGAGGATCGGAGAAACTTGAAGCTCTTGAGATCACTCGTGAAGAGATGAGACAGTCGAATTTCGAATTCGGGTTATTTTACATTCCGGTTCGGATGGGCTAGATTGCCGGAAAAGGGAGGGAGACAACGTGTCAATGAGGACCACATCAGAGTGAGTGACCACCCGCAGCAGGCAGGCGGTTGGAGTCTGACCGTTCGATTGATCCTCCTCGGTACCTCCGTTTTTGCCCTTTATGCCAATGCCTTCAGTGTTCTTGCCCCCACCTACAACCGCATGGTGCACTGGGGCCTATTAGCCAC
>PVMK01183760.1_pt1 | contig 10061 bp, 10 predicted proteins | sample 1853481 | NCBI WGS metagenome assembly PVMK01 (sample SAMN08533507, study PRJNA380276) | Marine sediment metagenome, whole genome shotgun sequencing project.
AAAACAAAGTCGCCGTCATTCCAGGGGCTTCTGGGGATTATCACGAAATTATTGAAACAATTGACCAACCCGAATTTGATGGTTACAAGGCAGTGAATTTTATTATTGAAAGAGCTAAAGAAGTTTCAAATGAAAAATTGGTTCTCATCCCGATAGGTAAACTTACAAATATTGCTCTGGCACTTGCCAAAGCACCAGAAATTGCTAAAAACATAAAGGTTGTTTGGCTGGGATCAAATTGGCCGGAACCAGGAGAATATAATTTAGAGAATGACACAACTGCTATTTCACCTTTGTTAGAAAATGCTGACCTGGAATTAGAGATATTACCAGTCCGTTATTCAAAACCTACTGGAACAGCGGCTGTACGGGTAAGTATTGAAGATATTCGAAAAAATATGGCTGGTTTAGGACCAAAAGTTGATCCGATTTCTGGTAGGCATGGTGGATTATTCAGCTGTTTTGGAGATTATTCTGTTGAACTATTTGTTAAATACGGAGATGAAACACGCCCTTTATTTGATGTCTGTGCCTTGGCTGTTTTAAAAAACCCTTCTTGGGCTGAAAAGGTGATTGTAAAAGGTGCGAGCTTTGATGGCAAAAATTGGGGAAATCTGGGTGATGTTGAAAGGACAATAGTTTTTTGGGAGAACTTTGATAAGAAATCTATAATTGAAGATTTTTATGCTACTATGAAGAATTCTACGATGACTCCATTAAAATGATATGTTGGACTGAATTATCTTCCTAAAATAAGAAATGAAATTTAAAACGAATGATAACAACGGCTATAATATATTGTGGGTAAGTGATTTACCCGAATTAAGAGATAATAAAAAAAGATATAGCTAGCGGACTATAAAGGCTAGTTTAACCACAACATACCATAGCCAAAACGTTGTATGCAATATTTAACAACCAAACTATGAGAAATAAACTAATCGGCATTATCTTTTGTATTACACTCCTTTCAACTGTAAGCTGCGACAATAATGTTCTTTCAGGTGAGGTAATAATAACGGATGTGAATGTTATTGATGTGGCAAAAGGAATCGTTAATTCGAATCAAACCGTTGTTATTGAAAACGGAAAAATCACTTCAATAACTCCCTTTTCTAACTCTGATGAATTCAATTCTGAATCAATAATTGATGGTAAAGGAAAGTATGTGATGCCATCATTATGGGATATGCATACCCACTACACGACATCATCAGAATACAAAGGATTTTCAAACCTTTTTATTGCAAACGGTGTTTTAGGAGTAAGAGATTTATGGGGTAATTTAGAATCTAGGGATTCTATAGCTGCATCCAAAACAATGGCACCAACAATATATCTTTCAGGAGCTATAATTGATGGCTCTTTTACTCTTTTACAAGGCTCGTTACAACCAATAAACACTGAAGAAGCAATCAATATGGTTGATTCTTTGCATCAAAAAGGTGCTGATTTTATCAAGGTATATGATGACCTATCTGTAGATATATACAATGCTATTGCTAATAGATGTAACGAACTAGAGTTACCCTTCGCTGGTCACGTTCCCATGTCTATCAAAACTGAAGTTGCCTCCGAAATGGGACAAAAAAGCATGGAACACCTTAATGGTATTTGGAAAGCATCTACAACACTGGAAAAAGAAATAGATAGTTTGGAAGGTGATTTCAAAGCAAACTTTATGTCTAATAATTTACCGGCAGCCATAAATACTTTTATAACCATTAATGGTAAATTTAACTCCGCATTTGATGAACAAGAAACAGTACAATTGGCTAAAGTATTGAGCAAGAACGAAACCTATGTAACACCTACGCTGATCATAACCGATAGGCATTGGAGTCGTAAAGGTGGAACATATATAAACCAAGAACAAAACAAGTATGTTCCAGAAGATTTACTTCAACAATGGGATCCAGAGTTAAATTTTCCCGAAAAGATGTTTCCTCCTGTAGCCTGGGAAACAGGAAAGAAACTCTTGAATACATCCTTACAGATCACAAAAATTCTGCATGATAATAAAGTTAATATTTTGGCAGGTACAGATTGTGGTGTTTCATATGTTATTCCTGGTTTTAGCATTCATGATGAATTAAAATTATTAGTCAAAGCGGGACTTTCAAACGCAGATGCTTTAAAAACAGCAACTTTAAATCCTGCCAAATATTTTAATCTTTCTGACAGTAATGGACAGGCGGCTACCGGAATGAAAGCAGACTTATTATTGCTAGACGCAAATCCTTTAGATGACATCACAAATACGAAGAAGATTTTTGGTGTTATTCGAACTGGCAAGTATTTGAACAGAGAATATTTGGACAAATTACTTGACGAGGCGGAAGTTGAAAAATAAAATACTGCATACAACAACGTATATAAAAAATAGCTATTTTATTCCTGAAATGAATGTAAAACTATAAAATAAAGTTCAGTTATAAACCAAAAAGTTAGTGCTTAAAAATCCGCTACTTTTCATATACAAACCGTTGTACGCAAGCAATGAATACCGAACAAACAAGAAATATAAAAAGTATAAAATGAAAAATTCAATTATAGTCCTGTTTATTTTAGCCTCATTATCGGGATTTTCCCAAGATTCTGAATATATAGTTTCCTCATATCTTACAGAGGGTACAAAAGCACCGAATACTCATTACATAGGAGAAGCTTGGTTGAATGCCATTATTCACGATGATACTGAATTGGGTTATAATATCACAAAGGCAACCTTTAAAGCCAACTCAACCTTGGATTGGCATAAACATAGTTCTGCACAAGTCTTAATAATTGTAGATGGAGAAGCATATTATCAAGAAAGAGGAAAAGAACCTGTAATTCTGAAAGAAGGCGATGTGATTAAATGTGAAAAAGATATAGAACATTGGCATTCCTCAACCAAGTTTAATGATGTAACGTATTTGGCTCTATATGGTGGTGGGCAACCAACAACTTGGACTGAAGTAGTAACACAAGAATATTATGATAAGGTGGCTGACAAGCTAAAAAGTGACTGATTGTTACCATAAAACAATAACTAAATATGAAACATCTCAAATTAGGAATTCTAACAATCTACACATTATTTCTTCTAGTTTCTTGCAACAAAGAAAGTCATAAAGCAACAACATTTAATTCAGATAATATGATGGTTAGACTTTCAGAAATCGAGATAGAACCAAATTATCTTGATGAATATATAACTATTTTAAAAGAGGAATCTGAAGCTTCCGTAAGATTAGAGCCTGGAGTAATTTCTATTTATCCAATGTTTCAAAAAGAGAATCCAACCCAGATTAGAATTTTAGAAATTTATGCAAGTAAGTATGCTTACGAAGCGCATTTACAAACAGAACATTTTAAAGAATACAAAACGACTACTCTTAAAATGGTTAAAGCGTTGAAATTAATAGATATGGAAGCTATTGATGAAAGAACAATGCCTCAAATATTTAAAAAATTAGTACACTAAAATTATTAATTTAGGTTTTAAGTTAAATGAAAACCAACAAAGCCTGCGCACAACAACGTGTATAAAACATAGCTATTATCGGCTACCCGAGAGGTTTTTGTATATTTAAAAAATACACCAAATTTTTAATTTGATTATATTTAATAAAGTAAATTGAACATAAAAATTAAAAATTCGGCTCGTGCTAAATCCGAAAAGTTAGCGACTATTTATACGCTACGTTGCATACACAAGACCGTTATGTAGAATCTGGCCACCTCTTACCGATGGGATAGGTACTTTACAAATGTCAAAATGCAACTTTCTATTTCCTAACGATGTTTTCAATTGAATTTCTGAATCTTTCACCACCCTCTCGTAACACCTTTTTTACTACACCACTAAACATCATACTCATAAATCCAATGTTCATTGCCGCAATTTGAACTTGACCATCATTTGTTTCGTAAATACTTACCCCCATAGGCATCATAACAGACATTTTTTTATATTGATCGTTCTTTAAAATGTTGTAGCCACCCTGAGAATTGCAAAAATATAGAATCTTGACTTTTGACATGTCCTCAAGTCCTTCTTCAACATAATCTTGTTGAAGATCACGAATTTCAGGAATTGTCCAACCATTTTTCTTTGCCGACTCTTCAAGAGAAGTAACGGCCTCATCAAAATCCAATTTGCTTTTATAGGTGGCAAACATCATATTGGGCATCATTAACTTCACAATAAATGCCATAATTATCAAGCCAAGTACTAAGCCGATTATAAATAGAAGTATTGTCATGGTTTCCTCCTTATCAAGATAAATTTTTCTTATAAATTGACCATATGATCAGCACATTGATCCCCATGATCAGCGTAAATGGCGAAAAAATGAGGGATAGAAAAGCAAATACCAAAAGAACTTTCTGTTCAATATTATGACGCAGCATATCTAGAATTGATCTAACAAGAAGTACATAATAAAGTACGATCAACGCTAAGAGTACCACAACTACTAAGATGATAATCTCAATAGGAATACTTTCGACCATTTCATTCATAGATCCTTTTACTTTAAGTTATTCGATTTAATCAACTTCTGACTTGTTGTTCAAGTCCAAAAACAAATTTAGTGTTTAGTTTACATTTAAACAATGACATTAATCATGTTCATCCGCCAACCTTGTCAGCCGGTTTCCAACGAATTGTAGGAATGATCAATCGAGGGAATGGCTATAATTCATTGTGGTATTGTGCTACACCAAAGTTTAGTATATTTAACACGGCTGATTTCTAAACGGAATATTTCCTTCGGAAAATTCCACAACGAAATCATACGAGCCTAACCATTAGCCTTCATTATGACAAATTAAGAAACTAATGATTCAATTACTTAATAAAAAATTCATAAACAAAACAAATTCGAAACAATGAAAACTAAAGAAATCATTAAAAGAAAACGCTTTATATATGTTAGTAGATTCGCTTTGGTATCAATCTTCATATTGATTGCGTTTTTGGCTAAAGCGCAGGATAATATTGCAACTAAATTAGGTTACGCTGAAGATGCAAAACTACTAATTATTCATGCAGACGACTTAGGTTTATCTCATTCTGAAAACATGGCTTCTATCGAGGCTATCGAAAATGGTTCTGTAAATTCAGCAAGTTTGATGATGCCTACACCATGGGTATTAGAAGTTGCAAACTACGCCAAAAAAAATGCTACAACTCATGATTTTGGTTTGCATTTGGTTTTATCTTCAGAATGGAATAATTATAGATGGGGACCTGTTAGTTCCATCGAAAAAGTCCCAAGTTTAATTAATGAATTTGGATATTTTCATGAAGGGTGTACACCAACTGTAAATCTTAAAGAAGTAGAGGTTGAATTAAGAGCGCAAATTGACAGGGCGTATTCCATGGGATTCGAACCTACTCACTTGGATAGCCATATGGGCTGCTTGTTTCAGTCTGAAGAATTAATAGAAGTTTATTTAAAAATGGGAAAATTATATAAGTTACCAGTTCTTGCAACTAAACAAGCTGTTCCTGAAGAACTTCTTAGGAAGTATGATGTGAAAATTTTCTTGGACAAGGTTTTAACTATTTTGCCTGAAGAATACGTCAAGGGGCCAGAAGATTATTATATAAATGCAATTAAAAATTTAAAACCTGGTTTATCGACTTTTTTGATTCATACAGCTTACAATAATGATGAAATGAAAGGCATGAATATTGATCATCCCGAATGGGGTAATGAATGGAGACAGAAAGATTTTGATTTTTTCACAAGTGATACTTGTAAAAATATTCTTAAAGAGGAAAATATTACATTGGTTACTTGGCGACAAGTTAAAGATGTGTTTTATTCAAATTAGTGAATTTCTGCTTATTACATCACAATTAATAATAAGAAAAAAATGTTTCGGAGACCAACAAAAGTTAAAATTCAAGGAAAACAAAGGCTAACACTGTATAAAATTTATGCTAACTTTAAATAAATATTATTTGGTCATAGTTCTCACAAAACAACGGAGAATTATACACATGTTACAAAATATTCTCTTGCAAAAATTAAAAGCCCTTTTGATGCAATTTTTGACTCAAAAGTCAGTAATGATAAGACATAGCAAGAGGGGATGATATAAGGATATAACATCAATTTGATGTTACACAATAGTTAGCCTTCCTTAAAAAAACTGAGTTAACAATGATAAAATTTTTCCGAAAAATTAGACAAAATAGCATTAAGGAAAATAAGGTCAGTAAGTATCTTCTTTATGCCATTGGAGAAATTGTATTAGTTATGATTGGAATTCTTTTAGCATTGCAAGTGAATAATTGGAATGAAAATAGAAAAAATAACAATTTAAAACAATCGTATAAAGAAAATTTAATTGCAGACCTAAATAAGGATATAGATAATTTAGAACGGTTTAATAAAATAAATACTGCCTTTGAAAAAGATGGATTTTACCTCAGTGATTTTATGGAAAATAAATTGATTGAGATAGATACTTTAAGACTGATAAATTCAATAGTGTCTTGTGCATATATTCCAAATTTCACCATTATGTCCTCTACATATAATGATTTAATAAATAGTAATAATATTAAATTATATAATGATATTAAATTAAAAAGACTCTTAGATGAATATTATATTCAGAATGAATGGATAACCCTTTTTAATAATCGAATTCTAAAGACCGCTTGGTATGACTACCGAGATGAAATTTTAAAATTCCATAGTGCTACTCTTTATCGAGATTTTTATAAAAGTAGGCTAAATGCTTCTAACCCCCTTGATGTTCATACAAAATACAAAGTGAAATGGAATCTTATCAAAAAAGATGAATATCTTATAACACAGGTAGAAATGATTTTGGCTTACAGAATAATTATAAGGGACAAATTTGAAAGAAAAATCCGTGAAGCAAAAACAATCTTAACTTATCTTGAATTAAATTAATAAAATAACAAAAGGCTAACAAAAAATATAGTGCATTTGACATGCGTTACTAAAAATGAAGATTATTGCAATAAATAAAATTAGTCGTAAGTTGAAAATAAAGCGTTTTAAAATGCCAAACGCACCATATTAAAACCGGTATGGGTCAATAAAAGAACTCTAGATATTAATAACATTGAATTATGAGTAAATACTATTTTTTAAGCCTTGTAATCATATTTATTACTTCTTTCTCAAAAGTGAAGTCACAAAATTTGAAGGAGTTGTTTGACAAAAAGACAATTGAATTAGCTGCTACAAATATTATAAAAGAGATTTCAAATAAAGAAACAAGAAAAATTGTTGTTGTAAATTCTTATGGAAAGAGGGATTTTGTTAATTATATAATTCAAGAATTAGAGAATTTAAAACTTGAATACTATCAAGTTACGCTTGGAAACACAATAAAAAAAACAGCTTTGATTAATGAAATGGTTGCAAATAATCAGAATTTTATATCTTATATATTCCTGATTACCCCAAATCATGCAGATTTATTATTCGATGCGATTGGTAGACCTGATATTGGTTTGAAGTTGCCCGAAAATAGTTTTTATTGTGATTGGTTAGCTAAAACAGAAACTGTAATTAGAACTTATGGTCTCGATTACAATGAAAATTTAGCGTTTCAGGAATCACTGCATGAAAAACTTATCGATTCAAAAAATATTCAGATAATTACAGAAGCTGGAACAAATATTACGATATCACCCAGATATTGGAAAATCATACATGGTGAAATATATACAGCTCCACTTGAAGAAAAATCAAATGGTATAATTATAATTGATGCCTGTGCTTACTGGGGACCTCCAGAAACACCTATTAAGATAGTCATAAAAAATGGAAGAGTTATAAATCTTAATGACTTAGATCCTAATATTAAACAGCAAAAATGGATGTTGAAAGACCTAAATACAGATAATAATTCCAATATTGTCGCTGAATTGGGCATTGGAACTAACCTTGGTGCTATGTGGAATATGGACTTAATGGAATCAGAACAAGCCAGGGGGACTTGTCATTTTGGTTTTGGGTTAAATACTGATTTTGGAGGGCAAAACAGATCTGGTATACATGTAGATTATGTAATAAAAAATCCAACAATTATTGTTGATAATAATAAAATATGTGAAAAAGGTGTTTTTATAATTGATAAATAATCGACCCATAACAAAGTATAAAACTAATAGCCAAAACAGTAGTAAATATGGACATTGTAGCCCGCATAAGACTTGGTATTAAACTGAAAGTTTCTACTTCCGCAGTCGGCAACTATTCTTATACTAACCGTTAGAAACAATTTTGACAAGATTTCTTAAACTTAAAAATATAGTGGATATGAAAAAACAATTGAATCTATATCTCTTCATCCTTTCCATTTTATTTATTGGATGTAAACAAGAGAATGATATTGGGAAATTTACAAATGCAACTTGTCCTATAAAAGTACCAGATAGTCTAATTGAAAGCGGGAAATTTTCTTATGGGTATATGAGAGTGCCTGAGTTTCATAATAAACCTGATGGAAAGGCAATTGAACTGGCAGTAGCTGTTTTTAAATGTCAATCGGACTCAGCTACACACGAGCCCTTTGTTTTGGTAACGGGTGGACCTGGAATGTCTGATATTGACAACTTTGTTCCGGATTTATTTGGCGATTTGGGTGACCTTTTTCTCAACAATCGTGATATCGTCATCATTGAATTAAGGGGATTAAAATATTCCAAACCATATCTAAATCTCCCTGAAATTGACAACCTGCAATTGTTCCTGGCAGATAAACACCTGTCTGCAGAGAAAACCGTTGCGTTATATATGGATTCTTTGCAATCTGCCTATAAGCGTTTTGAAGAGGAGGGAGTCAATCTATCGGCATATAATGACTATGAAATTGCCAACGACATTGTATTTGTGATGAAGCAACTCAATTATGACAAGTTCTCCGTGTTTGGTTCGTCATTTGGAACACTGGTCACCCAGCATCTTCTTTTGAATCACTCGGAGCATCTGGTAAGTGTCACCATGAATGCAGTGGTGGATATCAACAAGGCCATGCCAAATATGCACGTCAACAGCATCCAGGCATTGGAAGATATATTTAAAAGATGTGAAAACGATCCTGAATTGAATCAGGCATACCCCGATTTGAAAAACAGGTTTCTTTCAACACTTGCGAGGCTTAATGAAAGCCCGGATACTTTAGACATAGAATATGCAAAAGACGGGAAAATGTATAAAATCCCACTGAACGGAAATAAACTGGCAGTATGGCTTTTCGGCAGGATGTACTGGGACGCTCAAATACCCTCAACCTTGGATAAAATTCTCTCGGGGGATTACGGTCAGATTATTCAAAATCCAGGAATGATTTTTCCTTTAGAAGATTTCAGCTATGGATTGTCATTAAGTATCATTCTATCTGAGTATTCAAATTTTAAAGACGAAGATATTCCGTTACAAAGTGAATATGTTGATTATGTAAAAGGCTGTGGAACCATGATGTTTACTCCCTATTTTCTAAGTCATGCCAAAGAAATATGGAAGGTCAATGATTTACAAAATAAGAATATAGCTCTGGTTTCAGAGGTGCCAACCTTATTGCTTAGTGGCGAATTGGACCATGTCTGTCCACCCAATTACGCCATGGAATTATCAAAGAATCTGGAGAACTCATACTTATATGTATTTCCAGGGATAGCGCATTCACCCATCGATTTTGGTCCTTGCGGCGTCATGATGATGAAGGAGTTCACTGACAATCCATCAAAAGCACCGGATAGTTCATGTTTGCAGCTGTTTCAAAGCGGATTCAAGTTGCCCGAATAAATATTGGTGAATAGAAAAAACTGTTTCTAACATGCAATATAAAAAATTGGTCTGAAAGAGATAATTATGAACTAAACAGGTATAAATAAACAGTGTGATAAGTTGAAAGATCAGTGTTTCAAAATGTCCAACATTTAATATTGCCACCGTTGTGTGTCATTTTACAAGTCACATATAATGAATGAAATACAGATTTTAAATTACACATATAAAATTCCAAGTGGAGACCAGAGACCACTTTATAAACGGGGCGAAACTGAAAAGCCATAA
>PVMK01180675.1_pt1 | contig 10060 bp, 9 predicted proteins | sample 1853481 | NCBI WGS metagenome assembly PVMK01 (sample SAMN08533507, study PRJNA380276) | Marine sediment metagenome, whole genome shotgun sequencing project.
TCCATTATGTCCTTGTCCGATTAGTGTTATCAAAGTGTCTTTCTCTTTGAATAGTTCTTTAAGTTTTAATGAAGAACCATAGTAAATTACTTCATCTTGATTACCATGAAAGATAACAATTGGCATTTTACAATTCTTAATGAATTCATTTATTTTTAATTTATATTTTAAGATAAAAGTCGGTATAATTGGAAATGTATGTCGCATCATATCTGTCAAACTATAAAATGGTGCTTGCAAAATTAGTAACTTCGGGTTATTTGTACAGGCAATTTTAGAAGCAAGTCCTGCCCCAATAGAATAACCTAAAACTATAATTGAATCCTCATTGTATTTATTTGTCAATTCGTCGTAGACAGTTTGCACATCTTGAAAAAGTTGTCCTTGCCCACTTATTGAGCCTTCGCTTTTTCCATAACCTCTATAATCCAAAATAAAAACGTCATAATTCAAGTCAGTGTATGTTCTTGCAACTTCTCCCCATGAACTTAAGGAACCTGCATTTCCATGTAAATAGAAAATAAGCCCTTTTGAACTATCTGCCTTAAATAAGAGTCCATTAAGAGTAATTCCATCAATTGTCCTAACATTAATTTCTTCAAATTTTTGGTCAAAACCGAATTGATAATTTTTGTCCAACTTTTGAGGAAAGAAAATTAGTTTTTCTTGAAACAAGAATAGAAGTCCAGGTATAATAATGAATAGAACCAGTAAAAATTTCAATATTATCATAAGTACTTTCTTCATTGTGAGGCTTCATTAAAATGACACACAACTAGTGAATAAACTCAATGGTATTTATTATTCCAATATGGCAGTATAAGTGCATTTGTTGTTATTTAGTCATCAAATTTCTTGCAACCAATTGGCGATTTCTTTGCCTATGATGTGTGGACTGTCTTCCTGAAGATAGTGCTTGCCTTCGCCAATATCTACCATTTTCGTATTAGGGAAGCTATGCCGGATATATTCGACTCCCTTTTCTGTAATAATTGCTCCTGGATGAGCATATAAACATAGTTTTGGTACATCTGACTCTTTTAACCACTTGTTATAGGCATCAATTATCTCATAAATACGCTTAGGTTTGCCACTTATTGGCAGTTGTTGAGGCCAGGCCCTAACCGGTTTTCTGCTGGCAATAGTTGGAAAGGGTTTCAGGTAATTATCATATTCCTCCTTGCTCAATGTTCTTATAATTGAATCAGGAACCACTTTTTTAAGAAACATGTTCATTACACTGAGCATCAACCACCCAATAAAAGGCGCTCTAATCATCTTGAAAATAATTTTATACTCTGCCGGAAAGTCTTCCCAGGTCATTGGTTTAAAAATTGCTTCCATAAAAGCAATTCCCTTAATGTTGTTTGGGTGATTCTTCGCATAATGGAATCCAAGGCCGGAACCCCAGTCATGGATTACCAGCGTAATGTTTTTTAAAGCTAATTTCTCGATGAATTTTACCAGGTAATCATAATGGTCTTCATACGTATAGGCTATATCCGGTTTATCAGATTTGCCCATGCCTATTAAATCCGGCGCAATGCATCGCGCGTTTGTTTGTAGATGAGGAATGATATTTCTCCACAGGTAAGAGGATGTTGGCTGCCCATGAAGAAATAAAATCGTGTCTCCTGCACCAACGTCAACGTAGTGCATGTTGGAACCATTAATTTCAATGAATTTTGACTCAAACGGGAATTTTGGTGAAATATCTGTATTCATGTTAGTGGTGGTTTATTGAAAATAATAATTAGCATTATTAAGCTTTTAAATTCTATATAGCGGCTTGAATAAACTGCGTTTTCCTGCCCGCTCGGCAGGCGGGAATGCGGTCTATTTTTTGTTGGCTCTATTCTTAAGCAGTGCATTCAACTGGATTATATAATTACCATAAACATATTCGCGCATTAAATTATTTGTGCTGATTGTATTTAGATCAATTTTTCTCTCCTTTCCTCTTAATTCAATACTTCCTAAAGGTACCCGTTTATAATCTTCGAGATTTTTAATAAGATCAAAAGTTTCTTTGGAGACGAGAATATCTACATTGTATTCATTGCAAGATTCCTGGATACGTGCTGTAGTGTTCAAAACATCTCCAGAATAGATAATATCCTTTTTAACAATCCCTACTTCCCCCGCTATTACTTGACCATAATGAATTCCAGCCTTCATTTCTGGTATCAGGCCATATTTCTCATGGTAAATTGGTCCAAGATCAATAAGTTTCTGGCGGATTTCAAAAAAGCAATGGATAAAATTACCGCTTTTGACCCCTTTTGTCAGCGGCCATGATATAACAATTTCATCTCCTACGTATTGATAAATCTCCCCTTTGTTATTTAGAATTGTATCGGTTATATCAGAGAACATATCGTTCAATAAGTTAAAATATTTCTCATTCCCTATCTTTTCAGCTATCGTTGTTGATGACCGCATATCTAAGAACATAAAAATTCTTTGTTCCTTTCTGGGATGATGATACTTTCCTCTTATAAATTTTAGCAAGATACCTGGACCAAATTTATCGTTGACCTGCAACAAGAAGAGCGTAAACAGGGTAATAAAGCCCCACATAATGAAATAAGTGAACATTATTGGAGTAATTAGTATTTCGAAGCTCCGTTTTATTGCATCAGAAAAAACCAGATTATTCCCAAAATCAATACGTAAGCTTATGGTTGTCGATATTACAGTGATTACCGTAAATATTAATATATATGCCACTGCTGTTGTAAGCATAGTAAACCTAAACGACCGTCTTCGAAACAGTTTACTATTAATGAATATCAGTAAAGTCGAACCAAATATCCCGGCATTAAACCCACTCACTAAGTTTATCAGTAAATGATTATTAAAGTCAAACAATTCAGTAGGACCTATACTGTATGGCGACGTAAGCATGGCCATATTAAAAAAAGCGATGAAAATATTGAACAGCATGTACGAAGCAGTAATTAATACTACCTTGCCAAAATTCATTTTTAGTTGTGAGGATAGCTTCATTTAATTGAGCCTAATTAGTGAATAAACATAATGGACTCTATTTGCCTAATAGTACATGATAAGTGCAATTGCGGTTATTTAGCGATCAAATTTAATGAAATTCAAATTGAGTAAGATTAGCAGCAATTGAATCCTTCAAATTAACCATGAATAATGTTAAATTATTAAGCTCTAACGACCTTGATTAAAGACGAACAAGCTAAAAAACGTCGCCATTTCGTAGGGTAGTTATTATTTATTATCACGTGTCGGTGCAAGTTTATTTAAATCTCCGATTAATCTTTCTGTTTACAAATCACTTACGGCCGAAACATCTAGTCGAACCCCTTTTTCTACATTTTCTCCTGTTTCTACATTGTGTTTTATTCCGGCAAGGAATAATTCCCACGACTTAATATTCATTTTTTTCATTATTAAGCTATTCATTACATTGGCGAGACCACTTGACATGCTGTATGCAAAGCTTGTGTGTAAGATGACTTTGTTATCCTTTTCTTCCAGGTTGAACGATGCCAGAATATCGGCAATCATGGGCATATTCTTTCTCTCATAAATATCGATTTTCAGAGATTCCCCTTCGTTCCATTCAACAATCCTTTCTTCTACTTGCGCTCCCATGGTGGTGAAATCACAATGTCGTTCCGCGCCTACACCATTTACTTGTTCAGTGGTAAGGTACGATTTGGCAATATTGGGGCTCATATTTTGCACATTGCCAAAATCAGCTAAGGCTTCCCACACTTTTTGTTTGGAAGCATCAATTATTACTTTTCTTGATATTACAGTTTTACTCATTTGTCTATTTTTTAAGCGGTTAATTATCTTTTTTAAGCACATTATTTAATTTAAATCCGAGCCAGGCCATTGGCATATATGCGCCAACTATATCCAGAATTGTAAACCAGGTGGGAGATGGAATCATTATAATATTAGTAATACCACCTATTAAGAAGAGGAATCCAATGATCAGAGCCATTTTCATTTTATGATTTGCCGCAATTAAAGAAGCAATGACAGCGCCAAAAAAAGTGCCTCCAGCATGTGCTAAAAATGGAAAAATAAAATGTTTGGCTTCAAATAAATGAATTGATTCTTTTAATCCTACCATTGTAGTTACATCAGCTCCGCCAGGTGGTGGAATAATATATCCGCTCAGCATAATTAATCCCATATTCACAGCACTGCCTAGCACCAATCCTGCAATGACGGCTAAGATATTTTTTACTGTTGTATTCATTATTCTATAATTTCATTTATGTCTAACACTAAGAATAAACGGCGTTTTTAAAGTAGTTTATTTTGTGTTGCATGCTTATTTTTTATTTTCTGCGGTTTTAAAAAGTTCAACAAATACTGAGCCCAAGTTAACTTCCTTGTGTCCTGAAGAATTAATTAAGATAATAATCACAATATCACTTGGCATGATGTGCAACATGGTAGATTGAATGCCATCAGATCCTCCAGTTCCACCAAAAAATGTAACGTCTTTGTCCTCGGAAGAGTTTAAACGCAAAAGTACTTTTTGAGATTCATTACTTAGCAATTCACCGTTTCTTAAAGCAGATAAGAAGTACGATAGGTCGTTGACATTGGATGAGATGCCACCAGCAGCCCAAGCCCAACTATTAAATAGCCTGTATTCTTGACTCAAATTGATCAATTCTGATCCTTTAACATATTTGATCCCTCTCTTTTTCATGGCAGATTTAAGGAAAGAAGAATTTGGGATTGCATAGCTATCAATTGGATTTCTACCTTGACTGTCATAACCTTCTAAAAAAGTATGATTCATTCTTAGTGGGGTAAAAATTCGTTTTTGATACTCATCTGACAATGAATTGCTGGTGACTTTTTCTATTATCATCCCCAATAAAATATAATTACTGTTGGAATAAAACTTTTCCGTATATGGGTTTACTGGTTGATGAACAGGTTTTTTATTTTCGATATAGCTAATTAATTCATTTGGAGACCAAATTCTTGACATCCCTCCATTAAAATAACATTCTTTCCAAAAACTGTTATTTTCTGAGAAACTGTAAATTCCACTACTATGACTTAAAAGTTGAAGAATGGTGATTTTGTCTACACCTGGTACATTGTTTTTTGTCACTACATCTAAGTATTTTGAAATAGTGTCTGAGAGGTTTAATCTTTTTTCATCTATTAATTGTAAAACAATAACGGAGGTAAATATTTTAGAAATGCTTGCTAAACGAAAACTTTGATCTAAATCTAGTGGTGTTGAATGTTCAATATTACTGACTCCTGATTTGCCCCTCCATACTTTTTCATCTAAAGATTGAACTAATGCAACAATTGCTGGCAAGCCATTCTTTTGAGCATCATTGAGAACCTTTTGGTATTTATTCACACTTGGCTGCCCATAAATAGTATTTATAGCAGAGATAGTTAATAATAGTAGCCCGCGAATTTTTCTTAGAGCCATTTAATAAGCTTAGTTTATTAGATTATTAATTATTCAAATTATTTCAACTTGAAGGAGGGAAAATTATAAAATCCTGTACAAGATTAGGCAATTTGCAAACAACTAGTGTATAAACGCAATGGTGTTAAGTTAACTTTCAAATTTACAGAATTACTACCTGAATTACTCCAGCTTCAACCGTTTAACCAATTCGGCAAACTTGGGATCGGTCCGTAAAGGTTTCCATCCCGAGAGCTATCGGGATTGGACTCAATTTTAAAAAGACAATCGAGCCCAGTTTTTCTGCATAACATTTATCGAGATATTTATTAGCTTGATTATAATTGCCCGGGCTAGCATCCATAAGCCACAATAACGAAGCTAAGCTTGACTTGTATTAGCCAATGTTGTAACTTCCAAATCCAATAAACGTCTATACTGTTTTGAAAAAGGTAAATATTAATTATTTGGTGTGGATTCAATACCCTGTGCTAATATGTTTATGTTTAGCCATTCTCATAGGTTGTACTGCAGAGCAACAAGCTGAGAAGGAACCGATTGTAGAGGAAACCACCAAACCAAACAAAAATATGTACTACAAGTTTTACAAATCGAAATCAGCCGGTTTGTTGCAAGGAGAACAGATGGCTGAATATATAAACGCGTTTGATAAAATCTACGCAGAAAATGATGTGACAGTAATTGGAACCTGGTACAATGTAGATGATCCTAGTGAAACGTACTTTATGACGGCCTTTAATAGTGAGGCGCATTACAATGATTTCGTTGAAAAAATGAAAACACATGAAGACTATCAACGACTGTCTAAAGAAATGGAGCCGGATAGGTTATCTATTGAGGCTGCAACCCTTAAAAGCTATAATGATAACTAACTAACATAATTGACCTATGGATTATAAAAAATCAATTCTCTACCTTGCAATTAGCTTGCTTATATCACCTGTAATTGTTTATGTTTTTTTGGGAGCAGCCAAATTAGTGGGCTCAACTTATGAAATGACAAACGGGGAAACATTTATTATTTGGCTACTTATGGCAATAGTGATCAATCTTTCCTTTACAAAAAAAGAATAGGTAGAGGATTACTTACTTTCGTTTTCGACAAGAGCTGGATAATACTGGGCACGCCAAGCAACCCTGGTGATAGTTCTCGGATCACGCCAATCTCAGCCTTTTAACTAATTGGGCAAACCTGGGATCGGTGCGTAAAGGTTTCCATATTGGGCTCATTTTTAAAAAGACAATAGAGCCCAGTTTTTCTTCATAACATTTATCCAGATACTCAAAGGCTTTATCAAAATTGCCGAAGCCAACATGAATAACTGCGTAATCGTAACTTACACCATCGCCAGACTTATCCAGCTTGGCCAAATACTCATTCGCTTTATCTAAATCGCCTTTAATAGCATAGGCATAAATTAGCTGGGTATAGGGTTTTATGGCATGCGATGATTCATCGCCCAGGGAAGTAAATATCTTTATCGCCTCCTCTATATCGCCCTGCATAAGTTTTGTCCAGCCCTTGAATTCCCTGGCGGCTAAAAAATGTGGGTCGCGGTATAATATATCATCGTATAATTTCAAGGCCACATCATATTGCTCAGCAAAATAATACATATCAGCCCGGGTACGTAGGGTATTAAAGGAAACCGGGTCAATTTTAAAAGCGTTTTCAACGGCTAATAAGGCCTCTTCAATTTGGCCTTTAACTATATAATGCAAAGCATATAATAGTTGCGCCTCAGGAGAATTTGGGTTAATCTCAACCGCCTTGTCTATATCAGCAAGTCCTTTATCCCAATCCCATTCATGGAAATATCTCACCACGGCCAGGGCCAGGTAAGCTTCAATATTATTGGCATCCAGGGCCAGGGCCTTATTACCAAAGGCCAGTGCCTTAGTGGCTGCTTCTTTAGGATTCTGGTAGCCGGTAATGACATGAGTCCATAACATTTGGCCAGCCCGGCATAGGCCAGGATAAATTCAGGTTCTTCGGCAATGGCGTGTTCGTAATGTTCAATAGCCTTTTCAGCATTGGCGGGTGTCCATTTATTCATATGAAAGAGGCCCATAAGGTATGAATTATAGGCCTGGAAATTGTCGGTATGGGTGGTGACTAATGGTTTAGACTTCTCTTTTATGGATAGCTTGGTGCGTAATTTATTGGCTATAGTTTGTGAAAACGCATCCTGCAGAGAAACGATGTCTTCAAGATTGCGGTCGAAGCTCTCGGACCAGACATGATAGCCGTCGGCAGCGTTAATCAGCTGGGCGGTAATCCGCACACGGTTGCCGGCTTTCCTTACACTACCCTCCAAAATAGATTGCACATTGAGCTGGTTTCCTATCTCTCTTAAATCTTGGTTTTTGCCCTTGAAGGAAAAAGACGAGGTTCTTGAGGTAACCATTAATCCATCCACCCTGGTGAGGGCATTAATCAGTTCTTCGGTAATGCCATCACTAAAATATTCGTTATCAGGGTCGGCGCTCATATTCACAAAAGGCATCACGGCAATGCTTTTTATAGTCTCCTTAACCTTGCCCATTAGTTCGTTTCTTTTAGGCACCAGCAAGCCTTTATTGGTAATGGCAAAGGCCTCTATTGGTTTGTTAACATTTTTCAATTCAAATTCCCCCATAGATAGGGTTGCATAGGCCTTATGATTCTTAATTTCATCATAAATTTTATCCGAAATCATCACTGAGCCGGTAACCGCTAAAGATTCTATGCGTGAGGCCACATTTACGCCATCGCCAAAGGCACCCTCTTCATCGATAACCACATCACCAAGGTGAATACCTATGCGCAGCGGCACTTTGAGGTCTTGTTGCGATGCCAGCTGAATTTTTACTGCACAGGCTGTTGCTTCTACGGCACTATCAAAAATACTCAGCGAGCCATCGCCATAGAACTGAATAATAGTGCCGTCGTGTTCATTTACAGCGCTTATTAAGGTCTTTCTGTGGGTGTCGCGAATTTTCTTGGTCTGCAGCTCATTATCCTGCATCATAGCGGTATAGCCAACTATATCGGCAAACATGATTGCGGCTAATTTTCTCTTTTTTTGCTCCACACCTGCCATTTTCTACCAGTACATTAATCCGTTTGATGCTTTTCTTCAACCACCTTGTCAGGCCTGATGAATATCAATGCCATCATACCCCCTAAAAAAGTCAGTATGGCGGCGATATAAACTACTTTATTAAAAGCTGTAATAAATGAGTCCCTATAAACCTGCTTTATAATTACCTTATTGTCTTCAGACAGTACATCAGGCACCTCTGCTCCTGCCAGTTTCGATGATTCGAGCATAATTTCACTTTTTATACTATCCGTAAGGGCCATGCTATCTATTTCCCGGGCAATAGATTTATTAAACGAGAACATAGCAATCGCGCCAAATAAGGCAACCGCAAGTACGCCGGCGGCTCTGGCAACAGTATTATTAATCCCGGAGGCAATACCCGCATTGTCGTCAGACACTGCCCCCATAACTGCCGTAGTTAATGGAGCCACGGTAATACCCATGCCCACACCAATAAGTAAGAATGAGATAAAGAAAGTTTGCCAATAGTCTTCTGGTCCGGCGGTAACGCAATTAACTGAAAACAGGTAAAACCCTACACTGGTTATTATGGGGCCAATAATAAGGGGTAGGCGCACCCCATGGCGATCGACATATTTACCCATTTGTGATGAGATGCCGGCAATAGAAAAAATAATTGGCAGCATCGCCAGCCCGGCATTGAGCTCGCTATATCCCTGAATCTGAATCAGGTTGAGCGGTATAAAAAACATGGCACCGCCTAAAGCAGCATAGACGAATAGCGTAAGCAGATTACCACCGCTAAATGTTGCGGATTTAAATAACTGCAGAGGCATCATGGGGTGTTTTGAATATCGCTGCACGAGGATAAAACCAATCAGGGAAGCTCCTCCTATAAGTAATGAACTCATAATTTGTATATCACCAAAACCATGATTGGGAGATTCTATAAAACCATAGGTTATGCCGCCCAGGCCCATGGTCACCAGTAGTGCGCCCCAGAAATCCAGTTTTTCTGCCTGAGGATTCTTTGACTCCGGTACCTTGGCAAGCATGGTTACAAATACTATGATAGACAGGGGGATATTAATAAAGAAAATAACTCGCCACAGTCCCATGCCAGCCAGCCAGCCGCCCAAAATTGGTCCGAAGATGGCAGTGAGGGCGCTAAAAGTAGACCAGATGCCAATGGCTTTACCACGATTTTCTGAGCCAAATTGTGAACTTAATATCGACAGGCTTCCCGGGGTTAAGAGGGCGCCGCCAATACCCTGAAATGACCGCGCTATTATTAACTGGAACGGGGTTTGTGAAATTCCACAGAAAACCGAGGAAATAGAAAATACGGCCAGGCCAATTAAGAAAACCTTATTCCGCCCGTAGAGGTCACCAAGCGAGCCACCTACCAACAGCAATGCCGAGAGAAAGAGGGCATAGCCATTGATCACCCAGAGCAGTTCGGTGCCGGTTATGCCCAAATCCTTTTGCAGTGCCGGCAGGGCTACGTTGAGGGCTGTACTATCAATAAACACCAAGCTGGAGGCCAGGATCGTAG
>PVMK01126785.1_pt1 | contig 10059 bp, 6 predicted proteins | sample 1853481 | NCBI WGS metagenome assembly PVMK01 (sample SAMN08533507, study PRJNA380276) | Marine sediment metagenome, whole genome shotgun sequencing project.
ATGAGGGGTGGTACAAACAGGCCAACCCGCTTGAACATACTTTCAATTATCCTATGGCTTCTGGCAGGGGGAGTTTCGATGGCAGCCCCCAAAGCCCCTGCGGTAACAGACGTCTCCTTTCAAACCTGGAGCAGCCCGGCTATGCCGACCCTCTTGGTGACACTCAATCAACCGGTGAGCCAGGCATCGCTGAGTCGACGGCTCTTTTTTCTGGTCGACGGACTGGAAAAACTACCCGTCACCTTGGAGCCTGTCAGAGAGAATCCGGGCCTTGAGGACCGGCAGTGGCAGGTTCAGCCTGTGGCCGAGATGCCTCCTGACACCAAAATCCGCTTGAGGCTGAGGCCAGGCCTCTTCTCTCCGATGGGAACGAAACCGGGCGATACTCCCAAAACGGTCGTCGAGTTCCACACCTTTCCCACTCCTCGTTTTCTGGGTATCGAATGTTCCAATAACTCCGGACTGTTGATTCGAATCTACACCCCAACCAGCCACACTCCCAGTCAGGGCTGCAACCCCCTTTCCGGAATCTCTCTGGTGTTCTCCTCGCCGGTAACCCGAGAGATGATTCGCAACCACCTGGTGGTCGAGGAGTTCGGTGCCAGCCCCAAAACTTTCCCTTTGTTTGTGGGAGTTTGGGAGGGAGTTCTGGGCCTGTCCCCAATGAACAGGGCGCGAAAGAAAGGAGAGGAGTACAAAATCCTGCTTCCGCAAGGCCTCAAGGCCGCCACCAACTATCATCTTAGAGCCCTTGCTTCCGAGATCCTCGATGAATTCGGCCGCCCTCTGCCCTCCGATATCGACTTTAGCTTCCCCACCAACAACCGGCCCCCAAGCCTGGTGATGACTTATCCCATCTCCATTCTGGAGCAGCAGGTAAAAAACAACCTTCCCGTCACCCTCACAAACATTACAGAGCTGGATGTGAAATTCCAACGCCTGACCCCTGACGGTATCGAACGCTCCCAGATCACCGTTGCGGTAGAACCCGGAAATCTTCCCTCTCCACTGGCGAAGCCCAACAATATCTCCTACCGCTTTCCATTGAGTGTGCGCGAGTGGTTAAAGGACCAGTCGGGAGTGCTGCTGGGCCACATCTCCACCTATCCCTTCACCGGCCCCCCGCGCTGGTTCTTCTCGGAGGTCACCCCCTTCCACGTCCACCTGAAGCTGGGTCAGGACAACAGCCTGGTCTGGGTAACGGATCTGGCGACGGGAAAACCGGTCCAGGGAGCTCAGGTGCAAATTTACCGGGATCACGTGTCCGCCATGACGGCCAGGCCCACACCTTTATCCGCAGGAGTGACCGGAGTGGACGGGACGGCGTTGCTGGATGGAGCGGATCTGCTCGATCCGGCGATGGTAAATCTGAACAGCCGGTCGCCGCTTGAAGATCCTGACGGCCCCGGAGATCTGTTCTTCGTCCGCGTGGTTCGGGACCAGGAAATGGCCCTTCTTCCGCTGGCCGACGAGTTTTCGGTAATTGCGGAAGTTGCCAAAGATGACCGAATGCCCGCAGGGATTGGACGGCTGCCCGGACCCATCCGCAGCTGGGGCACCACGTCCCAAGGCGTCTACCGAACCGGAGACACCGTCCGGTTCAAAGTTTATGTCCGGGATCAGAACAATCAGTCCCTTGGGCCTGCGCCAGCGAAGGGATATCACCTTCAGGTCATCGACCCCATGAACCAGGTCATCTACCAGGTCAAGAACCTCGAACTCAACGACTTTGGAGCCTACCACGGCGAGTTCAGGGTGCCCCCTAGAAGGGGAGCCGTCGGATGGTATCAGTTTGAGCTGAGGGCGGACTTCCTCCCAAACAGAAGCTGGAAACCGATGCGGGTGCTGGTTGGACCTTCCCCTGAGGCAAGGCATGACACCCCTAGCTCCACCCTCAAGGATAACTTCAGGCCCATGGACCAGAGCAATCTTCTTCGCTCCAGTTTGGGAACAGGAAAAACCCTGGGGGGTCCCGGCCACCATCTTCCCATCGAGCCTGAAAAGACGGAGTATCAAGTCGGTGAGACGGCTCGCATCCTGATCCGAAACCCGTTTCCCGGTGCACGTGCACTCTTCACCGTCGAGCGATTGGGCGTTCAGCGAGCCTGGAGCCGGGTGCTGGAAAGGGACACGGAGCTGATCGAGTTTGAGATCACTCCAGAACACTTTCCGGGTGTCTACTTCTCCGCAACGGTGATGTCGCCACGTGCCAATCAACCTCTGGGTACGGGTGGTATACGAATGAGAAAACCGACCGTCCGGATGGGTTACATTGGCCTGGCGGTTCGCGATCCTCGTAAAGAGCTCACCGTCGAGGTCAGACCGCGCCACCGTAACTACGGGCCGGGCGAAAGAGTGACCGTCGATCTGGCTGCAGCTCCCCTCCATCCGCTGGACCGCGAGGAAAGACTTCCCAGAATGGAACTTGCCGTTGTGGTTCTGGACGAAGCCCTATTCAATCGACTGGCCAGGACAAGAGAGGACTTTGACCCCTACCAGGGCTTCTACCGTCTCCAGCCACCCCACCTGCAAAACTTCAACCTGTTGACTCCCCTGATCGGGACCCGAGAAATCGAGAAGAACAGATCCAACACCGGAGACAGTGGCACCGGACCCGATCTGACTTCGATGCTTCCGTTTGTGAGCTACTGGAATCCATCCCTGCTCACCGACGCCCGTGGACAAGCAACCATTGAGTTTCAGGTGCCCGACAACCTCGCCGGTTGGAAGGTACTGGCCATGGCCGTTACTTCCGGGGGTCAAATGGGACTCGGGGAGGGGAGATTTACGGTCCATCCAGCCACGGAGTTGCAGCCGCTTCTGGAGAACGAGAAGGAACGGAAAAAAGAGAAACTTCCGAGCCCTCCGCCTATTTCATCCAGCGGGAGTAATCATCCCCACTGACGTAGTCCTTGAGATCGACCTCCAGGAAGCTTGCCCTCTTGAAAAGCGGGAACTCGCTTTTTCCTTTCAAATTCTTATATTTCCAGGGCACGGTGGCATCCACGATCATCTTCGCCTTGCCGACAAAACTCCCCTCCACAAGCTCCCGCACCCCGGCAATGGGATTATTCCTGTGAGCCTTGACCTCGGGGATAATATGAATCTGCTCTGAAGGGTTACAGCGGGTGGTTACAGCCCACTCGATCTCGTCCATATCCAGAATATCGACATCCTCATCAACCACCGTCACGGTCTCCAGGTAAACGGAAAATCCAAAAGCCGACATGGCCACATGAGTTTGAAGACCTTCCAGATCGTAGTCATCCTTTCTCACCTGGATAATCCCATGATGCCAGTGGGCCGAACCGGGCGTCAGGGTTGCATCCACCACAAAGTTGGGATCCAGTGCCTTCACGTATTGGTAAAAAGCTATATCGTTGGAGATCCTGAAATTGAAATTTTCTTTGGTCCCCGCCACAACCATATAAGCAATCGCATCTTCTCTCAGGCTGAGGGCCTGAATCTTCAACACCGGTTTTCGTTGGGGTATGCTCAAATACTTCAGGAACTCGGGCCAGGGTCCCTCGGAGGCCAGATCATAGGGCGGCTCAATGACCCCTTCGAGGACAAAACTGGCTTCAGCAGGAACGACTAGATCGATGGTTTCGCATGGAATGACCTCAACCGGCTTCTTTCTGAGGGCACCGGCAAGACCCAGTTCATCCTGACCCAGGGGAAGCTTGGTAGCCGCCGAGATATACAGATCAAGGGGAACCCCCATAACCAGGGCCACCTCAAAAGGTTTTCCCTCTCTTTTGTACTTTAAAAAGTTGTTGCCCACCCCACTCTCGTTTCTCACATTCAAAGCAACGGTATTGTCCTTCAAGAGCATGGCCCGGTTGATGGCCACATTCTGGACTCCGGTATCCGGGTCCTTGGAAATAATCAGGGGCTGGAAGTATCTTCCCCCGTCATGAGGGGTAACCTTGACGGAAGGAACCTTCTGAAGGGCATCGAAATCGCTGGTGTAAACCTGCTCCTTGCAGGGGGCCTCGCTGACTTGGACAGAAGGGATGGGGTTTCCGGTAGCCTCGATGAAAGCCTCCTTAAACTCCCGGGGCGAAACCGGAAGTCCGAGGATTTCGCGGGTTCTATCCTTTTCAGAGAGAAGGCAGGCCGCACAAGGGAAGTCATATCCTTTGACATTCTTGAAAACGACTCCGGGGGTCCGTGGAAGTGAATTCAATTTTGAGATAATGCCGGTTAACTCGCACTCCGAGTCGACCTCTCTTTCGATCTCGATGACCTCACCTCTCTCCTTATAATGTTTAATGATATTGCTGAGTCCACTGCGCTCTTTGATCTCGGTCATGTTCCAACTCCCTTCAAAGGTTATCCAAATTCAGGTAGTTCTCCAGCTGGAGCCTGTCCAGAACATCCTGGGGAACCTTGTTTCTCCTGGGGAAGGCTGAAAGAGAGGGCTTGGCAGTGGCATCAATCCCCATCTTGGTGACCACTCCCTCCTCTCCACAGGAAGGGTCCAGGGAGGAACCCCTCACCCCCGGAATGATGACCATATCCCGATCGCCCTGAACGCGAGTGGCCACGGCCCAAAGGACTTCCTGAAGATTGGTGATCTGGACATCTTCATCCACCACAATGACGTGCTTTAAATAGACGTCGCAGGAGAAGGCGGCAAGAATGGCCGATTGGGCCTGTCCCGGGAATCTCTTCTTGATCGAAATAATCAGGGTAAAAGGCGCAGGAACATGAATATCCACAAGGGTGGGCACAGCGCCCTGAATCGTTCGATAGAAGTTTGCCTCCATGGGGATGGTGGCCATCACCAGATGCTCCCGATGCTGTCCTCCGCAAATGTCTTGAAAGATGGCATTTTTCCTTAAGTGGACGGACTTCACGGTCACCACGGGCCTTAATCCTTTTCCCGTAGCATACCCGGAAAACTCGCAGAAGGGACCTTCCTCTTCCCTGACATAAGGTTCAATCACCGCCTCCAGAACAATCTCAGCATCGGCGGGAAAGACCGTGCCCGGCAGCTCCCCCTCGATCATCTCCACAGGGCTTTCCAAAAGACCTCCGATGATCCCCAGTTCATTGTCCCCGTAGGGTCCGATATACAGGGCCCCCAGGGCCCAAGCCGGGTGATTGCCTATGGAAATACTGATCGGAAAAGGCTTTCCCTTATCTTCCATCCGCGAATACATTTCGTGGAGATGCTTGCCAACGGTCATGAAGATTCCCGCTTTATTTCTGCTTTGATACATCAAGCGGTTAAAGCTGGCATTGACCTGTCCCGTCTCAGGGTCTTTTCCGAATACCATTCCAGCAGTGAGATAGGGGGCCGCATCACCTTCGTGATAGGTCATCAAGGGCAGGTCCTTGAGATCAAAGTCCTTTTCACCGATGGTCTCTTCCAGGACGGGGCCATCGGTGACCATCTTGGGAGGAAGCTGATTTTCAATAGCCGCCAGGTACTTGGCTCTGAAATTTTTGGGATCAACACCAATGCTTGCTGCGATCTTCTTTTTTGTCGAATAGACATTGGTCACCACGGGAAAGGAGGATCCCTTGACCTTTTCGTAAAGCAGGATCGGCAGCTTCCGCATCTCTTCAAGCTTGGTCAGTATCCCGGCAACCTCAAACTCGGGATCCACTTCCCTCGTGATCCTGCAAAACTCTTTCGGATTTTCTCGTTCATATTCGGCGAGAAAACCTCTCAAATCTTTGGTTCTTTTCATGCCTCCCTAAACTGAGTCGGAATTATACATAAATTGACAACTAACAACAGACAACAGACAACAGACAACAGACAACAGACAACAGACAGGGTGATCACGGACTACCGACAAGACTTGGACCTCTTGAAACCTGGAGCCTGGAACTTGGAACTTGGAAGGCGTGCGGGAGAGCGCAACGTTGACACCTGTACCTCCTTACTCTACATTCTAAAATCTGGATGCTAAACCAGGCACCTAGGAGGATTGACGGATGAGTGAGGTTCAAGAGCTTTCCATTCCCGAGAAGACGAATATGGCTCAGCTTGCCTGTGATCAGTGGGCCGAAGGTCCTGATCGCGACAATCCGGCGCTGCTCTTTGATGACAGAACCGTAAGCTGGAGCGAACTTCAGGACTGGGTCAACCGAATCGGGAATGCCCTGCTGGGCATGGGTATTGCAAAGGGCAATCGAGTCCTACTGAGATCTCAGAACTGCCTCGAACTCTATTTTTCCATCCTGGCCTGCATGAAGATAGGAGCCGTGCCCGTTCCCACCAGCAGTCTGTTTGGGGCCAGGGAAGTCCAGCATATTCTCGATGACACCCAGGCCGTGGCTGCCATTGTCCACTCTGAGAGTCTCTCCGTTTTTGATGAAGTGAACAGCGAGCCGCTCAAACATATCATTGTCATCGGTGAAGGGGGCAACCAGGGTATTCCTTTTGAAGAGATGATCCAGGATGCTTCCAAGGAACTCGAATGTGCAGACACCAAAAGCAGCGACGAAGCATTTATGCTTTACACCTCCGGGACAACCTCGGCCCCCAAGGGAATCGTTCACGCTCATAGCTGGCTCATCGCCACCGGTGAACCGATCGCCAAGGTTGAAATGCAGCTCCAGCCTGGAGATGTGACGCTGTCGGTCTCGGAAGTCAACTGGATGTATCCCTTTGGTTGCAATTTCTTTTACCCCTTTTACTGTGGTGCCACCGTCGGCGTCTATCAGGGGAGGTTCGACACGGAGAGAACCTTTGAGTACATCGAAAGATATGGAGCCACCCATTTCATTGGAAATCCCACCATCTTCAAACGAATGCTTCTGGTAGAGGATGCGGAGAAACGATGGGACTGCTCCTCCCTGAAGATGGGATTGAGCTCCGGAGAAACACTTCCCCCTCATGTTTTCAAGACCTGGAAAAAGCGGTTCAACAGTGAGATTTACGATTCCATGGGGCAAACCGAGATCCACATCTTCTGTTGCACCAGACCCGGCGTGGTCAAGCTCAGCACAATGGGAAAGCCCTTCGCTGGAGTTCCGCCTGTGACCGTAGTCGATAAAGAGGGAAATGAAATTGAAAGAGGTGAAGTGGGGTTTCTTGCCATCAGTGCAGACCACCCGGGCCTGGCCCTACGCTACGAAAACCAGGAAGAAATGTGGAAATCCAGATTCACCAAGGGTTGGTACCTCACGGGTGATATGTCCTACATCGACGAAGAGGGTTTCTTCTGGTTTGTCTCAAGATCGGATGATCTGATCAAGAGTCGCGGCTATTTGATCAGTCCGAAAGAAGTCGAGGATACCCTGCAAGAGCACCAATCCGTGCTTGAAGCGGCGGTCGTGGGAAAGAAGGATCCGATTTTAGGCCAGCTGGTTAAAGCATTCGTTGTCTTGCGACCCGGCCAAAGCCCTTCGGAAGAACTGGGAGAAGAGCTCCGGAAAATGACTCGTGAACTGATTGCTCCCTATAAGGTCCCCAAGGAAATCGAGTTCATCGATGAGTTTCCCAAGACGGTGACGGGAAAGATCATTCGAAAAGGGCTTCGAGAGAAGGACTAATAGTTAGCCTGAGTGGAGTGAACAGGAAACCTTTTTCCCCTCCACCTTGAAGCCACCACCTTCCGGGCAACGATTGATGGAGATCCCGTCCCTCTCCAGATCCTTCAGGGTGGGCTGTTTGCCCGGATGGCTCATGGTCCAGGTCAGGATGGCTCGTTCGATGGCCTGACGGTTCATCTGGCAGGCGATTCCGCGTCCAGCCGTTTGGGCAACACCCCCCCGGGTGAGTTCCTCACTCATTCCGTACTGGCCGAGATAACCGTAGTAGAGGGCCCCAATAATCAACAGGGTCACGACAACGGAAATAAAGCCAAGACCTCGCTCGGAGTGCATCCTGGCTCTGAATTTCTCAGACACATTGACCATGTATCTATTGTAACATTTCGACTTAGGCCTGAGCGTTGGCTCCTCTTATCGTCTCTTCTGTCCATTGTCTGCGGTCTGTTGTCTGTGGTCTGTTGGCTGTGGTCTGCTGTCTGTTGTCTGTTGTCTGCTGTCTGTGGTCTGCTGTCTGCTGTCTGTTGTCTGTTGTCTGTTGTCTGTTGTCTGCTGTCTGTTGTCTGTGGTCTGCGGTCTGTTGTCTGTTGTCTGTTGTCTGTTGTCTGTTGTCTGTTGTCTGTTGTCTGTGGTCTGCTGTCTGTGGTCTGTTGTCAGCTGTCTGTTGTCTGTGGTCTGTTGTCAGCTGTCTGTTGTCTTTTTCATCTCTTCAGACCGCTCCCTGGAGGAGGGACTTCTCCCTCTGCAGGACCGACCTTGTTGTAGCCATCCAAAGCGGCCACCTTGTAACACTCTGCAAAGGTCGGATAGTTGAAGACGGTATTGACGAAGTAGTCAATGGTTCCACCCAGAGCAATGACCGCCTGTCCAATGTGGATCAGTTCAGTGGCAGAAGTCCCGATAATGTGAACACCGAGAATCTGACGGGTTTCTCGATGGAAGAGAAGCTTGAGGAGACCCGAGTCGTCACCCACCATCACACCGCGGGCAATCTCCCGGTAGCGGGCAAGACCCACTTCGTAGGCAACTCCTGCCTCCGTCAGTTCTCCTTCCGATTTACCCACCATCGAGATCTCCGGTACCGCATAGATACCGTAGGGAAAGAGATCGGGCATGGAGATCGCCGGAACTCCAAACATGTTACAAGCTGCGATCCGGCCCTGCTCCATAGAGGTCGAGGCCAATGCCGGGAACCCAATCACATCTCCAGCCGCAAAAATGTGAGGCTGCTCGGTTTGGTACCTCTCATCGACCTTCAAGCGGCCTCGGTTGTCGGCCGTCAAACCCGCTGCCTCAAGATTCAACGCAGGAGTGGCACCGACTCTTCCGATTGAATAAAGAAGCAGTTCGGAGATAATTTTCTTCCCCGACTTCAAAGTGGCCACGGCCCGCCCCGGTTTTTCAATCTTCACCGAGGCGACCTCCTCCCCCAACCGGAAAGTGCAATCCATGTCCCTCATCTGATACTTGAGAGACTCCATAATCTCAACATCCACAAACTCGAGCAGGTGCTCTTCCCTGTCGATTAAAGTCACCTCCACTCCAAGGGCGGCAAAAATCGACGCATACTCGGTGCCGATCACGCCTGCACCCACAACCGTCATGGTTTGCGGTATCCGCTTAATGCTCATGATCATATCGGAGGTGATCACCGTCTCCTGATCCACGTCCACCTCTTCAGGCTGGCTGGGGACCGTCCCGGTTGCGATGACCAGATGATCCGCCCCGATCTCCGTTTTTCCCTCCTGACCCTTGATGATGAGATTATGGGGATCAACAAATGCAGCCTCTCCGCCAAACAGCGTGATTCCGTTGCGGCTTAATTGATGACGAATCACTTCGACTTCTCGGCTGATCACGTGTTGACAGCGAAAGAGAAGATCTTCCATCGTAATCTCCTCTTTCACGGTATAGGAACGGCCGTAGATGGATCGCTGCCTCAAACCCGTCAGGTAGAGAACAGCCTCTCGAAAGGTCTTGGAGGGAATGGTTCCCGTATTGATGCACACCCCTCCCACCAACTCCCGACGATCGCAAATTCCCACCTTCTTGCCCAACTTGGCTGCCTGGATGGCAGCTCTCTGGCCGGCTGGTCCCGTACCGATCACAAACAGGTCAAAATGTTCCATAGAAGCCCTATCCCGGACAGATCAGGAAGAGAATATAAATCCAATCGGAGAGCACTCGATCAAGCGTTGAACCACGCGAAAATTGCCCTTCCAGAAACCATCCTCTTGAAGGACCTGCAGAGCATGATTCGAGCAGGTCGGTGTGAAACGGCAGGTGGCGACGTAACTCATCACCGGAGCCCCGAATCTCTGATACAGATGAATCGCTGCAGTCTCGGCACGAACAGACCAACTACTCTGGAGGAAAATCAAGAGCAACACCAGCAGTGAACCTATTACAACTCGATGCGTCCAGAGTCTCATGACCATCGGTCAGCAAAGTCGGCAATTACGGGAATCTGGGTTAAGCAAGCCAGGATGATCATAGCCGTCCGATTCGACGACATCCGGGGTAAGGATGGAGGTTGAATCTGCTGAT
>PVMK01128770.1_pt1 | contig 10059 bp, 12 predicted proteins | sample 1853481 | NCBI WGS metagenome assembly PVMK01 (sample SAMN08533507, study PRJNA380276) | Marine sediment metagenome, whole genome shotgun sequencing project.
GGCACCATTTGGGCAACACCCATTCGAGCTAACTGAAGTTTAGCACCACTCTGGATTCCCACTTCCGCGGGGAATGACGGACATGTTACCATATCATCATTCCTGCGAAGGCAGAAATCCAGCAAGAAGGTTGGCTTCAAACTCTGCGCACTATGGGACCGGAGGATTTGTTTTTATATGCTTCTTGACTCGTAAGTTGAGTTACCCTATTCTGCACTATAGAAACGGAGATCATACTCGCTTGCTGAGAAGCTAAGCAGGTCCATAGGTCTTTGTCTGTTATGGACTCCTTCACAAGAAAATCTGTAACTCTCCTCGCGGATGGATTCGGGTGGAAGAGGAATTTAAATGAAACCCGACAAGGACGCCAATAATCACGAGCTAGTCCCGAATTCTCACAGTGCCCTGACAAGTCCTTGCGGCAAAGTGCAAACATTTATAACCCTAGGGCAAGTCCAGAATCATTTACTAAAAAATTTATGTTTGGGTACCCCTGCGAGCACTCAAGATCTTCAGCTGATTTTACTCATCGGCTGGCACTGATCTTGCTTGTGCACAAAAGATTGACAGCATCCTTCCTGGGCGCAGTTCCACAGGGTTTAGTGGCAAACCTTGAAGAAGGAACCCGAGATCTGAAAGTATTCTAGTAGCAGCAAGGAAATTTTTCTCTCATCTTTCAGAGGGAAAAATTCCCCTGATTTCCTTACTACGGGGGCCATTAATTCTTAGGCACCCGAGAGGTATGCGGCCCAAACTTCAAAGAATATGTCAGAGGACAAACTTTTCATGTGGAGGTTAGTGCTATGCTTAAAGCCAGATACTGCTGCAGGCTAATGCTATTACTATTGGTCACCTCGATGTTCTATGCTTGTTCAACTGGTGTTTCCAAGAGGGTGGATCTAGACGCTGAGCTCGTGGGCGATGCTCAGGCCACATCCGTGCAAGACTACCGCACCGTTGCTGATCAGATGGCACGTTCATTAATACAGCTTCCCTTGATCCATAAAGCTGAGTCACCTCCGACAATAGCCTTCATAGAGGTCAGTAACCGCACGAATAAAATCATCGATACCGAAGGATTTCAGGAAAAGATCAGGACACTATTAATCAAGAACTGTATGGGCAAAATTTATTTTCTGGATAGGGCTGCCATAAACGAGATACTTGAAGAGAGAAAAATGGAGCAGGTAGGTATGACTACTGCCGGCAGATCGACGGGGAAGATGTATGGCGCTGATTACTTTCTAGCTGGTTCCATCCATTCTATAAATCGCATTCAAGGAACTCAGAAAACCGAATACACTAGGTATTCGTTCAGATTAACTGACGCGGACACTTCTTTGATAGTCTGGGAAGATGAATACGAAACCCGTTATTTCAAAGAAAAGGCGTTTTGGGATCAATAAACAATGCTGATTTCCAGATAGTGAGGTGCGAGATGAGATGCATGCGGATAATGGTTTTGGCTTTCTGTTTGCTGGTGCTTCTGGCCAGTGGTGCCTTTGCCAATTTTGTCCACAAAGATGTTCCCGATGATAGCAATGCCATTGCCTTCGACCAAAGGTTATTGCTACGTCAAGCTCATGAGGAATACATCTGGCCTGATGTTATTCATTCACAACAGCAGATTAAAGCTCAAAAATCAAATATGATAAAAGATGCATGGATAGCTCACAACCTCTCATTTACGCTGAAAGCACTCCCACGGGAAGACAATAATTTTGTTTTGCCTTTGCTTAATAGAGGTCTGTTGAACTACTCGACGGGCAATTACGATAAAGCTTATCGTTATTTGCTAAACGCCCAGATGTCTATGGAAGACCTGAAGCAGAAAAGCATGACCCTCGCCGGCGAGAGGGCGAAGATTTTCAAAGGCGAGCATTATGAACGAGCCATGGTGAGTTTTTATCTTGGACTGATGCTCTATGACAAGGGAGATTACCAAAATGCGAGAGCAATGTTCTCTCGCACCTTAGAGTGTGACCGCGAGACTGTTCCCGACCCAAAACGTCTCGACAAGCTGGCCAAGAAATACGTCCGAGAGATAGATGGAGGGACCGAACAGCAATTTATCAAAATATACACGACGCTTGGCAATGATCACCGGTTGGCTTATTACATGCTGGCTCGAACTTACCAGAAATTAGATCAGCTCCGGGATTCTGAAATCAGTATGGATCATGCTGGTGATTGGCAAGATGTGCCAGCCTTTATCAAGGAAGAATCTTGCGGCGTTTTCGTCGACAGGGCCAACTCATTCGACATTCGGCCTCCCTCTGCCAATCCATATGCGGCAACGGAAAGACTGGAAAAGGATAATCTTGTAATTCTTATTCAAATGGGCTTTGCCCCGGCAAAGCAGACATCAGGTTGGGAAGGGCGGAAGGACATTCTGGCCCCGAGGGATTACCCGGAAAGAAAAGCTGTTCTGTATGTTGATGGTAAACGTGTGGGCGAAGCATACCCGATTTTCAACCTCATGCATCAAGCTGCCCCCACGGTGCGGACCCTCAAGGACAGCGCGCAAACAGGCAAGGCGGCGGGCAAGTTCATGGTTGGTATCTTTGCAGCCGCTCTCGGCGGTCGTAACCTTGCGAGGATTGTGCAAGACAAGTGGAGCGTAGCAGCAGATACGAGACGGTGGGGGAGTTTACCCAATGAATTTAAGCTTATTTCAGCACGGGTCGAGCCGGGACTGCATACGGTCACTGTTCTTTTCTATGATCAAAATGGAAACCCACTACCTCATTATGAACAAACTCATTATTTCATTCCTACTAAAAAAGATAAAGAGACATTTCTGGTGCTGCGCTCCTTGAGAGACAAGTGTAATATTGTAAGGGATTTTTATGGATCTAAGATGCAGTCTTATAATGCTAAAAAAAATGAGATCGTTTTTAATGCTCGAGACTTAGCCGGCATACAGGTAGGACAAAACTTAGATATCATAACCTTTGATCTCGGTGATGAAAAATTAAATCAACAATTTGTCAAGGAGGACTATGTGGCACCCGGTTTCACAAATATAATGATCTTGAAGCAGAGATTTGATCAGAAGTACAAGAAATCCACAATAACCAGGGTGGGGGTTGCCAGAGTAAGCAAATTAACAAGAAATAAGGCCGTTTGTACACTGGTTGAAGGTAATTTGGATTCTAAAAAGACTTATTTTATCTCAAACTATAAATTACCAATGCCAGTTATCAAAGACGAAAATAATTACGATACTTTGCAAAAAGGAATGTAATTTTGAATTATAAAAAAGGAGAGGTGTTGTCATGGACCGAAGAAAATTTCTCTATGTGCTCAGCGGAACCCTGACATCAACCATTGTTGGTTTTATCTCTGGTTGTGCGAAGCCCACACAGTACTATTTTAATCCTTATGTTTCCAAGAGTCTCGATTCTCCCGAATTAGTTCATTGCTTTGCCGCTATTGGACACAAGCGAGAGACCAAGCCTTTTATATTGGGGGGAACCTGTGTTTGTACTCCGACAGAAGAGCTATTGAAGGCATATCATGCAGACGGTTTTCTACGGAACTATAATCTGCGGAGGTTAGTGGTAGAGTATGAAAACAGAGGTATCGTCCTAGCACATGAAAATGGATGGCAGTGCAACAACCAGTGCAAGCAGGGTCCACATATAGTTTTTGGTGGCAAGTGTATGGTCTCCCCGACAGTTGCCACACAGAACTTCGAGAACGTGGCAACCGGAAAGATGCCAAGGGCTTAAGGATTGTGGAGAAATCAAGATGAGATGGTATGTATTTACGATTATGGGGATGTTTCTGTTTATGATCTCGTGTGCCTCGCCAGCCGTGGCTCCGGAAGTAGGTTATCAGTCTGTCGCCTCACAAGAGAAGATTGTATATCTGAGAGGTGATGGGAAAAGTTCCGACCTGCACAAATATCTAAAAATTGTAAAGGAGTTCTCAAAATACGATGAAAGCGGTCTATTTAAAGCGGTTATAATTTTTAATAACAGTCGTTATAAGAAAGGAAAAACTCCATACTTGCTATGTGATGTCCAATTCGTTTTTCTGGATGATGACGGACTCGAGCTTGAAAAAACGAATTGGCAACCAATAATGTTCCAAGCTGGAGTTGATGTAACAGTGAAGCAAGTGTCGCTGAATCCAAATACACGGGATTATAAAGTATACGTCAGGGAACAAATAGCTGCAGGTTGGTAGCGTTGACAATGTGTAGTATCGAACTGTTCGATAGATTGAATTAGGAGATATGGTTTTCTGTTATTTTAGCGAAGAAGTTTGGGAATTGGGTATATTCAACAGAAATGAGAAAGCGCCACTGCGTGGAAGTCAGTGGCGCTTTTTGATTTGACCCCAAATGTTCCAACGGAAGCCTGTCGAAACCGTTCGGCTGCCCTCTATTCTTATTAAAACGGCAGGGGAAAAAGCTGAGTGTTTAAAGGGTGCTAAGTATACTGTATATGTTGCTGCTGATCGAAAGATCACAGGCATCGAGAGGATAGCAATCCTTGATTAGTCGCCCGCTCAAATTTCCATTGGGAATAGACTATTTGTCAAAGACCATGCGGAGCTTCGGCTCCTCTTTTTTTGCCCAGCCCACTCTGCCGAGAGTTCATATTACATACTTTAATCCACACTTTCTCTTTTGAGACCCAGCTACAATACTTTGTGCTAGATTCACTAGGAGCAGAAGTGTGAATTAAGGGATGTAATTCACAGTTTCGCTGCGATTGAATAGGAGTACATATACCTCATCATTATTTACACCTTGCAGCATTCCTATTGACATTTTTTTGGGGAACCTTATCTTCTAGGTCAGTTCCTCTTAAGACCTCTGGAGCTTCAGGGCTGGTACAAAAAATTGGACCAAATCGGATCGGATTGAGAAAAGTGCTATGGGTTGAATGAGATTTCAATCTAATCTTGAATTTGATCGAAGGGAGAAAAAAATGAGACAGAATTATTCTGCTTTATATCTGATTTTCTTATTGGGTCTAACACTTTTAGCTGCAGGGTGTCCGCCCAAGACGATTTATGAGATAGCTTTGGATGAGCGAAGTGTGGGTGACTTAACCAAAGATAAAGAGATAGAAGCCAAGGTTAAGACTGCGTTTGCGGACGACGAGACAGTTGATGCGCTAGATATCTCAGTGTACTCCTTCTATGGTGATGTCTACCTCGTGGGGCAGAAGCAAACCGAAGCTCAAAAAAAGCGTGCTATTGAAATTTCCAAAAAGACCGAAGGTGTAAAGTCCGTAACCACTTATATCCTTCAGAAGAAGGGAGAGGATGAGGATTCCTGCGGTACCACAAACAGTCTTGAAATTACTGCAAAGGTCAGTGCTGCACTAATAGGGGACGAGGACATTTGGTCTACCAACGTGGAAGTTCAAACTGTTCAATGCAATGTAGTGCTGCTTGGGCTTGTTGGCTCCGAGAAAGAGATAGAAAAATCGATTGTTCACGCCAAAGGCGTTGAAGGAGTGCGAAGTGTAAAATCTTTTCTTGTCGCCGTGAAAGCCGGAAAATAAGGTTATCTCGTCAAATAAAGAGATAAGATACAATGTAGAATTACGCGCGCTCTGAAACGATCCAATACTGGATAATAAGCTAATTAGTTCTTGTCTAAATTCCCCTGCCTTTTTGTCAAAAGCTCATACTTAAATCGACGCCTTGTCCTCTCGAGGCCTGACTACCTCATTTTGTGCTGAGTTCCTAGGGTGTGAAGTGTGAATTAAGGGATGTAATCCAAGTTTCCCATTGGTCGAGAAGGGTTTCTATATCTCGGCAAAACCTACAATCAACTACTTGACATCGGGATACCAAGCTGATATCGAGATAGCGTTCTCCTTGGTCAGTGCAGAGTCTCTTTGCTATGCTTTTCTGTTTTTGTAGGGGCAGTTCTGAAGTTGGTTAAAAGCCCTCTTGCGAGTAGCGAAGATTCGACGTTTAAACTCTAGGTAATGAGGTGATTAGCTAAAATGATACGGCGAGTTATAAAACCAGTCAGTGTTCTTTTGACAATTTGCATGATTCTATTGTCGTTACCTCATAAATCGGCTTTTGCCGGAATGATCGGGACAGAAACTGTCTTGGATGCCACCCGAGGTCAGGAAGCCCGCGATTATCTGAACAGGATTTTGGCACGGGAGGACGTCCGGGCTTCGCTAGTAGCTCAAGGAATTGATCCGCTCGAGGCAAAGGCACGTGTAGACAGCCTTTCTGATGCTGAGGTTGTGAGTCTTACAGATCAGATTGAACAGCTTCCTGCAGGCGGAAGTGCGCTCGGCATCATTCTTGGGACCGCACTGGTCGTGTTTCTCGTTCTACTCATCACAGATATTTTGGGTTATACAGATATTTTTCCCTTTGTCAAAAAGCATTCAGAGGTCAAAAAGGATTCCGAGAAGAAGTAGCTCAGAGCGTTATGCGTCCGACGTTTGCCGAATCAGCCTTGCTCTACTGATGCTGATTGTAAATTTGATGTTCGTAGGCTGTGGAGGTGTTTTCTTCAGACAATGGCCACAACCTAGTGAGCATCTTCCGGTCAGCCAGGAGCTGGATTCGGTACCATTTTATCCGCAGGAAGCCTACCAGTGCGGACCTGCATCGCTCGCAATGGCACTCACGTGGAGCGGAATCCAGGCGAATCCTGAAACAATAACCCCGGAGGTTTTCACCCCCTCACGCAAGGGTAGCCTCCAGTCAGCGATGATCGGCGCAGCTCGGCGGCACGGAAGGCTCGCATACCCTATTACGGGCCCGGATGCGATGGTTGAAGAAGTTGCAGCCGGTCATCCAGTAATCGTACTGCAGAATCTCGGACTTTCATGGTACCCGGTCTGGCACTATGCCGTGGTTGTCGGATATGACTTGCACAAGGGTACCGTAATCCTCCATTCCGGAGTGACCCCCCGAAAGCGCCTTTCCTTCAGAGTATTTTATAACACTTGGGCTCGAAGTGATTACTGGGGTTTGTTGGTGTTATCACCGTCTCGCCTGCCTGCCATGGTTACGAAACACAACTATATTTCAGCAGTACTGGGACTTGAGAAGGCACGTCAATGGCGAGCTGCTATTGAGGGATACAATACTGCTTTGGCCCGTTGGCCTGACAGCCTGTCTGCCCGCATGGGATTAGGCAATAGCTACTATGCACTAGGTGATCTCGAATCAGCGGAGACTGCTTTTCGGGAGGCAACTCGCCGGTTTCCAACCGATGGAATGGCATATAACAACCTTGCCCAAGTCCTTTGGGATCAAGGAAAACAGCAGGACGCATTAGAAGCCGCAAGTAGAGCTGTTGATTTGGGTGGTCCGCTGGTTGAGGAGTATCGGAGAACACTAAAAGAAATTCAGGCGGGAAAACCGTGAGATCGGCACAGCTAGGGAAATGGGTCTAAAAGCCTTAAGCCTTATTATTTAAACTCTCCTACCCTTTTTCTGAAACTACATATTACATACTTTAATTTACACTTTCCCTCTTGAGAACCGACCACAACTTCTGGGTGGTAGAGCTATTCATTTTTCAAAGAACGTGCGGAGCTTCGGCTCCGCTTTTTTGTTTCTCCATTCTTGCTCTGGGAGTGTGAATCACACAAATAGAAAAAGGGGATACCAAACCTTCTAAAGATGTTGTGAAATCTGTAAGTTGTTCTCATTTATTCAACTAATACTGAATTCAGTCTGTATTTTAGGGACTACGTCTTGCGGTTATTGCCGTTGCAGAGAGGAGGTCTGGAGATGAATATTTTTAGACACGGGCTTTTGTTGCGTCGGGTTACTATTACACTGATTCTTATAATGCTCCCTCTCAGCTTCGTACCCAGAGTTGAGGCTGCGTTTATTCCCTCTGATGAGTCTTTGTCATCGATTTTCCGGGAGCAGGACATGGCCACGGTGCAGAAGGCACTTGAACACAAACTTGTTAAAGAGAAGCTTCGTGACTTAGGGTATACCGAAGAAGAAATTGCGGCTCGACTCGATCAGCTCTCCGATCAGGAGCTCCACAGCTTTGCCAGACAGCTGGATTCGCTCAATCCAGGTGGTGATGGGCTCGGCATCATTATCGCAATCTTAGTCATCGTACTCCTTGTAATTCTTATACTCAAACTCTGGGACAAGCGAATAGTTATTACCGAATGATGTCCTGAGGTCGAAAGAGATCAACTGCTTCAAATGAATATTTCGTTCAAGCTTCACTGACCTGCATTGCTGTGTCTCATTTGCTTTGGTTACGGTGAAAGGTTGGGAACCGGTGCCCCTCTCCAGAACACCCATCATGTCCGCCGAGGTGCGAAATATTCCTTTTTGGTTTAAAAGGGGCAGCAATTGAGATCTCAAAAATTCCTTCAACCTCATGAGTGACTCCATGCAGTATCTCCTCCGATTAGAACTCTCAGTCTTTCATTATTCGCCAGAGCGCTCCTTATCCAGCGCCTGCCTAATTTTATCCAGAGTGTGACGATACGGCGCGGACTCTTCCTCGGCAACTAGCTCTACAGCTTGAGATGCCAGAGACTCCGCCTCCTTCAAATTCCTTGCCTGTGTGAAATAGAGCCAGGCCAGGTTGTTATAAGGTCTAGGATTCTTTGGCAATTTTCTTATCGCGATCTTGTAATTCTTTTCTGCCGTCTCGTACTCCCCCCGGGTGAAATAGATATTGCCGAGGTAATAGTATGCTTCGGCTATACTTTTAGAAGCCGCCTTGTACTCCCTGACAGCGGCTTCATACTCTCCTTCCTGCTCGTAGGTCATTGCAAGTTTGTAATGTTCTTCTGCAGTCAGAGGATCTTTGTATACGTTAATGTGTGGGATTGAGCACCCAAAGGAAAAACAAAGGGTGAGCAGAGTGAACAAGAACCTTAGCCAGTGCATATAAGCTAACTTTGCCTCGGTGAAATGACGGCTTCTTTGGGTGTAATTAGGAGTGTCCAGTTATGCGTCTTCTCCCACTGTGACATAAATTGTTCCCAGGAAATCAGTTTTTGAGGCGTGGTTCCTGTGTTGGCGATCACCCCTTTGAAACTGTAACCTGTTATGACCATATAATGGTAGGCCCGTACCAATGAAAATCCTAGGTCGATCATGACAATAACGGGGTTCCCCCTGTCCACAGCCCTTATTATGTCATCTGTGTTACCTTTGTACCACTTGGAAGCAAAGCCTCTATTTCTGACATAAAGAACCATGTCCAAGGATACTGTGCCCCGGATATTCTCTCTATATATAGATTCTGCAATTTCATCCGGACCAACATTATCCCCGTAATAGCTCAATACACCGGCAAGGGAGGCGGGGCCGCACTGGTAATCGAGTTGGGGAAAAAAGGGAACGTCTTTAATGAGGACAGTTTGTGAGGGGCGAACGATGGAAAACTCTTTCGTTGCCCTCGAACAACCACTCGCTAGACCCAGGCATAGAAATATAAGTGCTACCCTCCGAATGAAGCTGGATCTCATAATGGGACCAAGTTCAGGTCAATCAATTGTTAGGTGGTCTTTGAGTACCATCTAATCGCAGGCTAGGTAAGCCTTAAGATAACAACAACCAATAAGACTATGACCAAGACCGCTATAACTATACCAAATATGCCACCCTGGTTTACAGAGTCAATCTGCACGGCCAAGTCGTGGACTTCCTGATCGGACAGTTGATCCATACGCTTTTGAATTTCTTGATCAGAGAAGCCCAAATCCTGAAGGCGCTGCGTAATGACTTTGTTCTCAAGGGCTTTCTTAATAATTTGTATGTCCTGATCACGGATTAATTCACTCTGCGACTCGGTCGATGGAATGAACGCCGCCTCAACCCGAGGCACGATGCTCATAAGACTCATGAGGATAATGAGCATGATAGTAATACGCCCGGCGAAACGACTTTTCTTGAATGCTCGCATAGTCCACCTCTTTTGAACCAATTTGCATATAGATTTCGAGACAATCTCCAACTTCTTTTATTGTCGACTGACAATTAAGCGCAACAATGCTGAGCATAAATATTTCAGCCAGACTCAATTATTAACCGTTGCCTGAGAAGCAAAAAAATACTGTTTGGGTTTAGACG
>PVMK01153590.1_pt1 | contig 10058 bp, 10 predicted proteins | sample 1853481 | NCBI WGS metagenome assembly PVMK01 (sample SAMN08533507, study PRJNA380276) | Marine sediment metagenome, whole genome shotgun sequencing project.
TCTGGGTGTCGTCGGCCGGGTAATGAAAGGGGACCTCGATAATGCCTTCTGCGCAGTCAGACCCCCGGGACATCATGCGGAAGTCAACAAGGCCGTGGGGTTTTGCTATTTCAATAACGTGGCCATTGCCGCCCGGTACCTGCAGAACCAGTGGGGCATCGAGCGGGTTGGAATTATCGACTTTGATGTTCATCACGGCAACGGCACCCAGCATATCTTCGAGCAGGACTCGGCGGTATTTTACTACTCCATCCACGAGCACCCTCTTTTGCCTACCCCGGTACCGGGCGCGAATTTGAAATCGGCAGAGACTCCGGACATGGCTTTACAAAGAACTCGCCGGTATTGCCCGGCCAGGGCGATGACGAATACAAACGCCTGATGCAAAAAGACCTGATTCCGGCATTTGACGAATTCAAACCCGAAGTCATCCTGGTCTCGGTCGGCTTTGATGCCCACGTGGATGATGATATGTCCGATATAAAATTATCAACCGCAGGCTTCTCGTGGATTATGCAAAGAATTGTGGAGTTGGGCCGGCAGCATTCAAAAGGCAGAATCATATCTGTACTGGAAGGAGGCTACTCACTGGAACGCCTTCCCGAGCTTGCCGCCAATCACGTTGAAATATTGCTAAATGCGTAATTTAGGAGGCATTATGTTTGTAAGCAGATCCATGACCCGCAAGGTCATCACTGTTGATTCAGAAACACCTGTCATTGAAGCCCAGGAATTGATGGCGGATAACAGTATCCGCCACCTGCCGGTAGTAGACCAAAACCAACAACTTGTCGGCATTGTCACCGATCGAGATATCCGCAGTGCCTTGCCTTACAATTACCTTAAGGATACCTGTAGTGAAGAACAAAGGGAACAATTCTGCGCCCTGCCGGTTAAAGATATCATGACCAAAGACCCCCTTGCGATTTCTCCGACCTACACCATTCAGGATGCACTGCTGCTGATCCAAAATTCAAAAGTCGGTGCGCTGCCGGTGGTCGATGACAACCGCCGGCTTGAGGGTATCATCTCGGTACGCGATCTTCTGCGGGCCTTTATCAATGTTCTTGGTATTGGCGAACCCGGCACCTGCTGTGTATTCTGGTGAAAGAAGAGGTCGGCCAGCTGAAAAAAATTGTGGACGCGATCACCGCGGAGAATGTCTCCTTTGGCAGTGTTCTTGTCGCCGGTACTGGGAGGAAGACAAGCGGGCCGTTTTTATCTATCTCTTGACCCAGAATGTCGCCCACGTTAAAAAGAAATTGGGTAGTCTGGGATTTACCCTGCTTGACCCCATGGAGTGGTATCTTGACCAGTTGCCAACAAATGAATCGTCTCCAGAATAGAAATTGACGATTGATCCGCCTAGGCGGAAGTATTGACGGTTATATGTCGCGGAATTGCATGCAAATTGGACACGGGTCTGATTTAGGAATTAAAGGATTGAGGAATTTGGCGTTAATAAATATAAATAGTGTCCAAAAAAACAACTCATTTTTAAGGTTAATTACGAAGTCTGAAACTATATATCATGCACCTCAAAGCCAGCGCCGGTCCCTGCCAGGAACTGTATATTTACTACATCAAAGGCCGCCTGAAAGTGGATAGCGTGATGCTTCACGATGACTTTCTTGGAAACTGGGAAGAAGAAGACGATTCTTTTCTTTTTTTCTCCCGTCCCGCTACCGGGCAAGTCGAAAATCTCTTGGGCCGCCAACCCCATCTGAGCTACATTGACAGCTATCAAATGCCCTACGAACAATGGCTGGGAGAAGTATTCAGCACTTTCGAGCACGGAAATTTTCGTGTCATACCCCGCTGGGAGGAAACGCAAGACAGGGTTAACGGCAACGGGGATAAGCTTCAAATTCTGTTGGATCCCGGCCTGGTCTTCGGCACGGGCACGCATCCGACCACCCGTGATTGCCTCGAGGCTCTGGAATTAGCGGCCGGCTCAAAAGAAATCAACACCGTGCTGGACCTTGGGACCGGAACCGGCCTGCTGGCGCTGGCGGCCGCAAAATTGGGAAGTAAACGCGTTACAGGTGTTGATTTGAATTTTTTGGCAGCCAAGACCGCCGGCCAAAATGTGCGGCTCAATCATCTGCAAAATCGCGTCGCAATTGTCCAGGGCCGGGCTGAAGATATGATTGCATATCCGGCAGACCTTGTAATTGCCAACATCCATTATGATGTCATGCGCCGGCTGGTTAATGGCAACGGTTTTCTTACCAAGAAAAGGTTTATTCTCTCCGGTCTTTTGCGCAGCGAAGCCAAAGATATTGCCGACAACCTTGCAAGACATCAGGTCAAGATTATAAAACAATGGGCCCATGAGGGCATCTGGCATACGTTTTATGGAAAGACGGATCTTTAATTAACCGTGGCAAAATCAAAATAGCCGATAATCCTATAAATGGAGATGTCAACTCAAGCAGTAAAATTCGAAGCACGAAATTCGAAATCCGAAACAAATTCGAAGGACCAAAATACGAATGACCCAAACAAAAGACCTATGTCCCGGAGCCCTTTTGATTTGAATTTTTAACAAGCGAATTCTACATTGTGTATTCTCCTTTTTGTAGAAAGGATAAATAACCAATTTTGACTACAAAATTTACGCGACAACACTCTGGTTTAGGTCATTCAGATTTAGGATTTTGAATTTGTTTCGAGTTTCGTTATTCGAATTTCGGATTTATTAACAAAAAAATAAGTATAAATTCACACTTGAAAGCGATACAACATCGCCTAACGATGAAAGGTCAAACATGAAAATACGGGTCTGGGGTTCCAGAGGATCCATCCCGGTATCGGGCAAAGAATACTTAAAATACGGTGGTGATACGACCTGTATTGAGATCCGGACCAAAAGCGGTGACGTTATCATCGTGGATGCCGGAACCGGAATTCGACGGCTGGGCAACCAACTGGCCGACGAGCAATGCTATGATCTAAATTTTATCTTCACCCATGCTCATTGGGATCATCTGATGGGCTTTCCTTTCTTTAAACCGCTATTTTTTAAAAAATTCAATATCCAAATGCACCGCTGCCCGTATCACAGCAAATTTGTGGAAACCATTCTTTCCAAGGTCATGGCCCCCCCCTTATTTTCCAGTCAAATACAAGGATGTCACCGCCCGGATGACTTATCCGGATGCATGCCCTATGGATTTTGAAATCGGGTCGGTCACGGTTGTACCCATTGCGCTCAGTCACCCCAACGGCGGCAGCGGATATAAATTCATAGAGGACGGCAAGAGTTTTGTTTTTTTGACGGACAACGAGCTGGGCTATGTCCATCCCGGCGGACTTGAGTTCAAAGATTATCTGAAATTTTCCAGCAACGCGGATCTGCTCATTCACGATGCCGAATACACACCGCAAGAATATAAAACCTTTGTTGATTGGGGACATTCCGTATATACCGATGCCCTTGATCTGGCCCTCAAGGCCGGCGCCAAAAAGTTAGGCCTGTTTCACTTGAACCAGGAACACAGCGACCGCCAAATGGACGACATCGTAAAAGACTGCCGGGCACGCATTGCCGACCAGGGCTCCAACCTGGAATGTGTGGGCGTGACATGCGATATGGAATTTGAAGTATGACTCGGGTCCCTCGATTTGGGATTTGGGATTGCGGATTTCGGATTTAACAGCATCGAGGTATCGAGCATCGAGTATCCAGCATCGAGCATCAAGTATCCAGTATCGAGTATCGAGCATCGAGCATCCAGCATCGAGTATCAAGTATCGAGTATCGAGTATCGAGGATCTTTGGGTTTAAAAACCGGGGCGCAACAAAGGCCAACAGGTGGCAAAACAGGCAATTGGGGGAATGAACATGGATGATCTGATCAAACAGGCTGCTGACGACCTGGCCGCTGCCGGTAAGGTGACGGCGCTGACCGGGGCCGGAATTTCGATTGAAAGCGGCATACCGCCTTTTCGGGGAAAAGGCGGACTCTGGGAACGATTTGATCCCATGGAAATCGCCCATATCGATGCGTTTATGAGAGATCCAGCCAGGGTTTGGAATATTCTTGTCAAAGAAATGAAAAAAATCGTCGATATCGCCGTTCCCAATGACGGCCACAAGGGGCTGGCAAAGCTTGAAGAGATGGGTAAATTAAAAACCGTTATCACTCAAAATATTGACGGGCTTCACCAGGCCGCCGGCAATACCGATGTGATCGAATTTCATGGGACCTTTGCCTGGCAGCGATGTATGGACTGCAGCCGGAAGTATGAAACCCGCCAAGTTGACATTTCTGTGATTCCGCCCCGCTGTTCCTGCGGCGGAATTTTAAGGCCGGATGCCGTTTTTTTCGGTGAAATGATCCCCCCGGACGCCCTGCGGCGTTCCCGGCAAATTGCGTCTGATTGCGATGTGATGCTGGTGGTCGGCACTTCCGCCGTGGTCCAGCCGGCAGCCCTGATGCCGGTTATCGCCAAAGAAAGCGGTGCCAAGGTTGTCGAAATCAATCCGGAAAGGACCCCGTTAACGGACGAAATCAGCGACTATCTGATCCCGGGCGGAGCGGGCGATGTGATGAATCGGATTGTTGCAGAGCTGGAACAAATTTCATAGCTCCGGTCTCAATTCGACTATTGACGGTTTCCGATATCCTATAATCGTGGTCCAGAGGGTCAGGCAATGATTTCACCCCAGAGGGATGGTGTTGGCCGTCAGGTCGCCATTGCATTCTATTAAGGCAAAACCGGTGATCTTGGATCTGGCCCTGAGACCAGGTTTCAATTTTAGAATAAAAAATCATGAAAAAGAATGCTTCTCCTTGGATCCGAACAGTCTCCCTAAATCCTCCAACCCTCCAGGACAACACCGCCGATGCCGACCGGCTGATCTCGGCCTTAAAAGCCAACCTTAAAACCGCTGCCATCGATATTGATCTTGATCTGTTAAAGAAGCTGCCGGACCTTTTGCGGCAATGGAAGTATCAGGTTCGCTGCATGGTTTTTAAAGACCGTCAGCGGTGGCTGCTGACCGGCGTCACGGATGCAGCGAATGCCGGCCCCATCGCCGGCCTGGCGGTTGATCTTGGCACCACCCGGGTCGTCTTGCGACTGGTTGATCTCATCACCGGGCGCACCCTGGCAGAATCCGCCTTTGACAATCCCCAGGATGCCGTGGGACCTGACATTCTGGCCCGCATTCATTACGCTGAACAGGACGGCGGTCTGGAAAAACTCAACGACCTGATCGTCTCCGGGCTTAACCGGGCAATTTCTCGGTTGTGCCAGTCTAATAAAATTAATCCCGCAAGCATTTACGCACTCACAGTGGCCGGCAACACCACCATGACCCACCTGTTTATGGGGCTTAACCCGCGCTGGATCATCCGTGAACCCTATATCCCGGTGGTCAACAAACCACCGGTCGTCAAAGCCGCGACCCTCGGTATCCGGGTGAACCCTCTCGCCAGAACCCTGATTTTTCCCAACATCGGCAGCTACTTCGGAGGGGACCTGATTGCCGGGATTCTATACTCGGAAATTTATAAAAGAGAAGAGACCGCTATCCTGGTAGATGTGGGAACCAATGCCGAAGTGGTGCTGGGCAACAAAAACTGGCTGATCGCCTGCGCCGGCGCCGCCGGTCCGGCCCTGGAAGGCGGGGTCACCCGTATGGGCATGACGGCGGGTCCGGGGGTAATCGATAAAATTGCGATAGACCCGAACACCCGTGAATTTAATATTCACACCATTGAGGAAAAACCACCCCGGGGAATTTGCGGCTCCGGGGTGATCGATCTGGCAGCCCAGCTTTTTCTATCCGGTATGATGGACATCCGCGGCAAGCTGGTACCGGATGCCGGCGGCAGTCGCCTTAAGGAAATTGACGGCCTTTTGCACCTGGTGGTCGTCCCGGCCGACCAATCCGATACCGGGACGGATCTGACCATCAGCCAGGCCGATCTGGACAGCCTGATTCGATCCAAAGCCGCCATGTACACAATCCTGGAAACGATCACCGCTTCGGTCGGTATGACGCCGGCGGAACTCAAACGGTTTTATGTGGCCGGAACCTTCGGCTCATTCATTGATCCCCGCTCGGCCATCTCCATCGGCATGCTGCCGGATCTGCCTTTAGAAAGCTACCAGCCACTGGGCAACAGCTCCCTGGAAGGCGCCGCCCTGGCCCTTACCTCAGCCGCTTGCCTCGAAGAAATCGACCGCCTCCGCGACCGCATCACCTACCTGGAGCTCAACGTCAACCAGGAATTTATGAACCGGTTCAGTGCGGCCAAATTTCTGCCCAACACCGACCCCTCCCTGTTTCCATCTGTGAGGGTACAGACCTCGTCATTCAACTTGAAAAAATAGCTATTTCTAATTCTTGATCATTTTTTGTGGAAGGTCACCCGGCACTTTAGACCGGCCGGCAACCGGTATTTGGGGTTGGGCAGTTCCAGACGCACACCAAATGTGCCGCTGGCCGCATCCACCACCTGGTAAACGATCGTTACCCGGGCCTTGTAGACCTGACCCACCGGTTCCTCCGGCGATACGTCGGCGAGCATACCGACTTTAATTGTGCCCAGGAGTTCCACCGGCGCAAAGACTTCGACATGGAGGGGATGAATTTGGGCCAGTTTTAAAACCGGGTTGATCTTCAACGAACTCACCCGGAGAAAGGAAGCGTTCCATCACCACGCCATTAATCGGACTGTAGATGGTCATCCGCTTGACCACCTCAATCGAGCGTTTCAACTCCAGCTCGGCCAGACGCAAGTTCTCATTGGCCTCTTCCAGGTCCATTAACGCCATGGCGCTGTTGGTCCTGGCTTCGTCCACTTTTTCGAAGGAAATCACTTTTTTCTCGTACAATTTCTCATACCGCTTCTGCCGGCGCAGGCTGAAATCCACCTGCGCTTGTCTTTCGTTGATGGCGGCCACCAGCTCGGTGCGGGCACGCGCAAGTTCCATGGTGGCCCTTTCCACGCCGGAGTGCAGCCGGGCCAGCACCTGACCCTTTTTGATCATATCTCCCCGTTCCGCTTCCACCGTCTTGAGGATTCCGGGTACACTGCTGCCGACATTGACAACCAGGGAAGGTTCTATCAAACCGTCGAGCACCCTGGGCTCGGCCCACCCCAACCCGGAGAGCATCGCAATCATTAAAATATGGAAAACAACACCGCCTGCCAGCTTCATCTGCAAATCCTCTTTTTACGGTTTTACTCGGAGCGGCCTGAAAAGGCCAGAGAGTCGCTTATTTGCTCATCCATTTTTAGTAAATCGTGCCGCATGCGTCCGTGCAGCCTTTCGGCTTTGTGCTGGGCGCGGTATAACAGTAATTTTCCGAGCAGACGCCCGATGGGACCGCCGGGGAATCTGAGCAGGGCGGCTACCGTCCACTGCAGCGATTTGCCAATATACACTTCAACAAGCTCGTCTTCAAGGGAAATGATGGCCTCGGCACTGCCGGGGTCTCCCTGGCGCCCGCAGCGCCCGAAAAGCTGACGATCGATGCGCCGGGCATCATGCCTTTCGGTGGCGATGACATGCAGCCCGCCCAGGTCGGCCACTCCGGGCTCAAGTTTGATGTCCGTTCCCCGGCCGGCCATGTTCGTCGCCACGGTATTGCGCCCCCGTTCGCCGGCCCGGACAATAATCTCAGCCTCCTCCTGGTCCTGTCTGGCGTTCAGCACGCTGTGCGGCAGGCCGGCCTCCTCCAGAAGCCGGCTCAAATGCTCCGAAGCCTCAACCGAGCGGCTGCCCACCAGCACCGGCCGGCCCTTCTGATTTGTGGCGGCAATGGTTTTTACAATGGTTTCCCATTTCTGCCCGGCAGTGGGATAGATCCGGTCCGGCAGAATGCGTCTTTGCATCGGCCGATCGGTGGGAATGGTCACCACCCGCAAGCGGTAAATCGACCAGAGCTCCCCGGCCACCTCCCGGGCGGTGCCGGTCATGCCGGCCAGTCCCAGGTAACGCCGGAAAAAGCGCTGGTAGCTGATGCGGGCCCGGGTTTCCTTGCGCGGGGTGATTTCACAGTCTTCCTTGACCTCGATCAACTGGTGCAGGCCGCGCTCCCAGGAGCGGTCGGCCATCAACCGGCCGGTGTATTCGTCGATAATCTGGATCTTGCCGTCCTTGACCAGGTAGTGTTTGTCCAGGTCAAAAAGATAGAGGGCCACCAGCGCCTGGCGTACCAGTTCCTGGCGCTGGCCGGTGTTGAGCGGGTGATCCAGATCCATCCAGACGGCGTCGGCAATGTGCTTTTTTCCGGGGTTGTTCAACTCGACGGTTCGTTCGCTGGTTACGGCAAAATCCCTGCCCCGCTCGAGTTTCTTGGCGGTGGCCAGGGCCTGTTGATAGACACCGGGATGAAAAAATCCATCGGCCTCCGATGATATGATCAGCGGTGTGCGGGCTTCATCCACCAGCACACTGTCGGCCTCATCCACAATGGCAAAACGCAGCCCGCGCAGGGCCAGTTGATTGGCGCGGGAGTTCGCGCCGCCCAGCCGCTCGAGTTGGAGTCGGATCAAACTGGGACGATCCCACAGGACGATTCGGTCCCGCAGGTAATCAAATGCAACTTCCTTGTTCGTACAGTAAGTCACATCACAGCGGTAGGCAGTACGGCGGGCGCTGGGATCCAGGCCGTGGATGATGGCCCCGACCGTCAGGCCGAGGGCCCGGTATACCGGTTCCATCCAGTCGGCATCCCGCCGGGCGAGGTAGTCATTGACGGTGATGATGTGCACCGGCACGCCGCCCAGGGCCAGGGTACAGGCCGGCAGCGTGGCGGTCAGGGTTTTGCCTTCGCCGGTTTCCATCTCCGCCACCATTCCGTCGAGCAAAACCGCTCCCCCCATCAGCTGAACGTCCCGGTGCTGCATATCCACGGTTCGGACGGCGGCTTCGCGCACCAGGGCAAAAGCGCGCGCCACCAGACTCTGTTGGAAGCCTTTCTGCCGCAGGTCCTGCGCCAGGCTGCGGCCGGCTGCCAGAATTTCTTCGTCACTGAACTTTTCGACTTCCGGCGCACAACGGTTGACGGCCTCAACAATCCACTTAAAACGGCCCGCCCGGGGCCGCAGCCAGGGCGCAAAAATCCCCCCCACGGCAGCGCCAAACCGATCGGCCTTTTTCAGGCGCGGCTCTTCGCGCTCCGGATAGATTTTTCCGACCATGCCGTGTTTAACGGTGACACTAGACATTGAATCTTCTTAAGAACAGTTGTCTGATCGATCGGTACCAGCGGTATGCCAGCGGCTCCCGGCCGTGGTCGAAGCGCACATAGACCCGACCACCGACGTGGTAAACTCCCTCCGGCGGCGGCAGGAGGATATCGAACAAAAAAATTTTCTGAAAGGCTTTAAGGCCCTGCATCTCCCGCGGATCGACGGCGATTTCACCGCCCCCCTCCTGACTGAGGGTCCGGCTCGGCAGCTGATCCGTGGCGGCCGGAACCTCGCGCAGCAACCGGGCTGGAATTTTCCTGGCAATCTCTTCGGGAAATCGCACCTTGACATCCAAGGTTTTCTGGCGCACGAAATCGACATCGGCCTGGTTGACCACCACCCGGGCAATCATGGCCGAACGGTCCAGCACATAGCCCAGCAGCTCCCCTCGCCGCACAAACCGGCCCGGAAGGTTCTCGGCCATGGGTATCACGATTTTACCGGCCGCGGCGCTGCGAATAGTCAAATCATCGGCCCGCCGGCGGGCGTCTGCCAGTTCGGCCTTGACCTGCCGGACTTCTTCCAGGGTAATTTTGGCCTGCACCCGGTCCGCTACCAGGTGGGTGGCATAAAGGGCCTCTAACTCCCGCAGGCGGGCGGCCAGCACCCGTATTTCGGCCGGCAGAAACGGGTCGGAGCATTCGATTAGCGGCTCTCCGGCATCAATGGGGCTGCCCGAATCGACTGCCAGCCGATCCACGAAGCCGTCCGTGCCGGCCCGCACAAAAGCACGCTCGGGAATCCAGATGACCCCCTGGGCCCGGGTGCCGAGGGGAACGGGAACCAGGATGGCCAGGGCAACGGCAGCACTCAAAACCGGCACGCTGGCCGTAACCGCCC